>Ga0193956_1000117_pt1 | contig 35314 bp, 25 predicted proteins | sample BB_7_MG_FD_140358 | JGI IMG/M metagenome (GOLD analysis project Ga0193956, IMG submission 140358) | Microbial mat bacterial communities from the Broadkill River, Lewes, Delaware, United States - BB_7_MG | ecosystem: Environmental > Aquatic > Freshwater > River > Microbial mats | place: USA...
GGGGAAGTTGGTATCAAAATTACAACAGGTAAATATGAAACAGAACCATTACAACCAGGTTTTCATCTTTATATTCCAGTGATTCAAAAAGTTATCACAGTTGATACAAAAGTTAGACTTATCAACTACAAATCAATTGAAGATATGAGTGGAATGGGAAGTGGAATCAAAATCAATCCAGCTATTAATATTCTTGATGCAAGAGGATTGCCTGTTTCTATTGAATTGACTGTTCAATATAAACTTTTACCATCTGGTGCACCATCTACTATTGCTACATGGGGACTTTCTTGGGAAGACAAAATCGTAAATCCTGTTGTTAGAAATATTGTAAGAAATGTTGTTGGTGGATATAATGCTGAAGCATTACCAACAAAAAGAAATGAAATTGCAGTATTAATTGAAAATGGTATTAGAAAAGAGATTGAAGCACTTGATGGAAAACCTGTTTCTATTGAATCTGTTCAATTAAGAGAGATTGTACTTCCTTCAAAAATAAAAGAGCAAATTGAAAGAGTTCAGATTGCAAATCAAGAGTCTGAAAGAGTTAAGTACGAAGTTCTTAGAGCTAAGCAAGAAGCTGAGAAAAAAGCTGCTTTAGCAAAAGGTGAGGCTGATAAAAATAGAATTGAAGCAAAAGGTAGAGCTGATGCTGTTACTATTGAAGCTGATGCTCAAGCAAAAGCAAATAAATTAGTGGCAGAGTCTTTAACTCCAAAACTTCTTCAAATGCAACAAATTCAAGTTCAAGGTAAGTTCAATGAAGCACTTAAGGTTAATAAAGATGCTAAAATTTTCTTAACACCTGGTGGTTCAACTCCAAATATTTGGGTTGATACAAAAAATAAATCAAGAGATACAGCAATCTCTAGATAATAAATAAAAAAGGAAAAGTTGTACAACTTTTCCTTTTTACATATAAAGATATCTAATAATGAATAAAATAAAATATATAATAATTTTTACACTACTTTTAGCTTTAGGGCTTATTTATAAACAACTAATAGACTATAAAGATATAGCAAATAAATTACTTATTGAAGTAAACACTTTAGATAATGATACAAGACTTTTAAAACAACAAATAACAGAACAATCAAATAAAATAATAGAACTAGAACAAACTCATCAAGAACAAGAAGAGTATATAATAACAATAAAAAACAATATGATGATCATAAATATGGAAAATAATGATACAAATAGTACAAATAGTACAAATGATTCAAATGGATCATATTTAGACATAAATGACACAAATCAAACATATATTGAAGAAGAGATTCAATACGAAGATGAACAAACAGATGAATTAGCTCCTGATTCATTAGATGAAAATGATAATATAAAAATAAGAGATGAGATGAATGATCCAGAATATAATAATTCATCTCAAAATGCTATTACAGGTTATGGCCTAGAGCATATGGAAGAATATTAAAGGAATTTTATGAATATAATAGATCAAATAGATTTTGAAAAACAAGATGGTATGATACCAGTTATTACTCAAGACAATACAAGCAATGAAGTTTTAATGCTAGCATATATGGATAAAGAAGCAGTAGAGTTAACTTTAAGTACATCGTATGCTCACTATTTCAGTAGAAGTAAACAAAGAATATGGAAAAAGGGTGAAAGTTCAAATCATACTCAAGAAGTTGTTTCTATAAAATTGGATTGTGATAATGATACATTACTTTTAAAAGTAAATCAAAAGGGTGTTGCTTGTCATACAGGAAGAAAATCTTGTTTTTTTACTGATGTGCAAAGTGGTGAAGTATCTGATAATATTGAGGTAGATACAACTCAAGCATATGGTGTAGTTGATACACTATATCATACAATTCAAGAAAGAAAAAATGACGATGCGACAAAGTCATATACTGCAAAACTTCTTCAAGGAAAAGAAAATTCTATGTTGAAAAAAATTGTAGAAGAAGCTGGTGAATTTACATTTGCAGTAAAAGACAATGATGAAGAAGAGATTATTTATGAGGGTGCTGACTTATTGTATCATACGTTAGTTGCTCTTGCTTCAAAAAATATAAGTCCTGATAGAATCAAACAAGAGATTGCTAGAAGATTTGGACTAAGTGGAATTGACGAGAAAAACTCAAGAAAATAGATTTTGCTTAAGAAAAAAAAGGCTAACTTTTATAAAGTTAGCCTTTTTTTATTTTTAAATTAGTGTGATTTGATAAGTAGTCTTGTAATCATTATATTAAATGACAGAAATCTAACAATTTGCCACAATACACATTTTCTCATAAATTTTGTAAATTTACTTGGTACTGGTGGAAAATAAGCTTGTTCGTATGGTTTTGTATTATCTTGCATTTTATATCCTTCTAGTTAATTTATTCTGGTATTATAGTCCAAAGTGGTCTTAGTTTTGCTTTCCAAAGAAAAGCATAGTGTAAGAGATGTTTAATCCAATGACCTGCAAGTCCTACCTCTCCTGTTGTTAAACTTTGATCTCGTCCAGTTTCAGGAAATCTTTTAAAATCAGGTACAACAGGATATACAGTCATAGCCGCGGCAGAGCCATTAAAAAAACCTTTTCCTGTACTTGCTACACATGCTGCTCCCATTTCTGACATTTTGGCAGTATGTGTTGGTGTTTGTGATTTACCTTGTATCATATCACAAATAGATTTTGCTACTGCTTTTCCCATAATTGCACTTGGCATTCCCGTTCTTGGAGGTGTTGGTGTAATCATAGTTCCATTTGGTGTTTTTTTAGGTTGAGATATTGGATGTGGTGGAGCAAATGCAATACCTACAGCAAAAAGATTGTTATATGTTGGATTTTGTAGTGTTGATGGCCAATCGTCTGCTTCCCACTCTTCATATGGTTTAGGTGTATAGTTTGCATCCACTTTCATCATCCCATTTGCCGCAAAAATAGTATCTGTGATATCTTCGCCATCTTTTCCGTAAGCTTTCATTCCTACCCCTGCAAAAGGAGGTATTAACATCGCAAAATCAAATTCTTGTGTAGAGTGAGATCCATCTAAAGTTTCATAACTTACTAAACCTTTTTCTACTTTATTTACATGTGCTCCTGTTATCCAGTTTAAACCACGTTCTGCAAAAATTGATTCACTAAAAACTTTTGAGTGAGTTCTATATCCTCCTCTATCAATATGCATAGCTCCCATACCAAAATCACCTAAAAATTGTTCATTTGATATCCATATTAGATTTGCTTTATCTCTTACTCCTGCTTCTTTTAATGTGTGTTCTACATTAAAAATATACTCAAATGCCGCACCTTGACATGTACACATTCCATGTCCTGTTCCAATTAAAAAAGTTTTTTTCTCATTTTTATCTAAAGTTTTCATCTCTTTTATTAAGGCTTGTAAAGCATGATTGGCATGTATTGCATGATCTGCTGTGCAAACAGATACAGTATGTTTCCCTAATGTTGTATCCACTCCCAATCCAGGAGTTGCTCCAAAGTTTAGTTTTGGTCCTGTTGCATTGATTAAATAGTCATATTCGAGTTCTTCTTCTTGTCCAGAATGAGATTTACTTGTATGCTCAATAGTAATATAGTTTTTATCGCTATTTTGTTTTCCTTGTGGATGTATTGATATACATTTAGCCTGTTTGTAAGTAATACCAGCTTTTTTGTATACGGGATCTAAATCAAAAGTAACATCCTCTTTTGACATCTCTCCTACACCTACCCAAATATTGGATGGTATCCAATTCCATTTTGCATTTGGAGTTACTACGATAACTTCATGCTCTGCTTTTAACCATTTTGCTGCAAATGTAGCAGCAGTGTGTCCTGATACTCCACCACCAAGAACAATTAGCTTTGCCATATCAATTCCTTATTTATAAAGTGAAATAATTGTAATGGATTAAATTAAAATGTAGCTTAATATTAGTATTTTTACTGACCAATAGTCATTAACTGTGAATCTCCTTTGCATCATCATAGATTTTACTGTTACAAACAATGTCAATTTTAGTATCATATAATAAATCTAAAACAATAACACATGATAAATCATAAAAGTTATTTTTGAGTATTTTATTTCTTACTTCTAGTTCTTCATTAAATTTTAAAGGATTATATACAAGTTCAATAATACTTTTATAGTCACTATTTGCTAAGATATTAAAATGCTCTAAAGATACTATTTTTATCTCATCACGGTTTAAATAAGCAACATCATTTATTATTTTTTCAATTCTTCCATTTGATTTTTGATTTTTTAATGTTGAATAACATAAAAAATATGATGGAATGACTTGCTTTTTAATTGTAACTTTTGCACTTAATAATCGGTAGTTTAAAAATCTTTGTTTGATAATATTACAGTTTGGATTTTCGTTTCTATATTTATAAAGTTCCAGTCTTTCTTCTATTGATTCTGGAAGTATTTGTTGGCCTATTGGGCTTATTAATTCATCTGTTAGTTTGTTTTGTTGTTCTCTTTGCGCATTTAGTCCATATAAACATCCACAATAGTTTTGTCTATATATATTGTGCTTTTTTACCTCTTTACCTTGTAGTTCAACTCCATTACCGCTTCTATAATCTTTAAATATAAATTCTAAGTCATACTTTTTTGATAGATTTTCCCCTATAATTTGAAGTTTGTCTTGTGATTTTTTTGGACTTATTAAAAGAGTTGTAGTAAACTTATTGTGACCAAGTTCCACTGCTTTTTGTGCACTTATATCGAGTCGTCTATCAAAACAAACTGTACATCTATCCCCTTTTTCGGGTTCATTTTCGAGTCCTTTTACTTGTCTCATCCAAGTTTCTAGATCATATTCCCCCTCAATAAGTTCAATTCCTAATATATCACAACTATATTGCACATCAAGAAGTCTTAGTTTGTATTCACTATAAGGATGAATATTGGGATCGTAAAAAAAACCTATAAGTTTCTCATTGGGATATTCTTCTTGTATCTTTTGTAAAAAATAATGGCTATCAACACTACAGCAAATATGTACAATCATTCATAAACCCACTTATTTTAAAGGGATGCTTATCTCAAAGCAAGCCCCATTGTCAATATTATAGCTTTTAATATTTCCACTTAATTTTTCTATGATAATTTTTCTACTCATATAAAGTCCAATACCCGAACCATCACTTTTTGTTGTTATGTGTTTGTCAAATACAGTATCGATAATATTCTCATCAATACCTCCCCCATTGTCTGTGATTTTTAGTATAAATTCTTTCTCAGTTATATTTGAGGTTATTAGAATAAGTCGTTCTCCCTTTTTGTTTTTTAAAACATCCTCTGCGTTACTTAATATATTCATTAAAACTTGAATTAAATTATTTTTTAGTGTATATATTTCAATATTTTCTACATTGTTTTGTATCTCTATATTAACAGTTTTGAATTTTGAACTTAATAGTTTTAAAGTATTAGATACAATATCTTTTATATCAAAACGCTGTTTTTCTTTGTCTTCTTTCAAAAAGTCTCTAAAGTCTTGAACTGTTTGACTTAAGTATTGTATTGATGTTTCGATATTATCTAAGGAGTTATATAAAATACTATCATTTAATGTTCCAAAATCTTTTTTAATTCTTATATTTCCACTTGACATATTGACTATTGATAGTGGTTGTTTCCATTGGTGTGTTATGTTTTCAAACATCTCACCTAGTGTTGCTAGTTTTGATTGTTTAATTAAAAGGTCATCCTTAAATTCTATATCTTTGATAAGCTTATCTTGAAAATGTTTTAAATGAAGATGTGTTTTGATTCTTGCTTTTAAAACCGATGGTTCAACAGGTTTGGATACATAATCAACTGCTCCTAACTCTAAACCTTTTACTACATCCTTTTTATCTTCAAGAATAGTTAAAAATATGATAGGGATATCTTGATACTTATTAACAGACTTTAGATGTTTACAGATTTGAAATCCATCCATATTTGGCATAACAATATCTAGTAATATTATATCTGGCATAAGCCCATTATCCAATAGTTCTAATGCTTTTTGTCCACCTGTTGCAACACTAACTTTATAATCTTCTTTTAAAATTTCAACAATGAGTGAAATATTTTGTGGTGCATCATCTACTACTAAAATAGTATCTTGAGGAGTGTCTGTATTTAGCGATACTATTTCAGACTTCTTTGGAATTAACTTTTCTAAAGCTTTAACTTGCATATGCATGTTGATTTTTTGTGTAATTATTTTTCTTGAAAAAGGCTTTGCAATAAAATCTATTCCTCCTGCATCAAGCCCTTTTTCTTGATCTTCTATACTATTTAAAGATGTAATAAAAATAACAGGAATATTACAAGTTTCCTTATCTTGTTTTAAAAGTGAACACACCTCATAGCCATCAATATCAGGCATAATAACATCCAATAAAATGATATCTGGCTGAGGCTTCTTTTTTGCAAGTTCTAAGACTTTATTTGCTTTTGTTGAAGCAATAATAGTATAGTCCTTTTTTAACATTCTAGTTAAAAGGTGTAAATTTTCTGATACATCATCTACTATTAATATTTTTGGGTTTCTATTCACCTTTTAAATCCTTTAAAAATTTTTCTATTATGTTAAATGCACTGTCAATATCAAATTCATTTAATGAACTTGCTAAGTTTTCAGAAAAGTTCATATAATCTTTTTCTAGATATGGAAGCAACTCTTCAAGAGAATTTTCACACAATACTATATCTCTTTCTAAATTATCCTTTATTGTATCTAAAAGTGCTATTACTTTATCTTTATCAAATACTTTAGTATCTGATTTTTGTAGTGAAAGATTTGAAATTTCTTGAAAGATATTGTTAAAGTCTACTTTTAAAGTGTCATATAAATCTTTGTTAGGAGTATTTTTTACCTTAAGAACCTTTTCTATTTGATCAAGAGTATCAAACAGTTTATTTGCACTTAAATTACCAGCAATCCCTTTTATCTCATGAATTTTATTTTTTAATTCTTTTGTATTGCTTTGAGATAGTAGCATTGTAATGTCATCAAAGGCATTTTTATATTTTAAACTAAATTGTTTAAGTAGTTTTATATAAGCATTTTGATTTCCACCCATTCTATCTACTGCCTCTTTGATATTTATAACTTCGCGATTAATCAGGGCAATCTCTTCTTTAATATTTTCTTTTTGTACTACATCTATTGGTTTAAAGTCTTTTAAGAATTTTTGAAGTGCGGCAAAAAGTTCTTTTGGAATAATAGGTTTTGAAATATGCTCATTCATTCCTGCTTGTAGACTTTTTTCTTTATCTGATGTAAGTGCATTTGCACTTAGTGCAATAATTGGAATATCTTGAAAATACTTATCTTGTGTTTGGAACTCTCTTATTGTTTTAGTTGCTGTCAATCCATCCATATTTGGCATTTGGATATCCATCAAAATTGCATCATAAGACTTGCTTTTGATTAAATCAACTGCTTCTAAACCATCAGATGCAATATCTACAGAGATATTTACACTTTGAAGTAACTCTTTGGCAAAGTCTTGATTTAATTCATTGTCTTCTGCTAGTAGTATTTTTACACCTTTTAGGTTTAATTCATTGTTGGTATTTTCTTTTAATATATCTATGTTTTCAGTTATATTTGGGTTTAAAACCTCCATTACTGTGTTATACAATATAGATGGAGAAGCAGGTTTAATCAAGTAGTTTTCAATGCCAAGTTTAGATATCTCTTTTATAATGTCATTTTGGGAATAAGCTGTGATCAAAATAGTTTTTGGTACTTCTTTGTTTGGAATAGTTTTGATTTTTTGATATGTTTGGATACCGTTTAATTTTGGCATTTTATAGTCAAGAAAAACTATATCATATATTTTATCAGAATTTGCAATAGCGTTATATCCATCTTCTCCATTATATACTATATCTACATTAAATCCAAATGACTCAAGCATGCTTTTTAGTATATCACAAGCAATAAGATTATCATCAATTATTAGTGTATTTATATTATTAAACTCTTTTGGAAATAGATAGTTTATTTTTGTTATTTTATTTGAAATTTCACATTTTATAGTAAAACAAAATGTTGAACCAACACCAATCTTTGTTTCTTCTACCCAAATCTTTCCACCTAATAGTTCAACTAACTTTTTTGATATAGCAAGACCTAGTCCTGTCCCTCCAAATTTTCTTGTTATTGTATTATCTGCTTGTGAAAAATCTTTAAATAGTACTTTTACATTTTCTTTTTCTATCCCTATTCCATTGTCTTTTACACAAAACATAATAGTTGCGATGTTTTTTTCTTGTTTAACAAGTTTTGAAGAGACTATCACCTCTGCATTATCAGTAAATTTTATGGCATTGTTTATTAGATTTGTCAAAACCTGACCAATTCTAATTTTATCACTTTTTACAATTGTTGGAATTGTTGAGTCATAATATGCTAAAAGTTCGCATCCTTTACTTTGGGCTTTAAAGCTCATGATATCTATTGTTTCATACAGCATATCATTAAATGTAAATTCTTTTTGTTCTATTGAAAGCTTACCTGCTTCTATTTTTGAGAAGTCTAAAATATCATCTATGATAGATAAAAGTGAATTTGCCGCAGAGTTTGCTTTTGTTATATATCCCTCTTGTATTGGTGTTAAATTTGTTTTTTGAATAAGATATAGCATTCCTAAAACTGCGTTCATTGGTGTTCTTATCTCATGACTCATTTTTGCCAAAAATTCTGATTTTGCACTACTTGCTTCATTTGCTTTTTGAGTCTCTTCTTTTAGCTCTAGTTGTATTTTTTTAAGATATGTTACATCTGTGACAACCCCTAAGTTTGCTTCAAATCCATCAAAATTTATTGGTATCAAACTTAACAAGACATCTATATGTGTCCCATCGTTTATTTTATAAATAGTTTCATAGTTTGTTAACATACAGTTTTCATGAATTGCAGATAAAATTGATTGTTTTTGATGTGTAGAGGTATACAAAATATCTGTCTTTTTACCGATGAGTTGATTGAGTTTTATTTTATAAATCTTTGCCGCATATTCATTTGCAAATATTATATCTTTTGACTCTTTTGAAACGATAAGTATAGGTATAGGGATATGAGAAAATATCATATCCAATTGTTTTTTTTGAGTTTTTAGCTCATCTTCTATTTTTTGTCTTTGATCTATCTCATTTTGTAGTTTTCTATTCCAATAGATTATAATAAGAAGTATGATTCCAATAACAATTATTATTTTATGGAGTGTATGACTGGATAAAATCTCTTTGACTTTTACTCCTATCCATTCTTTTTTTATATATTGAATATGACTTAACCATTTTGATTCAATATTTTTCAACTCTTCTTTACTGATTTTTTTAAATCCATTATCTATAACATTCAATAACTCTTGATTTCCTTGTTTTACTGCCCCAAAATAATCTTTTGTATATACAAGTGTTGTATCACTAAATTTAAAAAGTTCTTTATCTATATAATTATTGTTTAAATAGTACATAAAAGATGGTAAAGAGGACAATATAACTTTGACCTCTCCTTTTATGATAGCCGCGCTTGTTTCATCTGCACTTTTATAACTTTTTATAGAGTATTGAGGAAAGTTTTCTTTCATGAATTTTATAGGATAACCATTGTCTATCCCAATTACATAAGGCAACAAATCATTTTTTGATTTTGCCTCTAAAATACGATTGTTATAAAAAAAATACTTTTTATTAGTGTAGAGTGATTTTGAAGTGTAGTCTAAAAATTGATCCCTTTGTTTTGTATAATAAATTCCAGCATGAATATCAGCACTACCATTTTTAATCATCTCTATAGAATCATCCCATTTTGATTCTATAAATTTTATTTCGATTTTATTTTTTTGTGCCCAAAGTTTCCAGATATCTATTAATAGTCCTGTTGCTTGTTTATTTTTAGTTGTAAATTTTAAGGGAGGAGTTCCTATATTATAGACAATTTTTAGAGGTTCTTTTGCCCACAAACAATTTATTAAAAAAATAAAAAGAATAAAATATTTCATTTATCAATTCTTTTTATTTTCTAATTTTATAGAAAAAAGAGTACCTTTATACCTTTGTTTATTGTATTCAAAGTCATTATTTTCAACTTCTATTGTTCCCTTCATCCCATTTTGAATCATCTCTAATGTTGTATGAAGACCCAGCCCTTTCCCCATTGATTTATGCTTGGTAGTAACGTATGGATCAAAAATATTATCTATGATATTTTTATCTATCCCTTGTGCATTATCTTTAATTGAGATATAAAAATTGTTGTTTTTATCAATTTTAGCATCAACAAAAATATACTTTTTGCAATCTAGACTTTCAAATGCATCTATAGAGTTTGTAAATATATTTATAAGTGACTGTAGCAATAGATTTGGATATCCATAAATATTCAATGAATCATCAAAGTTATTTATTATTTGAATATTTTGTGATTGAATTTTGTCTTTAAGATTTATAATTACATTTTCAATAAGACTCTTGATACTAAATAACTCTTTTTGATCACTATTTGATACCAAAATATCTCTAAAATAATCTATTGTTTTTGATAAGTTTTGTGTAGTGTCAATTATATTGTCTAAGTAATTTGAAGTAGCTTCTTTATCAATGATGTTTAGTTCTTGATTTAGTTTAATTGTACTTGCCGCTGTTGAGATGACAGTTAGAGGTTGTCTCCATTGATGAGCTATATTACTTATCATCTCTCCTAGTGCTGCATTTTTTGATTGAAGTGCTAGTTGTTTATTTTTGTGTTTTAATTCATCTTCTAAGACTTTCGTTTTTGCATAGAATGCAATTGTTTCAAAAAGTTTTTCTGTATCAATAGGTTTTAAAATATATCCATTTACACCGATTTTTATAGCTTCTATTAGTGTCTCAGATTCTCCATGTGCAGAGGTGATGATAATTGGGATGGTACTATCTATTTTTCTTATCTCTTTTGCCATCTCTAGACCAGACATTTTGGGCATTTTTATATCTGAAACAATAATGTCTGGATTAAAGCTTTTGTACTTTTCAAGCCCCTCTAATCCGTCGGGTGCAACTGCAAGTTCTTTGACCCTTCTTTTTATCCCTTTAGCTAATATATCTCTAATACTATCATCATCTTCAACGTAAAGTAGTTTTATTTGTTTTAAAATGTTATTCATAATCTATTTCCAATTTATTATTCTATTATCTCTAATGATATTGTAAATATTGCTCCGTGAGCATTATTAGTCACTTCTAACTTTCCACCCAAATTCTGCTCAATTATCATCTTGCTCATATACAATCCTAAACCTGTTCCCTTACCTTGCTCTTTAGTTGTAAAGTATGGGTCAAAAATTCTGCTTGTTATGTCATTTGGAATACCCCCACCATTGTCTTCAATTGTGATAATTCCAATATTTTTGTTCCTTGATATGTTTATATAGATTTTACCATTGTTTATCTCTTTTTCTAGTAATACATCTTTTGCATTATTAATGATGTTTAATATCACTTGTTGAAATTCACTTGCAAAACTAGATACATTAAAGTTGTCTCCATCAAGATTTAGTTCTATATTATGTGATTTGAGTTGAGAGGCTAAGATATTTATAGTTTCTTCAATCTTACTTTTGACATCAAATAATGATTTTACTTTATCTACTCTAAAAAAGTTTCTAAAGTCATCAATAGTTTCACTCATAAAGTTTATCAATTTCATATTCTCATGTTTGTGTGCTTTAAGATATTTTTCATCTATTAGTCCATCTTCATAGTCATCTTCTAAAAATTGTATTTGAACAGCTAGTGCATTTAATGGTTGCCTCCATTGATGTGCAATAGCACCAATCATCTCTCCCATTGCTGCAAGTTTTGTTTGTTGTGCAAGAAGTTCATCCCTATCTCTTATCTCCTCCACTCCAATTGCCACTTTTTTCTCTAATTGATCATTTAATTCTTTGAGCTGTGTAATATCTGTAAGATATCCTAAAAAATGTGTGACTTTATTTGTTTCTTCATCTCTTATTATAATCGTATTATCATGGATCCATTTTAGTTGGTTGTCTCTTGTATGCAGTCTGTATGGCTTATGTTCAAAGAAATATTTTCCATCATTTATAGCTTCTTTTACTTCTTGCATCACTAATGGTAAATCGTCTTTATGTATACATGAAGAATACGTAATACTATTACTTAAAAAATCATTTTCATTGTATCCAAGAAGTTTTCGTATACTTGTAGATACACTATCAATAGTCCAGTGTTCATCGTTTTTCCATTTAAATAAAACGGCATCTCCTTTATCAAATATTGATAAAAGTATCTCTTGTTCTTTTGTTCTTTTTTTTACTTCTTGTTCTAAAGATGAAGCAAATGAGGATAGCTCTTGTTTTGATTTTATGAGATTGTCAACCATCTTTCCAATAGAATGTGAGAGTTCTCCAATTTCATCATTTGATTTTATATCATCAAATGTCACTTCTTGTTCCCCATTTGTGTTTGCAACTACTTTTGCTCTATTGGTTAGTTTTGTGATTGAAGAGATTAAAACTTTTGTTAATAGTGTAGAAAAGATTGCAATCATCAATGTTACAATAAGAATATATATAAGCATTTTTTTCTCATATTCATTGGACTGTTCTTTTAAAAAAATATTAGTAGCACTTTTTGCTAAGATTAAAAAATCATTACCTATTCTAATCTTTTTAGCAAAAAAGGCTAAATTGTCTCTATCATAAAATCCAAGTTTATCTAGGTCACTTGTAAGTATAGATTCTATGTTAAAGTCTTTTTGTGCTTTAAAGTCTTTTTTAAATTCAAAGGCAAAGGTCTTGTCAATATCATTATGAAATAAATAATACCCATCGCTATTGATTAAATATGTATTTTTCCCTTGAATATTTTTGTATTTTTTTAAGTTAAATAGTTGGTCTACTTGTGCATTGATGATGACAATACCAAAAACTTTTCCATCATCGTAGACAGGTGTAGCAATTCTTATGGTTGGAAGAATAGGAAAAACTATAGTTCCCCATTCTTTATTTAAGTCAATTTTAGAGATAAAAAATTTCCCTTTTTCTAATTTGATTGTATTTTTGAAATAATATCTTTGATTCTTTTTTTGCAAATTTTCCTTTTTTGTGACAAATGAAGAACGTCCTTTTTTTTCCAATCTTAATAGTTCTTTACCTTGATTGTTAATACCAATAAATCGGATCTGAAAATACGCGTGATTTTGTTCAATGTATGATTTAAACTCTTTTGTAAGTCTTTTTTCCCAGTCTTCTAGCTTTATATTTTCTTCTGCATCATAATGATATTTGTTTTTAGAGGTTCTTATATATCCCTCAATCTCTTCTGAAGTACTTATAGCTTTTATATCATCTTTGAGTGATTTTATTGCATCTGTTATATCATTGGCATTGCTTTCTAATTCAACAGAAAGATGATAAAGTAGGTTTTGTTTAAAGTATCCACTAATTTGAGAATAAGACAGATAAGCAAAAATAAGTACACCCACTCCTGCAATAAAAAAACTACCAAGGGCAACTTTTGTGGATAGTTTAATTTTCATAACTAGAGTCTTTTAGTAGTTTTTGAATCGTAATATACGACTTATCGATTACTTCATATACATCAGAAAAATCTTTTTTAGTCTCAACTTTAGCATCTTTTATAATAGTCTCTATTCCAAAATGGATATTGATATCAATTAGTGTTGCATTGATTACTCTAAGGGCATTATATACAGTATCTGCTGAGATGTTTTTTTCTTTAGGAATATCTACCACTCCAATTGTGATGTTAGCACGTTTTTCAAAATAAAGAAGTAAATCATGCAGTTTCAAAGATAAGTTAAAAACATCGGCTGCTCTTTTTTCAAGGCATTTATCATAACTTGGAGTATTCGTCTTTCCAATTAAGTGTTCTGTTATATTGTCTATTCTTTGTGCCATTTTATTGGCTAAAATAAATATATCTTTTGGTGTATATTGTGCTCCTCTTATGATATCTATAGTTGAAGAAATTTTCCAAAGATTATGATAGATATGTGATGGATTTTTATTTGTGTATGTTTTTCTATTTAAAACATAGCTCCAGTTTTTTACATTTTTGATTCCATTTCTTTCCATAATAATACTTATTTCACTATCAATCATTAGCAATAGTTCATAAACAGAATCTGTTGATTTTTGTTTAATAGGAGACTGAGGAATTGCAACTTTATAGAGTTTGTCTTTTTGTCTTAGTTTATTTATCTTTTCCATAGTTTCTATACCTTTTTGATATATGTGCATAGTATGAAGATTGTAAATCATAGGTATGTTTTTTGCTAAGACTTTTATCCCTTTTACTTCTTTTAGATACTCAACTTTATTTAGAATAAATTCACTCAATGAATACATCTCATTTAAGTTTTTTACTAACGACGTTCTGTCATATTGAACAAGCTCCTTATTTAGCTCAAATGTTGGAAAAAGTTTGATTGCATATTCAATATTTTGTAATACATCAGATGGTGTCTTTGATTCTAGTACATCTTTTGCTTCATACGATCTTTCTATTCCAAGTCTTCTTCTTATTCTTATAAGTTCAGTAATAACAATTTGCATGGAGTCATAAACTTCAGTTGGTGTTATAATTCTTTGGGGATTTTGTGGTACATCAACAGCTTGCATCCATAGTTTTTTTTCCGCTAATGAAATCTTTTGTAATAATGAATTTGTCTGATATAAAACATGATTTGGATGTTTTCTATTCTTCTTTTTTGGCATACTTACTTGGGTATAAATTCCTTGTGAGTTTCTAATAAAGTTAATAATATCAACAACAATAACGCTTTGCTTATAGTTATCAATTGGACTAAATCCTTTTCCTAAAAGCTCATCCATGGCAAGTGATGCTAACCAAACTTCATAATAAGAATCATTTGGAGTTTTATTTGTATATTTTTTTAAGATACTTAATTCAATCGTGTGGGGACAATTTATATTTTTTAATAATAGACCAATTTCACTATTTAATCTTTTAACATTGAAGTATACATCTTCACTAGTTATATCTCTTGATGGATAGATTGGAATATTTATCTCTCCAAGGTTATTGTTTTGTCTATATTTATTTATTTTTATTAGAACTTCCAATGTTTTTTGAAGAACATGCCTGGGTGCTTTGTTATATTGTTCTGGTAGTTTCATATAGTTTGGATGAAGCTCTTTTTCACCTGCTAAATGAACTATTTTATTTTTTAAACTTTCAGCTAAAGCATACACATCATTACTATCTTTATTTTTAATAGTTGAAAAAGAGAACGAGAAGCATAAACATAGGGTTAAAATTATTTTTATCATTATTTATATCCATTTTGTTTTAGGATTTTTTGTCCATCATTTAAAAGAAATTTGATAAATCTTTTTGTCACTGCATTGTTATTACCTTGATTTGATAACACAAAGTATTGTCTTAATGGTTTATATAGTTTTTGTTCAATATCAACCCAATTCTCACCATAAACATTATATCCTCTTGGTAAAAAGTTCACAGATGATTTTGGCAAGATTCCAGCATGTCCATACCATAAAACATCTCCTATAATATTTGAAGCATCAGTAGAATAAAATAGTTTTGATTCTATTTTAGTGAAAATATTAGCGTTTTTTAAAGCTTCAATAGCTGCTTTTCCATAAGGTGCTGTTTTTTTATTGGCAATAGTGATCTCTTTTATAGAGGTATGGGTAAGGATATTAATATTTTGTGTTTTAAGACCCTTGTGTTTTGCAATTAGTAATACTAAGGAGCCTGTTGTGTATAGTTGTGGTTTAGTAACTGCTTTATTTAAGTCAAATACCTCTTGTGCATATTTTTTGTTTGCAGATAAAAAAAGGTCATATTTTTTACCCGTGATAATCTTTTTTTTAATATTTCCAGAAGAATCAAATTCGACACAAATCTTATCCTTTGGATATATTTTATTGTACTGCTTTATGATATCTGAAAAAAAGAATTTAAGATTAGCGGCTGAGAGTATAGTTGTATTATCTGAAAATAGATAACTAGAAAATAAAATAGTTAAAAATATTGCTTTAAACATGTTTTCTCCTAAATTAAAAGTAAAGTTATAATTTATAACTTTATTTTTAATTATATAACTTTATATATTAAGATTGGAAAAAATAACTACTTTTTATCACCTTTTATGAAAATAACTTCAAATTCAAGATAATTTAGATTATAATTTTTATATAAATATTTTGCTTCTTTAAAGGATAAGGTATTTGTTTCTCCACTTACACCAGAATTTTTTATATAATTGAATAGCTCTTTTTTATTTTCAAATTCAATTTTGTAGTTCAGTATCTCATATTCACAATTATATGAGTTGTCAAATGCTTGCTTGATACTGTTTGTATCTAAAATGGGAGATTTTTTATTGCTTAGTTTAAAAATTGTTTGAAAAGTATTTGATGTAAAAAGAACCATTTGAATTTTATTGGATATATTTGACAATGCATTGATGATTTTTGTGAGGTCTTGTGACCATTGTAAAGCAGATGAAGATAAGATTAAATCGTATTTATCATTTTGAATATTTTTGTAAAATGCCTCACTATCAAAGTCTAAACACACAATATCTAGATTTTTTGCTCGAGGATGTATTTTGCACATCTCTTGAGAAAAATCAATCGCTTTGTAATAATCAAAATCAAAATTAATATTTTTGAATACTTGACCAGAACCACACCCCAATTCTAATATTTTTTTGGGTTCAAAGTCTAATTCTCTGACTAGTGCTTTAGAAACTATTTGTTGAATTATATTGTGATGATTGTATTCATTTGCATGTTTTGAAAATTGAGTTTCTACATTGTTTTTTATCATATTTGACCTTTTACTTTTACCTATAGAATACTAAATTAGCAAAAATATTTTATATCTATAAATATCCCTATAACTAAAATTAAGGTAGTATTTTATCCAATGAACACTAAAACTACTACAAAAAATAAAGGTGACTATTTTGAAACAAAAGCATGTGACTTCTTAGTTGCAAATGGCTTTAGAATTATCCAAAGAAATTACTATGCAAAAAAATTGGGTGAGATAGATATTGTTGCTATTAAAGATGAAGTTTATCATTTTGTTGAAGTTAAAAGTGGTAGTAGTTTTGAGGCTGTTTATAATATAACGCCTCAAAAATTGCACAAGCTTTATCGAAGTATTGATTTTTATTTGAAAGAAAAAAACTTAGATATAACTTATTGTGTTGATGCAATAATTTTTGCGAATGAAGAGCTAGAATATTTGGAAAATATCACATTATAACACTATATTTACACTTTTTTATGATATAATAATTTTTATGAATGATTATATAAAAGATAAAAAATAATATGACTAAGCTAAAATTATCAAATTTAGTAATAATTTTTGTTGTGCTATTTTTTGCACTTAATTACTTATATTATAATCATACTAGAGATGTCGCGATATCTAATGCTAAAGTAAAGATAGACGAATTTTTATTAAACTATAAATCTTTTAGAGCTTATATTAGTAAGCAGCAAAAAAAAGAAGTTTATAGACTCCAATCTTTGGGTATTATTGACAAAGAGTATTTTAACCCTGTTTTATTATCTTCAACATATAGTGCTAAAAATGTAAATAAGTTATACAATGAATTTAGAGTGCATAACAGCCAAGAACCAATTACTCTACGATTTGCAAGTGATAACCCTAGAAATACTGAAAACAAAGCATCTAAAAAAGAATCACAGATATTAAAAAAATTCAACGATAATAAGATAGAAAAATATACTGAGATTTTAGATAATGACGGTGTTAAAAGTTTATATTATGTTGTGAAAACAAAGAAAACTACAAATGAATGTATGAAGTGTCATTCTGATCCAGAATTTGCCCCTAAAGGTTTGATTGATATTTATGGTGATAAAAATGGATTTTATGAAGAAGTTGGAAAAATTAGAGCGATTATTTCTACTGTATATCCTTTAAAAGAAGATTTAAAAGTTGCAAACAAATCATATTTTAATTTTTCTGTTATCACTTTTACTATATTGGTAGTTCTGTATTTTTTAATTTATAAGTTTTCAAATGATATAAAGAATAAAAATAAAATTTTGTCAAAAGCAAATAAAGACTTAGAAGATAGCGATTTACAATTAAAAAAGTTAAATGAGAATTTAGAACTTAAAGTTGAAGAGCAGACAAAAGAGATACAAAGAAACCTTGATATTATAAGTAAGTATGTTATTTATTCAAAAACAGATTTAAAAGGAAATATTACAGAAGTAAGTGATGCCTTTTGCAAAATATCGAAGTATAGCAAAGAGGAACTTTTGGGGAAACCTCATAGTGTAATACGTCATCCTGATACACTTTCTTCAACTTTCAAAAAAATGTGGGATACGATACGTTCAGGAAAAGTTTGGACTGGTGAAATCAAAAATATAAAAAAAGATGGTTCATATTATTGGGTAGATGTTAATATTACTCCAGAGTTTGATAGTAATGGAAAGATAAAAAATTACGTTGCAATTAGACATGATATTACTGCTAATAAAGATTTTCAAACTCAACATCTACAGCTTTTAGAGTCAGAAAAAATGGCTTCTATGGGAGAGATGATTGGAAATATTGCGCATCAATGGAGACAACCACTTAGCCTAATATCAACTGCAGCTAGTGGTATCAAGGTTAAGCAAGAATTTAATATGCTCGATCAACATGATATACCAATATTGATGGATAAAATTGTTGAAAATACGGAATATCTTTCGAGTACAATTGATATCTTTAGAAATTTTATAAAAGGTGAAAAAATTTATAAAAAACTGATACTTCAAGAGGAGATAAGTCAATCTTTAAGTATCGTAGGGTCTACTCTAAAAGATAAGCATATTATGCTAAAAGATAATATAGATTATGAAAATAATATATTTATAACTTTAATAACAGGGGAACTTCCTCATGTGATAATAAATATTATAAATAATGCAAAAGATATTTTATTGGAAAAAAATATTAAAGAGCCATGGATCTCTTTAGAGTTGATTGAAAATAAAGATACTGCTACTATTATTATTGAAGATAATGGAGGGGGCATCCCTGATAATATTATCAATAAAATATTTGAACCATATTTTACAACAAAACATAAAAAACAAGGTACAGGACTAGGACTGCATATGAGTTATCAAATTATTGTGAATAGTTTACGTGGTAAATTAAGTGTACAAAACTCAAGTAATGGTGCACAATTCTTTATTGAATTGCCTTTGGATATTTTAAGTTAAAGAATTATTTTAATCTATTTGCATTGTATCCTAAGATATAATTTTAGATGAAAAAATCTAAAAATAATGAACTTCTTACAAAAGATATAAAACAGCTTATCATACAAATAGCGATTCCCTCTAGTGTTGGAATGTTTTTTAATACTATGTATAATGTTATAGATACTTTTTATGTAGGGCTCATCTCTACTGTTGCTATCTCGGCACTTTCTTATAGTTTCATAGTGTTTTTTATGCTTTTGTCTGTTAGTTTTGGACTATCATCTGCTATTACTGCTTATGTTGGAAACTCACTTGGTCGTCATAAAGTTTTTATGGCTAAGATTTATGTATCCAATGGTGTGAGTTTATTTATTTTTATTGCACTTTTCCTTTGTATCTTTGGTTTTATATTTTTAGAATCTATTTTTTTATTTATGGGCGCTAGTGGTGAAGCACTTAGTTTAGCTTTAGAGTATACGTATATGATACTTATAGGAACGATTCCTATGCTCATGGGGCTTGGTGCAAATGCTGTGCTTATAGCAAAGGGAGATACGAAAAGTTATAGAAATAGTTTAATTGTTGGATTTGTTTTAAATCTTATTTTAGACCCAATACTTATTTATGGATTTTTATTTATTCCCGCTTTGGGATTTAAAGGTGTTGCAATTGCAACTGTACTCATACAGTTTGTTACATTTTCTTATATTTTTTATAAACTTATACAATCAGGACTTTTTGATATCTCAAGTTTTTTTTCAAATAAACCAAATTTTAAAGTGTATAAGCAACTTTTAAAACAAGCAATACCCTCAAGTTTAAATATGTTTCTAATGTCAATAGGCACTATGATAATCACTTATTTTGTATCTGATTATGGATATAAAGCGCTTGCTTCTTTTGGTATTGGATATAGAGTTGAGCAAATTATACTATTACCAATGTTGGGTTTAAATACCGCAGTTGCAACAATAGTTGCAAATAATTATGGTGCTAAAAATTTCGACAGGATTGAAGAGGTTATTAAAAAAGCTTTACGATATGGATATATTATGAGTGCTATTGGAGTAGTTCTAATTGCAATATTTGGAAAATATATGATTTTAGTATTTGATAATGATACAGAGGTTTTAAATATGACTTATAGTTATATTGTAGTTGAGAGTTTTATATTTTTTGCATTTATTACTATTTTTATATCTGTATCAACTCTTCAAGGACTAAAACAGCCTTTTATCATCCCCTATATTAGTTTTTATAGGCAAATTATAATGCCTTTGATATTGTTGTTTTTTATTGTCAAAGTATATAGTTTGGATATATTATATGTATGGCTTTGTTCATTATTTATCACCTATACAGCAGCTATATATCTTCACTTATATACAAGAAAAAAACTAAATAGTTTATATTCCAAATAAAATATTTTTTATATCTTCTTTCATTTGGGTAGAAACAATTTTTTTGTTACTATACAAAAAGAATGGTACACTATTTAACATTGATTTTTTGAGTCTTTTTCTTAATGTTGAGACTTGATCTATAGATATTAGATTTTCACCATCGTATAAATTAAAGTTCTTAGATACTCCAGTTGAAAGAGATACTATATGATAAGTTAGAAAAAGTTCATCATCTTTTTCTTGCCATTTTTGTATAAACTTATCTAGTTCTTCTTTGAGTTGTTTAGTCTTTTTTTTGTTTGTATTTCCAAAACTTTCTCTAAATTTATATCTGTTATTTTTTGAAAGTTCCAATACATTGTAAAAATCATTTAGATTCTTCCACATAGACTTAAAAAATGTTTTACCAAATAAAACCTCTTCAAAAGAGTGAAGATATTTTTTATCTTGGGATGTTTTGTTCTGTTTATATTTAATCTTGAAATATTCTTTTTTAAATAAACTTATTAACCAATTCTCATCAAGCTGACTTATGATATCTAGTTTCTTTTCATTGTTATTTGAGTCTAAAAATTTCCAAAGCATACTAATAGAATCAAGTATCTCTTCTTGTTTCTCATTATTGTTAAAGTAATTGTTAGTTAAAAATAATATTACTGTTTCTAAAAGTGTATCACTTCTTGCAATCTCATGATTATAAATAATTTTTTTGTATAGATTAAATCTCATCTCCAACATATGCTCAATATCAAGTAATCCTTGATCATAAAAAGATAGGACAAATGAATTGTCTTGCTTTATGATTATTGCTTGTTTGGTGATTCGAATAAGATCAACTGCTCCACTTATATATCCACTTGAAAGCATATCTCTATTTATATAGTCCAATCTATCTGCATCTACACTGCTGTCAATGTATTTGTGTAATACTTCATAACAAAAGTATTCATCTTTGTGTTCATTGAAAATATTATTACAAAGAGTATGCAAAAGTATCAGATAGTCTTGATGATAAGTATCATCAAATTGTTCTTTTATTTCGTATTCAAAGAGTAAATCAACAAATCTTTTTCCTATAGCTTCATGCAAAACATATTGGTTATTATTTGTTAAAGATTGATAAAAATTGATAAACTCAAGTTCTTTGTTGGAGTGTTTTTTTTTCTTTAGTAAGTTGTTATGAATTTTTTCAAATGTATACTCGATTTGATGAGAAAAAGGAAAATGTCCCACATCATGTAAAAGACCAACTAATCTAAGTGCTTGTAATATTAAGATATAGATATTGTTATGAAGTTTAGATTTGGTTGGAATTGTAAATTCATATAAAGATTTGTCATCTAAAAAATCAAGATTTTCTAAGTCTATAGTTAAGTTTTTTTCTTTGATAATTTTAGAAATAGATTTTCTTAAACCTTTTAAAAAACTATCTAAAACATCATTTTGACTATTTAATAATGAGTTCTTTAACATATGAGAACTTAGATACATAGTTCCTATACTATGTATATATCTTTTTGTATTAATCGATGGAAATGCAAAGTATGCCAAAGCATTTTGTGTGATAAATAGAAGTCTATTTACAATTTTTGTTTGTAAAAAATAACCTTCTATTTTAGTATATTCTATATGATTATAGATGTTATCGTTTATGAGTCTATGTTTTTTATCCATTTGTATCCTATTGGTTCTTTTTATTTTCAAATATTCGTTCTGTAAATTCCGCAAATTTTCCACGTACTGCTTTATTTAACTCTATTGCAAACATGTTTAGTTCTGGATGATTAAATGTAGTTTGTTTTAGTAGAGTTGTTAGACCATTATTAAATTTATTTAAGTAAAGATTATCAATTTGTCTATTTGACCCAATCACTATTCCCATACACGTTTCATCAAGTCTACTTAAAATAAGTTGTGTAGTGTTTTCACTTGCATTTTGCCACTCATCCATGATAACAATTGCACCACTTAGCGTTCGACCACGCGCTTCTCCTGGCCAAAGCATATCTATTTGGTATTTGTTGATGAGTTCATCAGTTTTGGATTGGATAGATTCTTTATTGTTTATATTTTCACTTTTTTTGAGTTGTTTTTTTGCTATAAATTCCAAAGTATCATATAAAGCCATATTATAAATTCTGAATTTTTCTTCATTTCCCGCTAAAAATCCAACATCTGCACCTTTATCAAGTGACTCTATAGAGTCTCTTACCTATACAATCTTTTCATAAATACCTAAATCAATCAGTCTCATAGCCGCAGAGATACTCATCAAAGTTTTTCCACTTCCTGCTTTTGCATCTATAACTAAAAGATTGAACATATTTGATAGTATAGCTTTTGTAAAAAACTTTTGTTTTAGATTGACAGGTTTTACAGCTGTTCCTTTAAAATCATTTTCATTTATGATATGAATTTGCTTGTTGATAACAATTGCAAACTCTTTGTTTCCATCTTTGCTATGAAACTCATAACAAAAATTCCCAACCTTATGTTCTTCATCAATAGTTTGTATCTCTTTTAGATGCAAACTATTGAAATGTGTTGAGTCTAGTTCTATTTTTTTGATAAACTCAAATTTTGGAACTTCACTTTTATCATCTTGTAGCGTTTGTGTTTTTATATTTGCAAATAGTGCAAAAGTTCTTGCATAGATATCTAAAGATAAAAATATCACTTGAGAACCTCTATAGTGGTTTTGTGCAAGGGCAGCTACTTCTATGATTCTTTTATCGTTTGATTCTGATAAGTTGTGTTGTTCTATTTGGGCATCATATTTATCTTTTGAGATAATATGTATATCTAAAGTCTTACTTGATAGTTTTACAACTTTGTAGTTTTGTTTATAATCAACCTCTTTAACTTTTGTAGTTGCAAGTATTCTTGCAAATTGCCGTGCATGGTAGCCTATATCAGTAAAAGACTTTTTTTTATCTTCAAGTTCAAGAAGTACTGTCTCTGGAATCACAATTGTATTTGTCTTGTTATCTGATATATCTGTAAGATTTTTTATATCTTGTAATATTATATTTGTGTCAAGTACATAAACTTTTTTTGCCATGTTAGTCCTTTTTCTCTAAATGAGTTGATTGATTGTCTGTGAGCTTTTTGTGAACATTTATAGTAGGTTTGATGTGAGCATCCCTTCCGTAAATAAAACTTTGTTCATCTACAATAACTTTATATGCTTTATTGAGTTGTATTGCTCTTTTTACACTTGGTATAAGTAAATACGAGATATCTTTTTTCAAAATATCAATTGATTTTTTGATAAGTATTCCATCTTTAAAAAACTTCTTTTTCACTTCATCATTTGTTCTAAATTCATCGCCACTATTATTGTTTTTTAAATACTTTGTATATTCTGTTTCATTGTTTTCAAGTTTTTTATCTGGAATATTTTTGAACCCTTTTTGACTCCAGTGATACCAACTGTTTTGTACAATATCTTTTTCAAACTTTCTCCCAAATACAAAAGTAGAATCAATAGTAGCTCCTAAATTACTATGACATCCCATACAGTATAAAGTCTCTTCATAATTTTGTGCTCTTAGTTCTCCCTCTTTATCTTCTATAAAGCCTTGATAGTACCAACCTCTTTTAGTATTTAAACCAATTTCACTATCTCCTAAGTATTGTTCCGTTCTATCTGGAAAATCATACTTTTCTTTAAGTGTATTGATACCTATACTTTTTAATTGTGAATAGTTAAACCATCTTGTTTTTTTCGCATAACGTAGCTCTTTCATTCTTGATGCCATTTTTACATTGTTGTTTGAGTCAATGCTTAAGTATCGCACACTATGTAAAAACTCAGTCCCTACAGGATATAGTCCTGGTGCAATGTTTGTTTTTCCTAACTCTAATTTTGTTTTAGCCATCCCCACATAACTCATAGTATAGTTATAAAATCTATTGTTTTTTATATCATAACTTGGTGTTTCCCATTTAAAGACAACGCTATTTGTTTTATCTAGTTTTCCATTTTGGTTTAAATCTACTTGATATTTATTTTCATCAACTACATCTATCTTGATACTTTTTTGTTTGATTAGTGATTCTACAATTGATAGATTTAATTTATAAGTTTCTAAGTCAAATTGACCATTTTTATCCAAGGAAAATTCTTTTGCCAATCTAATTAGTACATCATCTGTACTTCCATTTGTTGGCCAAAATGTCCCTAAAAATGGATAATAAGCAAATGCTCTCCACAAGGTATACTCAGTATTGTTTTTTCTATCAAATCCATCTTTATCAAAAGAAAATTCACAATCAGGAATATATCCTTTCCATTGTATATCTTGTAGTTTTTGTTTTAAAATAATTTGATTGTTTTTATCTTTGTAGTTATTTTCATTTACATATTTTAATATTTGTTTATCAGATATTTTAGCTACATCTTTTGTTCTATCTTTAAATAAGTTTGTCCAAGGATTCTTTAATGCACTTGCAGGAAAAGCATAATTTTCTTGCAAATCATCATCTTCAAATGTAAAGTTTGGCTCTTTGTTTTTTGTATGACAACTATAACAAGGGTTGTGCTTTTGATTGTTATCATCTACTGTTTTTGTATAACATTGAGATGTTATGTATGCTGTTTTATTGTATAAACTTTGTGCATTAAGCGTAAGAGAGATTGTGTTGATTAAGATTAGGTATTTTATTGATTTTTTTAACATAAGAAATTGTAGTAATTCTTAGTTACAGTTAGGTTTCATATATAGACAGTATTTTAAATACTGTCTATATACTTATTTTTTGATTTCAATTAAAGATGTTTTATCTTTATTTATCCCAAAATCATTATCATTTACAAGTATCCAATGGTTCTCATCAATATAAGCTATACCTTCAATCTTTTTAGGCATATCTTTTAATGTACTAGTATCTAGTACCAATTCCTTTGTTACATATTTTGTAAAGTCATTACTTTGTTCTAAAGAAGGTGAAGTGTTTTCATCATCCCATGGAGTTCCTAAAATAGAATCTTTTAATTTTACTTTATAAAACTTCGTTGTTTTAGTTAGTCGTTCTAAAATAATAAGCTCATCATCTGCTGTTACTACTAATTCACTTATCTTAACAGCATTTTGTTTTTGACTATTGTCAAGACTAAATGTTTGAGCTTTATCCATTTGATAAACATACTCATCTATAACTTTATCATTTGCAATATCATATTTAAATATTCTTACATTTGCAGATTTTTTATATGCTTTAACATCAGGGTTTGACAATGGACTCTGCATAGAAAAATATAAAGTTTTTTCATCAGAACTAATACCAAGAGATTCTATCCCTCTATTTAATTTTCTTTTTGAGATAATTGATGGTAAAGATTCACTAATATCATAGTTTGCACCCTCTAGATTTTTAGCAAAACCAGCTGGTACTACTCTTTTTAGTATCTTACCATCGCTGTCAATATGTAAAATAGAAGCTCCATATTCTTCAGCTATCCAAAATGTACCATCGCTTAATCTTACAATTGCTTCAGCATCTAAGCCATGTGAATCAAATGCTAATTCTTTTCCATTTAAATCATAAGCATTTTCTGTTCCTTTATTTGATATTCCAGATACTTGAACGCCAGATTTATCTTTAATCTGAATCTCTTTTAGTATTTTATACCAGTTTTTATATAAAGCAATTTTATAAATTGTGGGTGCAAAATTTGGTGTAGGAAAGATTTTTCCTTTTTTACAAAGTTCTTCTCCCATAAGCTTTTTTGAATCTTTACATTTTATATTTGGACCACGATCAGTAATAGTATAAAAGATATTTTTTGCATCCCCTTTATAGTGAAATGCACCACTTCCTATCCCTACATCTAAATATAATGTTTTATTTTTAAGTTTAATAATATCAAGATTCTCTTCAACTAAAACATTCTTTTTTATATCCCAAGCAAAAGCATTACTACAAAGTAACGCTCCTGCTAATAATAAAGTATTTATTTTCATGTTAAAATACCTATTTATTGATAACTGGCAATGGACCAATATATCCAGTATATGCTTTTACATCATCGTTTGATCTAACTTTTTTAGCCATCTCTTTACTTTTGTGAAGTGCATCAGATTCTCCGTAAGGGTGTTGAACAACACTCATTAAATATCCAAATCCATTGATATTGTTATAAAAGTATGGAGATGTTGTTTCACTTCCGTATGGTGTAGTTTGTATTCTAGTTAGTTTTTTATCTTGTAGGTTGTATGACCAAATATAGTCATTTTGATGACCACTTTTTGTATCTTCACCTATGATTAGTGTATTTGTATTTTGAATATATGTTAAGTTATCTGGATTTGCTATACCATTTACTGAACATTTATTTCCCTCTACACTTTTATCAGGAGTTCCAGATATCATACCGTACATTGAGTTTGCAACATATTTTGAGTTTATTTTTGAACCGTTTGTTGCATGTGCTTTAGAAAAAGATAGCATATTTAAACCAAATACTGTTCCACATTTGTTATATGAAAGTTGGATATCATTGTTTCCACCTATGTCATATTTGTTATTTGCTTTCCCTTTTTTCTTATTGTCTTCCATACCTTTACCAATACTACTCATTGCTAAATACATAATATTGTCTTTTTCGTTAAAAGTGATCCCCTCCATCTTTCTAAATTCTGTAGTGGCACCTTTTATTGCGGCATATCTTCTACTTTCTAATCTAGAAGCAATCTCATCCATTCCATCTTTAACTTTTAAACACTCTGCTCCATTTGTTGTATTTACAGAAGTAAAACTAGGAACAGAACAAGTTCCATCTTTTTTTACTGACATTTTTTTGAATATATCATTAAATGCCACTTTTTTATCTAAAGCTTCTTTGATAGTATCATTTGTTGAGTGCCCAAGGCTTACCCATTTGATATCTGCTCTTCCACCTCTTCTTTTAGCTCTTTGTTCCCATTTTGCTGTATATAATGTTCCTCTACTTAAGTCTCTTTTTTCATCAGCAACAAACATAAATAATCCAACATTAGTTCCATCATCACTTAGATATACAGTTTTCTCATCAGGCATAACATATGCTAACTCATGAGCAAATCTTCCCATTGAATAGTGTTTGAATACTTCTACATCCCCATCACTATCTACTTGAACTTCAGGAATCCAACCATAATCATAAGGATTCATTGCTTTTAGGTTTCCACCAAAATATGCTCCCATATTGTTGTAGTGTTCATTATCATCAAAACTTCCATCTTTGGCAATAGATGCAGCATCTGGCTCATATTCTTCACTTCCTAGATGTGTGTTCCAAGGAGTTACAGACCCAGCACAAGGAACCCAAAGACCATTGAATTTTGAAAAATCAATATTTTTTGTAGATTTTACTTTTAGTTCACCTGTTTTTTTATTTTGGTTTAGTTCACTTACATACATTGCAGCAGGTGCTGTTTCAAAATGAGATACCATAAATAGTTTATTTCCAACTGGTAATAAAGATGAAAAGTCATTGCTGTGTGATATTTTTACAGAACCATCTTTTGCAACGATTGCTTTGCCATTTTTATCGTAAATTAGTCCAAAAATATTATCACCAAATCTATCTCCACTTTTTACAATAGTTCTAAATCTAGTTTGTGTTTTTACACCATCAACTTCGATATATTTTGAAGCTTGAATCATTCTTTTTTGAGCATCAGTTGTAGGAACTTTTACTTCTCCAAACGATATTGTATGTGTTTGTGGTTTTAACATTTTGTTTGGCTGAGGGTTTGAAGTTGAGCATCCCGCTAATAAAGCTGCTGCAACGATAGATGTTGCTATGATTTTGTTATTCATAAAGGTAACCTTTTATATTAAATTTTATCTTTTTAGATATGAAAATTTAATATAGTTTAGTTACTAAGTGATTACAACTGCTTATTGTAATTCACTGTATTTAAAATCTGGTGATCCCATTGACATATCACAAAGAAGTTGATTGATTTTGTGACTTCTATCTTGATTGAAGAAATCATTTTTTAGTTTGTTAATCGCCTTTTCTCTTACTTCCATTGGTGCTGAACTAGTTTGAAATGATTCTAGTTTTTTTATAAATAATGCTTTGTCCATCTTTAAGTCCTTTTTTGAATTGAAGAATCTTAATATCTCTTGATAACAAATCAGTTACAAAAAAAGGGTGAGTTAAAAAACTCACCCTTTTTTATTTTTTAGTAGTCATAAGCTACTTTGTATTTAGGATCATCCTCTTCAAAGGTACAAAATTGTTTTGCATCATTCATAATTGATTTACACTCAGCACTTAAATGTCTAAGTTTTATCGTTTTATTTGCTTCAAGATATTTTTTAGTGATTGCATCAATAGCTTCTACTCCACTTATATCCATAACTCTTGCATCTTTAAAGTCAAGTACTACTACTTCTGGATCATGAGCTAAATCGAACTCTTCATTAAATGCTGTAACACTTCCAAAAAATATTGGACCATGAAAATCATATACTTTTGTTCCATCATCTTCTCTATGTGTACGAGCTGTTACTTTAGCGTGTTTCCATGCAAATACTAAAGCTGATATAATTACACCAGAGATAACAGCAATAGCAAGGTCAGCTACTATTGTAATACCCGTAACTGTAACTAAAACAAAAGCATCACTTTTTGGCATTTTAGAAATTCTTGAGAAACTTGACCATTCAAATGTTCCAATAGAAACCATAAACATAATACCAACTAAAATAGCCACAGGGATTATATTTAAAATATCTGTTAATGTAGCAACCAATAAAATCAGTCCAACAGAAGCAACTATTCCAGATAATCTTCCCCAACCTCCAGATGTGTAGTTGATAATAGATTGACCAATCATAGCACATCCTGGCATCGCACCAAACATACCACAAGCTATATTTCCAGTACCTTGGGCGATACACTCTTGATTTGCACTTCCTCGTGTTCCACTGATCTCATCTAAAACTGATAGTGTAAGAAGTGACTCAATTACACCTACAAGTGCAACAATTACAGCATAAGGTAAAATCATCATATAAGCATCTATACTAAACAATGTAGTTGGTACTTGCAAAGTTGGTAATAGCCCTTTAAAGTCACTAAGATTTGCTAAGTCACCTACAAGTTTTGTATCTAGTCCAAAGAAAGAAACAGCTAAAGTAAATAAAATAATAGCAACAAGTCCAGATGGAATAGCACTAGTGATTTTTGGTAAGAAATACATAATAGCCATAGTTCCTGCTATAATTGCATACATAATCATCCCTGCACCATCTAAAAATTTAAATTGACTTGTTGCAATAACAACAGCAAGACCGTTTACAAAACCGTGCAATGCAGGTTGAGGAACAAGACGGATAAATTTACCCATCTTAAATGCACCAATAGATATCTGAATAAGTCCTGCAACTATGGCAGTTAAAGTGATATATTGAATAATCTCAAATGATAAAGCAGACCCTGTCAAACCATTTGCTATTGCCATATCTTTTACTGCAATACTTAGTCCAACAAGAACAATAGCAACTGCACCAGTAGCTCCAGAAATCATACCAGGTTTTCCACCCATAACAGCAGTGATAAGTCCTAAGATAAATGCGGCATAAAGACCAACGATGGGACTAACTTGTGCAATAAATGAAAATGCAATAGCCTCAGGCACAAGGGCAACAGCAACAACAAGACCAGATAGTATGTCGTTTTTAGCACTTGAACCTACAAGAGTTTCTTTAAAATTTAACAATTTTGTTCCTTAAGATTTTTTTATTTAATAGTCTGATTTTTCGGGATTGTATCTAAATAATGATTAAAATATATAAATTTGTTTAATTAATTAGAAGTAACTTAAGTCATATTTTTGTACAATCCAAATATGATAAAAATAGATGAAATATTAAAAGCCCAAAAAAGGCTCAAGGGTATTATAAGAAAAACGCCTATGGCGTATGCCCCAATTTTAAGCGAAAAGTTTAACTCGAATATTTACTTAAAAAAAGAAAACTTACAACTTACAGGAAGTTTTAAACTTCGTGGTGCATATAATAAGATTGCAACTTTAAGTGATGAACAAAGATCAAAAGGTGTAGTAGCCGCAAGTGCTGGTAATCATGCACAAGGTGTTTCTTATAGTAGTAAGCACTTTAATTGTGAGGCAACTATTGTTATGCCAGAAGCAACACCATTGACAAAAGTTTCGGGTGTAATGTCTCATGGTGCAGAAGTGATTTTACATGGTGCTAATTTTGACGAATCATATAAGTATGCAGTTGAATTTGCAAAAAAACATGATAAAGCTTTTCTTCACCCTTTTGCTGATGATGATATTATAGCAGGGCAGGGTACTATAGCTTTAGAGATACTAGATGAGATAGATGATATTGATATTATAGTTGTTCCAATTGGTGGTGGTGGACTTATCACTGGAATTGCTAGTGTTATAAAAGAGTTAAAACCAGAGATAAAAGTGATTGGTGTAGTTGCAAGTGGTGCACGAGCGATGAAAGAATCTTTTGAATCAAAAACTCCAATTGATTCTAAAAGTGTAAGAACAATTGCTGATGGTATTGCTGTGCGTGATGTTACTCCTAAAATGCTATATTATATTATGCATATCGTTGATGATATTGTTGAAGTTGAAGACAATGAGATTGCAAGTGCTACATTGTTTTTACTTGAACAACACAAACTTGTAGTTGAGGGTGCAGGAGCTACTGGAACAGCTGCAATTATGCATGGTAAGATTGATATTGAGGGTAAAAAAGTTGTGTTGCCTTTAAGTGGAGGTAATATTGATGTAACTATGCTTGCTCAAATTATCGAAAAAGGTCTTGTGAAGTCTGCTAGAAAAATGAATCTTATGGTAACCCTTATAGATAAACCAGGAAGTTTAAAAATGTTAACAAATATATTTGAATCATTAAATGCAAATATAGTGCAAATAGATTATGATAGAAATTCTGTTGCACTTGATTTTGGAGATGCAAATGTAACTATAAGCCTTGAAACAAAAGGTTTTGATCATCAAGAAGAACTAAGACAAAAACTAAGCCAACATGGCTACAAGTTTAGTGAATTATAATTAGTATTTAATAATAACTTAAGTTTATAAAGAGTAAAATTTTATTATAAATTTAAGTTATGAACTTAAAATGTTTTTTTACATGTTGTTTGTTGTGCCAAACTTGTTGTGAAGCAAGGACGGAAAGCTTATGGATCTTAAAATGTTAAGATAGCCGAGTTGCCAAATATAGTTATACAATATATTTCCATCCTCCCCCTCTAAAATTACTTTATACCAATAAAAACTACAATAAACTTTTTTAATACGCCAAACTTGTTGTGAAGCAAGGACGGAAAGCTATGGGTCTTAATATTGCTTAAGATTGCCAAGTTGCATTTCTTCTATATTCATCTCTTTGTGTGTATTCATTTTAATATTAAGGATATATTATGTTAAATAAATTAATTACACCAACTATTTCAATTCAAACTTTTATAAAATCAATTAAATTTGATAAAGAGACATTAAAATCAATGGGAAAAGTAGCTATGATAGTAGCAGGTATTTTTACAGTTGTATTTATCTCATTAAATAGTATAGAGCATAGACATGATAGTTACACAAAAAGTGGTAAATACTTATCAGTAGGTGGCGCATATGAACCATTACCAACAGAATTAAGATGGAATGATTCTTTTTAGAGAACTTTAAAAGAAAAATTCATATTGAGAATTTTGATTGAGAAATAAGTTGTTTGTTTCTCTTTTTAAACCATTGTTTAAAATAGCTGTTTTTACTATATTTTTGTTGTATAGATGAACTTCATCACAGTTTAAATACTCATTGACATCTATCCACTTTGCATCAACTATTTCTTCAGAATCAAGTATATTGATATCGTAAGATAATGCTTTGGCATTGCATACAACATATAAGTTTGATTCACCAAACTGAGCAGGTGAAAAATGACCTAAGCTAATAATAGATTCAAATTCTATTTTGATACCTGTTTCTTCCCATACTTCTCTTCTTAAGGCTTGTGATATATTTTCTCTATCATCTATATGTCCACCAGGAAGTTTATATCCTGCTTGAAATCTATCTTTTATAGTTAATAGTTTATTATTGTCAATTACAACTGCACCCACTCCTAAAGTATGGTTTGTTGCTGTTGGGATGATTGGGTCTTGTGTGAGTTTTTTTACTAATGTAATATCTCTTTCATTGCAATGATGAAAAACAAAGTCATGCTTTGTAATCATCGGAATTAATTCAGATTTTTCAATAGGTAGTTTTATCCACAACAGTTTTTTGTTCTTGAGTTGTTTGATTATTTCTTGGAGTTCATGCTCAAACTTTAGTGAGTCTTGTGGAATTGTAGTATTGTCTATTGTAATACCATCATATTTATCAACTATAAGATTAATCGAGGTGAAGCTAAATTGTTCAGTCATCTGTTTTTACCTTTTTAACCTTGTATTTATAAATATATTTTATATTAATTATTCTTTAGTTTTATTAAAAGTGTTTAATCTTATCTAAGTTTTACTTTAACCACTTTATTACCAATACTTTACTATAATAAAATCAATATGAAAGAACAAATTACTGAAATACTAGAAGATACATCTATACTTCTTACTCAAAAATATTTTAAACTGCAAGAACTATTTGAATCCAAGTACGGAACAAATACAATTGTCCTTATGGAAATAGGTACATTTTTTGAAGTATATGAGGTATCAAATGATGAAGAACAAATAGGAAAAGCAAAAGAGATTGCAGAGCTATTAAATATTCAGTTAACAAGAAAAAATAAATCAATACTAGAAAACAACCAATCAAATCCACTCATGGCAGGAGTGCCAGCGGTTTCTTTTGAAAAGCATATCAATCGTATCATTCAAGAACAAAAATACACAGTTGCAATTATAAAGCAAGTTGGACTTCCACCAAATGTAAAAAGAGTACTTGAAGCTATTATATCTCCAGGGACTAATTTTGACTTTGCAGTTTCTAGTGATGAGAACAATATCACCTCTATAACTATTGATCAAATAAGAGGAAACTATCTTGTCGGATATAGTGCCATAGATGTAACTACTGGAAAATGCTTTTTCAATGAAGTATTTGGAACCAACGAAGACCCAAGTTTTGCACTTGATGAAGTGTTCAATTATATGAATATGCATAAAACTAGTGAGGTAATTGTTACATTTTTAGATAAGTCTATAGATCAAAGTGAGGTGATAGAGTATCTTGAACTTTCACATAAAACATTTCATATTTCACAAATTATCCCTAAAATAGGATATCAAAATGAGCTATTTAAGAACGTATTTGATATAGAATCGCTTCTTACTCCAATAGAGCATCTAAATATGGAAAGATATGCACTAGCAACTCAAAGTTTAGCAATATTGATTGATTTTGTTATCGGACATGATAGTAAGATAATACAAAAGCTTTCTTATCCAATACAGCTTGATGTTAGTCGATATATTTATCTAGGAAACAATGCCTTAGAACAGTTAAATATACTTGAGTCTCAACACCAACCAAATCTTATAAAACTGGTAAATAATACTTCAACTGCTATGGGAAAAAGACTTTTAAAACAAAGACTAACTCACCCCATCAAAGAGGAAAAAGAGCTTTTAAGAAGATTTAAACTCTCGAGTGATTTGTTTGATTATCATACTCCTATTGAAAATCATCTCAGCAACATCTATGATATAGAGAGACTCACACGTAGAATCAAACTAAATAGACTGCATCCTTTTGAGCTAAATTATTTGTATGATTCACTTTATAGTATCAAACAGATTGTTTTGTTTATGGAGAATTATAACTTTGTAAAACCACCATGCTCTAGTGATGAGATAGATATATTTATAAATAATATCGAGGAAACTTTTGATTTAGATTCTTGTGGTAAATTTATGTTAAAAGATGTAGATACAAATATCATAGCAAGTGGAGTAAATAGTAAAATTGATGCTTTACTAAAAGAGAATCTAGAACTTGAAGATAAGCTTGATATCTTTAGAAATCATATACTAAAATTTTTAAATACTAGTGATAAAAACTTTATAACTATCAATCGTCTTGGAAAAGAGGGCTTTTTTATAGGGCTTACAAAAAATAGATATAGTTCTATAAAAAAAGAGCTTTTAGAATCTCATCTTATCATTGATGATGAGCTATATTTATTCAAAGATTTTAATATAAAAGTGCAAACTTCAAGTGTAAAAATTACAAATAAACTCACCAGCACTATTTCAGATAAATATGTACACAATTTACAAAAGATTATTGAACTAAGCAAAAGTGTATTTAAAGAGATGATTGGAAACTATGAGAAAAAATTCTCTGAGATGTTACTTGACTTGGTTACGTTTATTGCAGAGATTGACTTAACTGTATCCAATATAAAAACAGCCAAAAAGTTTAAGTATGTAGAACCAAAAATTATAAGTAAAAAAGAGGATGATAACTCAAACTTCATAGAAGTGATGGAACTTCGTCATCCTATCATTGAATCAACGGAACAAAATGGTATCTATGTACCAAATGATATTATTCTAGGGGACTTAAACAAAGCAAAAAAAGAGCATAAAGATAATCTTATCATACAAAATGCAAGACCAGATAATATGAGTGACAATAAAATGCATGGA
>Ga0193956_1000119_pt1 | contig 35176 bp, 32 predicted proteins | sample BB_7_MG_FD_140358 | JGI IMG/M metagenome (GOLD analysis project Ga0193956, IMG submission 140358) | Microbial mat bacterial communities from the Broadkill River, Lewes, Delaware, United States - BB_7_MG | ecosystem: Environmental > Aquatic > Freshwater > River > Microbial mats | place: USA...
ATATATTTTACCTCCTATGAGTTTAGATGAATTACTTGAAAAAGCAAAACTTCAATCTCTTGATTTTAAGGAAGTTGATTTTATTCCTTTACGAGCTTTTAGAAATCCCCATCATAGTTCAACAAAATCATCAATATTTGGAGGTGGAAGTTCTATTGCAAAGATTGGAGAAGTAGCTTTGAGTAATAATGGTATTTTATTTTTTGATGAATTACCACATTTCTCAAAATCAGTTTTAGAAGCATTGAGGGAGCCTTTAGAAGATAATAAAATTTTAATTTCTAGAGTAAATAGTAAAGTTTTATATGATACAAAATTCTTATTTATAGCTGCACTTAATCCTTGTCCTTGTGGAAATCTACTTTCAAGTGTTAAAGAATGTCGATGTAATGAACTTGAAATTCAAAGATACAAAAATAGATTATCAGAACCATTTCTAGATAGAATTGATTTGTATGTTGTAATGAATGATAGTTTTAATGATAATAAAAAAACTGTAACATCAGAGGAATTACATAAAAATGTAATTGAAGTATTTAAAATACAAAAAAGTAGGGGTCAAAAAGAATTAAATGGTAAATTAAATGATGAAGAGATAAAAAAGTATTGTATTTTAGATGATGAGGCAAACAGTATATTTGAAAAAGCAGTATTAAATTTTAGTTTATCATTTAGAAGTATGAATAAAGTATTAAAAGTTGCACGAACAATTGCTGATTTAAATAAAAATGAATTAATAGAGAAAAATGATTTATTACAAGCTTTAAATTTTAGAAGAAGATAATTATCAAGCTTTTAATAGCCTTTGATATAAACTTATGGTAATATAAGTTAATAATTAAACAAAGGTAAATAATGACAAAATGCGGATATGTTTCTGTAGTAGGACGACCTAATGCAGGAAAAAGTTCACTTTTAAATTGGCTTGTAGGTGAAAAAATTGCAATGGTTTCACATAAGGCAAATGCTACAAGAAAAAGATCAAATATAATTGTAATGCACGAAGATGATCAAATCATTTTTGTAGATACTCCAGGAATTCATGAAACAGAAAAATTGTTAAATCAGTTTATGTTAGATGAAGCACTAAAAGCAATGGGTGATTGTGACTTAATACTATTTTTAGCACCAGTTACAGATAAAGTTACGCATTATGAAGATTTTTTAGTTAAAAATAAAAAAAATGTAAAACATATACTACTTCTTACAAAAATCGATTTTGTTTCAAATGCAGAAGTATTAGAAAAAATGAAAGAGTATGAAGCATTTTCTGATAAATATGAATCAATTATTCCTATTTCAATCAAAAAACAGACTAAACCAGCTGATATCTTAAATGATGTGGTAAAACATTTACCAGAACATCCTTATTTATTTGACCCTGAAATAATGACAACTGAACATATGAGAGATATCTTTAAAGAGTTTATTAGAGAATCAATTTTTGAAAATATTTCTGATGAAATTCCTTATGAAACAGATGTATTAATAAATAAAGTTGAAGAAAAAGATAATGTTGATGTAATTAGAGCCACAATAATTGTACAAAAAGATACTCAAAAAGGTATGATTATTGGAAAAGGTGCAACTGCAATAAAAAGAATCGGAAAAGATGCTAGAGTAAAAATCGAAAATCTTACTGGTAAAAAATGCTATTTGGAACTTTTTGTGTCAATCAAAAAAGGTTGGACAAAAAATATTCAAGGACTTAAAGACTTAGGTTACGACGTAACTTTATAAAAGAGATTTATCTCTTTTATACCCCTCATTAAATTTTTCTAAAATATAAAAATTACTTTTATAAATTAATAAAACTATAATAATATTGTAATAAAATAAATTATTATGTTATTAGTTGGAATAGAAAAATGAATACTTTTACAAATTCTAAAGATATGGAAACTTTAACAGTTGAAGTTTCACAAGTTTTAGATAATAAATACTTAAAAGATTTTGTAAAAAGTTCTATATTATTAAATGATAAAGAATTTAGCAAAGAAGATAATCTTTATGCACTATTTATTGAAGAACTTTCATCTTATGAGATATTGATAGTTAACTCTAAATATAAATATTTAATATTTGAGATTTTTAAATTAAATTATCTAAAAGATAAGAAAAAAATTGACTTATATTTATGTGATGGATTTTTTTGTATTTATAAAAACTCAAATTTATATTATGTACAGAATATTGACTCAAGTGTTAATAATGAAGACTTAATTGATTATGTAAGTAAAAAACTAAATATAAAAATTGATAACTTTATGAAATATAGTAATACTGAACTTGAAAAACTAAAAAAAGAATTTCTTTTAAAAAACATTAAATCTGATTTAATTAATTTGAATGAAAATAAAAATCATAGTTTCAAAATTTATCTTTTTTATTTATTTACTTTATTCTTTGCTACATACTATTTATTAAGTATTGAAAAAGTATCAAAACCAATAGAAACTATTGATATTAATAAATTAAAAGAGAAATATTCTTACAAATACTTTGATGATGAATTTCTAGTATTAATTGATAAAATTAGAAGATATAAACTAAAATTAAAGCAATTAGATTATAAAAACAAAAAACTAAATATTGTTTTAACATCACATAAAAAAGATGATATTTATTCGTTTTTAGGTGAGTATAAAAATAGATTACTTCAAAACAACATTAATTATCTTGAAATTGAAAAAATATATGAGTGTACTTTAGATGTTAAGCAAAATAGATAATAGTTTTATTGACTCACAAATTAAGACTAAAGTTCAGCTTTATATTTTACCTTTACTACTTATATACTTTGTATTTTATTTTATTAACACAAAAGAGATAGAAAAAACAGTTTCAAAACCCATAAAAATTAATTTTTCAAATAAAAAATATAAAGGTGATTTTTTAGAACTTTTTAGAGTAATTGAAAAAAAGGCTAAATTGGTAAATATTGATATTTTATATCTTTACAATAAAAAGAAAACTGTTTATGTAAAAGGTAAAGGCTCTGTTTCAAACTTGAGAAAATTAGTAAATAAGCTTGAATCTATAAACAACTTTACAAATTTAAATTTACTAAAAATTAAAAAGATTGAAAAATCAAATAACTATGAATTTGAGATAAATCTTACTCTTGATAAATATTTTATTAAAAGGAAAACTTCAAAGGAAGAAGTAATAGTTAAAAAAGATTTTAAACTAAAAGCGATAATAGGAAAATATGCTTTTATTGATGATAAATTAATAAAAATAGATGAAGTTATTGAAGATTATAAATTAGTTGAAATCCAGAAAAATTATATTAAATTAAAAAGAGACAAAGAAATTTTAAAATTAAAGTTGATAAATGACAGATTTACAAAACATATTAATTGATTATAAACTATTTGAAAAATATGATATCAAATATTTTAAAGAAAATCTAATTATACCTATTTGGGAAAATGAAATTAATTTTGAAGTAGCAGTTTGTAAAGAGTCAAATTTAACTACTATTAAAAATGATTTTTTTAAGATGATAAAGTTTAAAGAATATGACAAAAAAGAAATAGAATTTGCATTATCAAATCTTGAATATAAGATATTACTTTATAAAGATGCTATAAAAACTCAGCATAATATTGAACAGTTTATTTATAAGATGATTAAATTTTCTATAAATTTAAGAACAAGCGATATTCATATTGAAGAGTTTGAAGACAATATTTTATTTCGTTTTAGAATCGATGGAAAATTAAAAACCTTTTTTGTATTCTCTAATACACTTTTTAAACCTTTATCTTCATATATAAAACTTATTTCAAATTTAGATATTACACAAAATCGTTTGCCAATGGATGCAAGATTTTCACTAAAAATTAGTGATAAAACTTATGATTTTAGAGTTTCTACAATGCCTACAATAACTTCAGAATCAATAGTTTTAAGAATTTTAGATAAGAAAAATATTAACAAAAGTTTACAGACCTTAGGGCTTAGTTCTGATTTACTTGATTTACTAAAAAAATCTTTGAAACTAACTCAAGGCTTAATACTTTTATCTGGACCAACAGGAAGTGGAAAAACCACAACTTTATACTCTATATTAAAAGAGTTAAAATCTAATGATAGAAAAATAATAACAGTAGAAGATCCAGTTGAGTATAAAATTGATTCAATTTGTCAAATTTCGATAAATAGTAAAGTTGGACTAAGTTTTGAATTAGTATTAAGAAATATACTGAGACAAGATCCAGATATTATATTTATAGGAGAAATTCGAGATAAATTTTCACTTGATATTGCTTTACAAGCATCTCTTACAGGCCATCTTGTTATTGCAACAGTTCATGCAAGTAGTGCTATACAAACTATCTCAAGACTGATAGACCTACAAGCTGACCCATTTTTGATTTCATCTACTTTAAAACTTGTTATGGCTCAAAGATTAGTTTTAAATTATTGTACAAATTGTGGAGCAAAAGGATGTGAAAAATGTAATTTTACCAAATTTTATGATAGGTCAAGTATTGCAGAAATTTTAAAAATTGATGATGAATTATCTTCTATGATATTTAAAAAAGTAGATATAAATGAAATAAAGAAATATTTACAAACTATTAATTTTAAAACACTTTTGGATGATGGAAAAGAAAAAGTTTCACAAAATATAACATCTCTTGAAGAAGTTTATAAAGTAGTAAATATTTAATGAAAACATATAAAATAAAATATCAAATAGGAGATGAAATAAAGGAGAAGATTTTAAAACTTGATACTCTATCAAAAGATAATCTTCCTAAAAATATCATTGATATAAAGGAAGAAAATATATCTTTTGATTTTAGTTTTTTAAAAAAGAAGAGTATAAATGATAAGCAAGTAAATCTTCTTTTTTATGAATTAAGTTTGATGTTAGATTCTAAAATTGCATTAAACGATGCAATCGATATTTTAATTAAAAATAAAAAAGACAAAAATATTCTTTTATTTCTAAGTGAGCTAAAAAACTCTCTTATAAATTCAAAGCCAATAGAAAAATCACTTGAGAATTTTAAAGTAAATTACCTAGTAATATCTTTTCTACAGATATCTCAAAATAATGGAAATATAAATGAGAATATAAAAGCACTTTCTCTATTATTGGAAGAAAATACTCAAATAAAAAAAAGTTTTATAAAAGCTATTTCATATCCTATTGTTTTGTTTATAAGTTTTTTATTTTCTTTATTTTCTATGTTTTATTTTGTTATTCCAAAGTTTGAAATGATATTTTCACAAACAAAAAATGAATTGCCACTTGCTACAAAAATACTTTTAAAGACACAATTTGTATTTGAAAACTATATTTTTTATATTATGTTTACAATTTTTTTCTTTATTTTCCTACTTATATATTTTTATAAGACGAATTCAAAATTTGAGTATTTTATACATAAACTAGTAGCTAAAAATATATATTTGATAAGAGATGTTTATTTAAATATGCAATTTTATAGGATTTTTTTATTAATAGATATTATGCTTAAATCAAATTATGAATTTCATCACGCAATACTCTCTTCTAAAGTTTTACTAAAAAACAAATATCTTTTAGATAAAATATCGCTCATTGATAATCTATTACAAAATGGTAATAATATTAATGAATCTTTTTTTAAGACAGATATTTTTGATGATATTATATTAAACTTGATAAACACAGGTGAAGTATCAAACTCTTTGAGTATTACAGTTTATGAAATAAGAAAGATTTATAAAAATAGATTTGATGAAAAAATTAAAATATTAACAGCATTGATACCACCTATATTTTTGGTAATTATAATGAGCTTGATACTTTGGATTGTATTAGCTATTTTTATGCCTATTTGGGATATGGGAAATATGATAAAAGTTTAAAGGAAAGAATTAAATGAGCAGTGATGTAGAGTTTGAAAATGCAGTAAGAAAAATGCTAGAACATGTTGGAGAAGATATAAATAGAGAAGGTTTAGCTGATACTCCAAGTCGTGTTAGAAAAGCTTATGAATTTATGTGTAGTGGATATAATCAAAATCCAAAAGAGATAATTGAAAAAGCACTTTTTACTTCAACTAATGATGAAATGGTAGTGTTAAAAGATATAGAATTTTATTCTCAATGTGAACATCATATGTTGCCAATTATTGGTAAAGCTCATGTTGCATATATTCCAAATGGAAAAGTTGTTGGACTATCAAAAATACCAAGAGTAGTAGATGTTTTTGCAAGAAGATTACAAATTCAAGAACAACTAACAGAGCAAATTTGTGATGCTTTAAATGAGCATTTAAAACCAAAAGGTGTTGCTGTTATGATAGACGCAAGACATATGTGTATGGAGATGAGAGGTGTTGAAAAGATTTGTTCAACTACAGTGACTTCAGCACTTAGGGGTCTGTTTAAATCAAACAAAAAAACTAAAGATGAGTTTTTATCAATAGTCTCATCTTCACTTCGTAAGTAAATCAATAGTTTTAAACTATTGATTTATTTTTGCAAAGCTTTCGCTTTTTCTATCCAAGAATTAAATAATTCTTGATTTTGTTTAATCCAAATATCTGCGTGATTTTGGATATCTTTTTCTTTATTTTGTCCATTTGCAATTAGCATGTTTTCAGCACTAATATCATTTACATCAATTTTCATAATAGAAAAAAGTTTTGCAACATCTGGATGTTTTTCTTTTATACTTGCATTTGCAACTATTCTTTGATTATTTACATTAAATCCGAAATTCATACCATTTGGAAGTGACGTATCTTTTGTTACAGGGTGTGCAGTTTCTTTAACTTGAAGCCATACAACATCTTCCCCTGGAACCAACTTCCCACTAACCCAATAAGGAGTCCACGTATAGTATAGAATTGGTTCACCTTTTTTATATCTAGTAATTGTATCTGCAATAATAGCAGAGTATTCACCTTGCTTATGTTCAATTGTATCTCTTAATTTAAAAGCATCTAATTGATATTCAATAACTTTTTCACAACCCCAACCTGGATTACATCCTGATAAGTCAGCTTTCCCATCTCCATTTATATCAAATAGTTTTGCTATTTTTGGGTCTTTTAAATCATTAATATATTTAATATTATATTTCTCAGCAGTTTTTTTATCAACTAAATAACCTTGTGCACAGCTTTCTACAAAAGTTCCATCTCTATATAGTGTTTCTTCGCCATTTACTTTCTTATACATATTATCATGTAAAGGGTCCCAATTAGTAGTCATAAAAAGAACATCATCACTATCTTTATTTTGTGACATTTCACTATATGCTACTGCATATGCTACCTCTTTTATTGGCTGTGTCTCATAACCTAACTTTTCTAGTGCTTTTAAAGCAACATATGTTTGAAAGCTCTCCTCCGCAATTGAACTTTTATATGCAGTTGCTTTTGTAGCAGCATATAAACTTGAAGCTAGAGATAAACTAACTATTGCTGATAATAATTTATTCATTTTATTTCCTTTTTGTAAATTTAAGTATAAGTCCTATTGGACCTTTTTCAAACCATTTATTTTTATTGTTTTTGTTCTTACTTCCCATAGCTTGTGTTAATCTATCAAGAATAACAGCAAGCAGAACAATACCTAATCCTCCAACAGCAGCAAGTCCAATATCAAGTCTTCCAATACCTCTTAATACCATTTGTCCTAATCCTCCAACTGCAATCATTGAAGCAATTACTACCATTGATAAAGAAAGCATTAGTGTCTGATTTATTCCTGCCATTATTGTAGGCATTGCAACTGGAAGTTGAACTTTAAAAAGCATTTGATTTCTACTTGCTCCAAATGAACGAGAAGCTTCTATCAAATCAGCTGGGACTTGTCTAATACCAAGATTTGTAAGTCTAATTAGTGGAGGAAGTGCAAATATGATTGTTACAATTACACCTGGGACATTACCTATTCCAAAAAGCATAACAATAGGAATTAGGTATACAAATGCTGGTGTAGTTTGCATTGCATCTAAGACAGGTCGTAAAAATGCATTTAATTTATCATTTCTAGCACTTAAAATTCCCAAAGGTAAACCTATTAGAATAGAGAATAAAACTGAGGTTAAAACCAAAGCTAATGTTATCATTGCCTCTTCCCAAGCTCCAATAAATCCAATTATTAAGAAAGATACAAGTGTTCCAATTGCAAGTTTTTTTGATGAAACTTGCCAAGCTAATAATGTGAAAAATATGATGACAACAAATGGAGATAGATATAATAAAAAATCTTGAATACCTAATAGGGTAGTTTCTATTGGTACTTTGGTTAATTGAAAAAAGTCTCTAAAATTATCAACAACCCAAGATAAAGATGATTCTACCCATTTATCAAATGGAATTATTGCATCATCAAATGGATGAAGAAAATCAAATTCTTTTTTTGGTGTTGCTTCTACATTAGACCAATTTGTTGTACTTTTTTCACTTGCTGTTCCCCAAGGATTATTACTCATTTTCAACTCCTTCATCTAGTGTTTCAAGTAACAATGTTTTTGAAATTGAACCTTTGTATTTCCCTTTTTCATCTATGACAGCAATGGGATATTTAGATGATGCAACAGTTCCTATAAAATCACTGATCGATGTACTTTCTAAAATAGTCTCATTTTCAATTATTGCATCTTCGATAGTTCCAGATCTTTTTTCTTCTCTTTTTAATGATTTTACACTTAATGTTCCAAGGTAAAAATTATCTTTTCCAATTAGATAAGCAAAATCTCTATCATAATCTTTTATATATTTTAAGGCAGATTTTATTCCACTTCCTTCTTTTTTTACAATGGTTATATTAGATTTTCTTGCTATATGAGAAGCATTTAAAATTGAAGTAACATCTATACCTTGTATAAATGCCTTGATATAGTCATTTGCAGGATTATTTATAATTTCTTCTGGTGTTCCAATTTGAGATATTTCTCCATTTTGCATTATTGCAATTCTATCTGCAATTCTAATTGCTTCATCTAAGTCGTGAGAAATAAATACGATTGTTCTTTGTTGTTCATTTTGAAGTTTTAGAAGTTCATCTTGCATCTCTGCACGAATTAATGGATCTAATGCTGAAAAAGCTTCATCCATTAATAATATATCTGGATCATTAGCTAATGCCCTTGCTAATCCTACTCTTTGTTGCATACCTCCACTTAATTCATCAGGATATGATTCTACATAATCTATTAGTCCAACTTGATCTAGTGCAATTTTTGCTTTTTTATATCTTTCTTCTTTACTTATTCCACTTAAATCTAGACCAAATGATACATTATCAATAATATTCATATGTGGCATTAATGCGAAAGATTGAAATACCATTGAAATTTTGTTTCTTCTGATATCTAAAAGTTCTTTATCTTTTAGTTTTGTAATATTTGTATCATCAATATAGATTTCACCAAAGCTTGGTTCAATTAATCTATTTAGTAGTCTAACTAGTGTTGATTTCCCTGAGCCAGATAAACCCATTATTACAAAGATTTCACCTTTTTTTACTTCAAATGAAATTTCTTTGACACCTACTGTCATATCTGTTTTTCTGAAGATTTCCTCTTTTGATATATTGTTTTCTAAAAGTTTTAAAGCATATTCTGGATTTTTTCCAAAAATTTTGTAGACATTCTTTACGGTTAATTTGGTAACTTTATCTATAATTTTTCCTTTTTAATACATAAAATATGTAATTTATTTACACTTTTTATGTATTAAATATAACATTCTATTCTTATAATAAGATTAGAGTAAAGTAAAATTTAGTGAAATTTAAGTTAAAGAAGATTTTACTTTACTCATAATATTTTTAATTACACTTTTTTATTGGTGTAAAATCTTTTAAACATAAGAAATTTGCTCTTTGTTTTGTAGCGGCAAATGGTTTTCCTGGCTTATTTTCTACAGAATTAAAAACAAAAAAAGCATTTGTTCTATCAAAAGGAGATATATTATCACTACTCCCATGTAAAATATTTCCATCATGAATTACTAAAGTTCCTGCTTTTCCAAGTGCCACAACCAGATTATCCTCTTTTGTTAGCTCTTTAATTGCATTTATACTAGGTACTCCATATTCTTGCTTCTTTAATGATTTTTTATAATTATCTTCAGGCGTAATCCCTTCACATGAAACAAATTTTTTATGACTACCTTTTATTAGATATAATGGACCATTAAACTGTGTATTGTCATTTAACATTATCCATGCAGACAAGCATCTACATTTTTCAAGTCCATCTTCACTATGCCAAGTTTCAAAATCACTATGCCATGGAAAAGATTTTCCTTTATATCCATGTTTTATATTAATTCTTCCATGATGTATGTAAACATCACTCCCAAGAAGTTGTTGAGTTTTATCTAATATTCTTGCATCACATGAAAGTTTTTTATAAACTTCACTAAAAAGATGTTGATTAAATATTGTTCTTATTTCGTTAGTATCAGGTTCTGTAATAAACTCTTCTTTTTCTCTTAACTCTTTTTTACTCTCTAAATTTTTTAACTCTTTATTAAAAGTTTCAATCTCTTTTTTTGAAAAAAGTTCAGGAAAAATTATAAATCCATTCTCTTCATAAAATTTTAATTGTTCTTTATCTAATGAATGCTTTCCAATTTTTTCACTTGAGTAAACAACTGGATCAACTCTTGGCAAAATTTTTTCTTTATTGGTTCTACTTGGATATAAATCCTGCATATTTGTTCCTTAGTGTTTTTTATGAGTTTACTTATCAATCTTCTAATTGATAAACTCCATTCTCATCATGGTTTTCTGTTCCTTTTAATGGAGGATTAAAAACACAAATCATTCTCATATCTTCTGTTCCTCCATATAAATTATGGTCATCATTTTTATTTAAGGCATACATAACTCCATCATATAATTCATGAACTTCATTTGTAGCTAAATCTTCGATTTTCCCATTTCCTCCAACACAGTAAACAGCTTCTAAATGGTTTTGATAATGTATATGAGTTTTTGTATTTGCTTTTATAATAGTTTCATGGAAAGAAAAACCCATTCCATCTTCTTTTAAAAGCATCCTTCTACTACTCCACTGTCCATCTTGTGCATGAACTTCTTTAGATGTTCCAATTATATTTTTTATATCTCTTACTATCATTAGTATTCCTTTGTTAATTTATCTTCTTTATCTTGTAGTAATTTTTCAAAAGCTTCTTCAAATCTATTAAGTCCTTCTACTAATAAATCTTCGCTTATTACTAATGGAGGTAAAAATTTCACTACTTGTCCTCTTGAGCCACAGGTTTCAACAATTAGTTGTTCATTAAAACAATATGATGATAATTCAGATGCAATACTTGGATCATTTTTTATTTCAAATCCATAAGCTAATCCTCTACCTCTTACTTCAATATCACAAATATCATTGTTTTTTTCTGCTATTTCTTCAAGTCTTGATCTTAAGATTTTTTCTTTATATTTCACTGCATTTGATAAATCATCATTTTGCCAATAATTATCAATAGTAACTTTTGAAGCTACAAAGGCAAGATTATTACCTCTAAAAGTTCCTGTATGTTCTCCTGGTTTCCATTGGTCTAGATCAGGTTTAAACAGTAAAAGTGCCATTGGTAAACCACCACCAATAGATTTAGAAAGTGTCACAATATCTGGTTTTATACCTGCAAATTCAAATGAGAAAAACTCTCCACTTCTTCCATTCCCTACTTGAATATCATCTATTATTAGTAAAATATCGTACTCGTTACAAATACTTTCTAATTCTTGAAGCCATTTAGCACTAGAAACATTTATTCCACCTTCACCTTGAATTGTCTCAACAATAATTGCTGCTGGTAAATCTACACCACTACTTCCATCATTTAAAAATTTTCTTAAATATTCTAAAGTATTAAAATCCCCAAAATAGCCATCAAATGGCATAAATGTAGCATTTGTTCTACTAATATAACTTTCATCTCTATACTCATTATTCCCAGTAACTGCAAGTGAACCTTGACTTAATCCATGATAACCATTAGTAAAAGCTATAACATTACTTCTACCTTTTACTAGTCTTGCTAGTTTTAAAGCTGTTTCAACACAGTTTGTACCTGTTGGTCCTGTAAATTGCATTTTATATTCTAGGTTTCTAGGTTTTAAAATAGAGTTTTGAAAAGTTTCAATAAACTCTTTTTTTGCTGTAGTTGCCATATCTAATCCATGAACTATTCCATCATTTTGTAGATATTCAATTAATGCTTTTGAAACATTTTCATTATTATGTCCATAATTAAGTGTTCCTGCCCCTGCAAAAAAATCTATATATTCAACATCTTGTTCATCAGTTAAAATAGCACCTTTTGCTTTTGTAAAAATTGTTGGGAAACTTCTAATGTAACCTCTAACTTCCGATTCAAAATTTTCAAATATTCTCATTTTTTCTCCTTTAAATTAAATGGCCCTATTTTATATAGTGGCTCATCTTCATGTGAATTTGTAAAATCATTTTTCTTTAAAAAATCATTTTTCTTTATTTTTGTTTTTAAAGTTTGTGCAACTTTTTCAAATACTCTTACTGATGATTTATTACTTGGTGATACAGTAGTATGAATAAACTCAATATTTTTCGATGATTTTCTATGTATAATTTTTAAGATTAACTTTTGTGCTAAGCCTAATCCTCTATAGTTTTTATCAACAGCTACTTGCCATATAAATAAAGTGTTATTTTTATTGTTTGGGATTATATATCCAGAAACAAAACCAATTACTTTATTTTTATCAATTGCGACACAACAATATTTCTTAAAATGGATTGTTTGTAGATAATACAAATATTCAGAATTTACATCTAATACTTTGGTTTTTTTTATGAGATTTATTATCTCTTTTGTATGAGATTTATTTGGTTTTAAAAGTTCTATTTTGGTGACCAATACTATTCCTTTCATTTTTTATGTAATTTTTATACATATTTTATGTAAATATTTTACATAAAATATGTTAATTTATAACATATAATTCTTAAATAAAAGTTAATAAGTATTTAAAATATATTTTATATAAGAGATTGATATAAGTATTTGAAAGTTGGGGAAAGGGAAAGAAAGAGCTAGTTATACAAGATATTACATTGATTCAATATCTTGTATGTCAGTTCCTGAAATATTATCTAATTTTGATTCAACAATATTTAAAAAGTCATTTTTATTTTTTTCATCCATATTATTTTCTAACATTTCTAAAATGTATTTTATTCCATTTGCATTTATTTTTTTCATACTTGCAAGATAGTGAACAAATGTTATAATTTTAACATCATTTATAGAGTAAAGTTTTTTAGTTAAACTCTTTTTTTTAGGTAATAAGCCTTTTTCTTCATACATTTTTAGTGTTCTAATTTTTGCAGTTAATAGTTCAGCAATACTACTTAGAGGCAGAATATCTTTGTTATTATCTAATAGCGCCATTTATTTCCTTTTATAAAAGTATTATTTTTGCTAGCATTAAAAAGCTAAAAAATCCAACAATATCAGTTACTGTTGTTAGTAAGACTGTACTACCAACAGCTGGATCTATATCAAACTTTTTTAAAACTAGTGGTATTGAAGCTCCAAAAAAACCTGCACTAAATAGATTTACAATCATTGATATTCCAATTACTAAACCTAAAAGTTTTTCATCAAACCAAATCCAAGCTATTATTCCCATAATAATGGCAAATAAAAGTCCATTAAATAATGAAATAAAAACCTCTTTTTTTACAGCATCTTTTGAGTGTTCAAGTTCTATATCCCCAAGTGCTAATTGTCTCACCATTACAGCAAGTGTTTGTGTTCCAGCATTTCCACCCATTGAAGCAACTATTGGCATTAAAATAGCAAGGGCAACGTAAGCTTGAATAGTTTCATCAAATATTCCAATAACAAGTGAAGCTAAGATTGCAGTTCCAAGATTTAGAAACAACCACAAAGCTCTCTTTTTTGCTGTGTTAATAAGATTGTCTTCATGCTCAAAATCTTCATTTACCCCTGCTAATTGATACATTTGCTCTGTTGCATTTTGCTCAATTACATCAATAATATCATCAGATGTAATTCTTCCTATTAGCATACCTTGATATCCTGTAACTGCAACAACTGTTAAATCGTATTTTTCAAACTTCTTAGCTACATCATCTATATCTTCATCGTCTTCAACACTAAAGGGTTTAAATCTATTTTCATCACTTTTTAGTACATCTTCGTATGTTTTAGAAAAATCAAAGATGATTAAATCTTCAAGTAAAATTGAAGCTAGTAAAACTTTATTTTCATCTATTATAAATACTTGATGAATATTTTCAAGTTCATCTTCTTCTTTTGCAATTTTTAATCTTGCTATTGAATCTCCAATTGTTTCAAAAATATTTGCTGAAAAAAGCTCAGTTTGCATATAAGCACCAGCTTCATCATTTTCATATTTTTTTAGCCAATCAATCTCTTTTTTGTCTTCTTCTTCAAGACCATCATAAATCTCTTTCGCTTTAACTTCATCATATTCTTCAATTTCTTGAATAATATCTGTTTGATCATCTGAATCTAGTTCATAAACTGCATCTGTTAATTGTTTGATTGAAAGTTCTGTATAGGCATCTTCTCTTAGATTTTCTGGAAGTTCAAGTAGAACTTCACCTAAAATATCATCTGGAGTTTGTTTTAAAACATAGAAAAAGTCATCTACACTCTCTTTTTCTATTTTTTTTAAGCTATTAGCAATATCACTTGGATGTAGAGACTCAATTTGTTCTAGTAATTTATTAGGATCTTTTATTATTAAATCTTCTTGAGCCATTTTAAATCCTTATAATATATTAATATCACTTTTATCTGTTAGTCTATCTAGTCTTGTAGCTATTCTTCTATCTTCATTTTTAACTTGTGCTTCAAAATCGCTTATTATTTTTTTAGAATTAGCTATAAATGTAGCTCTATCTTTTCCATCTAAGCCAACTCTTTTTGGTTTTCTAATTACACTGAGAGGATCAACAGCTGTTCCATTTTTGTATAATCCAAGATGTAAATGAGGTCCTGAACTTAATCCAGTGTTACCAACGTAACCTATATGCTGACCTTTCTTTACCTTCATTCCTCTTTTAATACCTTTGGCAAAACCATTTTGGTGGGCATATAATGTTTTGTATCCATTCCCATGGTTTATGATAATTGTTTTACCATAACCACCTTTTCTTCCTGCAAACTCAATTCTTCCATCAGCTGCAGCGTAAATTGTTCTACCTCTTGGTGCAGCAAAATCTGTACCTAGGTGAGCTCTATATCTTTTTAATACAGGATGCCATCTTTTTTTTGTAAATTGGCTTGAAATTCTACTATATGATACTGGAATTTTAAAAAAATAAGTTTGTGTAAAACCTTTTCCTGATTCGTCATAATATTTATCATCTTTAGGATTTCTAATTCTGTAGAATGGTTTTCCTGCAATTTGAACCATTGCAGCATCAATTTCAGGTAATCCATGAGGTCTTCCTAAAAGTGATTTTTGAGTGTATTTTATAGCAATGAAATCACCTTTTTGCATTTTTCTAAAATTTACACTGCCTTTGAAAATTGCTTTTAATTGTGCTGCTAAAGTTACGTCACCTGTTGCTTTTTGTATATCATATGAAACTGATACAGTAACCGGTATAGCAATAGTTTCTGTATATTCCACATAATCTATAGGTAATGTTTGAAATTTATATTCATTGTTTGAATCTTTATATATATGTAATTGAATATCTTCTGATACTGGAATTAAAACTTGGTTTAAACTTCCATCATCCTCTGTATATAAATAAAATCTTTTGTCTGCAACAATTTCAGAACATAGCTCTTTATCTTCTTTTTCTAAGTCAAAATAGAATTTTGAAGGAATAGAATACTTTTCTAAAAATGTCAGAAATGTTTCTCCTTTAGGCCAAGGTAATTCTTCTACTTGTGCAGAATATAAAAAATTGATACAAATAATAATTGATAATATGATTTTTTTCATGATGTTTTCACTTTTTATTAAATAATTAGGGCAACTATTATACAATTGCGGAACTTAAAGAAATATATGGAGAAAAGTTTGACGAAAATTGTTATTTTGCTATTTGTTGCAATAAACATTTATGCTACTGATTTGGTAGATTTATACAGAGCAAAAGGTTTAAACGCAGTAGAGCAAAAATTAGAAGATAGCTTGAAAGATAAAAAATATTGGTCTGGTTACTTAAAAGATAAAAATATAGATTTTGGATATTATGAAGATAAAAAATACGTTATTGTTACTCAAAAAGAATTAGGTGAATTATCATTATATGAAAAAGAGAATAATGATTTTAAATTATTATCTAGAAATAGTGTAATTGTTGGTGAAAATGAGGGCGATAAATTTTTAGAAGGAGATAAAAAAACTCCTGAAGGTGCATATGAATTAGTTGATAAGAAAACACAATTAGATCCATTCTATGGTCCTTTTGCTCTTGTTACTTCATATCCAAATGTATTTGATAAAACATTAGATAAAAAAGGTCATGGTATTTGGATTCATGGAATGCCTTTAAATGAAGACAGAGAAAAATTTACTAAAGGTTGTATTGCTTTAGATAATCCTCAATTGGAAGACTTAGCTTCAAAAATTGACATAAGTAAAGCAATTTTGCTTACAAGTAAAGCTGAAGTTGAAAAAGCTTCAAAAGAAGATATTGCATTAATCTTATCAAGTATTTTTAAATGGAGAGACTCATGGAAAAAATCTGATATTGAAGAATATTTAAAGTTTTATTCTCCAAACTTTAAAAAAGATGATGGTAGTAATTTTGAAGAGTTTAAAGATTTTAAAAGAAGAATATTTGCTAAAAGAGAAAGAAAAAGAATTAAATTTTCAAATATAGATATTTCTCCATATCCAAATTCACTAAATAAAAAAATGTATAAAGTTTTAATGGATGAAGATTATCTAAGTCCAAGTGTAAAATTTGTAGGTAAAAAAGAGCTATTTTTAGAGATACTTAACGGACAAATAAAAATTCTTGCGGAGGGTTAAAATAAAATTTAACTCTTTTTAGATATAATCGCCCTTACTTAACAACCATATTTAAGGCGAAAAATGCAAAAACAAGAGATGAACTTAGAAGAGATAGCACTTGCTCACTCTTTAACACTTGAAGAATTTGAAAATATCAAAGAAATTTTAGGAAGAGAACCAAATTATGTTGAAATTGGTATCTTCTCTGCAATGTGGTCTGAACACTGTTCATACAAATCAAGTAAAAAATATTTAAATGGTTTCCCAACTAAAGCTCCATGGGTTATTCAAGGACCAGGTGAAAATGCTGGTGTTATTGATATTGGAGATGGTTATGCTGCTGTATTCAAAATGGAATCACACAATCACCCTTCATTTATTGAACCATATCAAGGTGCTGCTACTGGTGTTGGTGGTATTTTAAGAGATGTATTTACAATGGGAGCACGTCCTATTGCAAATATGAATTCAATTAGATTTGCTTCAATTGAAGGTGATAGTGAAACTGCAAAAAAACATAGATTCTTATTAAGAGGTGTTGTTGCAGGTATTGGTGGATATGGTAACTGTATGGGTGTTCCTACTATTGGTGGGGAAACTACATTTGAAGAGTGTTATGCTGGTAATAACCTTGTAAATGCATTTACTGTTGGACTTGCAAAATCTGATGAAATTTTCTTAGGAAAAGCAGAAGGTTTAGGAAATCCAGTAATGTATGTTGGTTCAAAAACTGGTAGAGATGGTCTTGGTGGAGCAGTTATGTCAAGTGCTGCATTTACAGAAGATTCTGAATCAAAAAGACCTACTGTTCAAGTTGGAGATCCATTTACTGAAAAACTACTTTTAGAAGCTTGTTTAGAATTATTTAAAGCCGATTTAATTATTGGTATTCAAGATATGGGTGCTGCTGGACTTACTTCTTCATCATTTGAAATGGCTGGAAGATCTGGATCTGGAATGATTATGCACTTAGATAAAGTTCCTGCGCGAGAAGAAGGTATGACTCCTTACGACTTTATGCTTTCTGAATCACAAGAAAGAATGCTTATTTGTGCTAAAAAAGGTAGTGAGCAAGCAATTATTGATATCTTTGAAAAATGGGAATTAGATGTTGCAGTTATTGGTGAAGTAACAGATACAGGTAATATGGAATTATTTTGGCATGGTGAAAAATGTGCAGAAGTTCCAGTTCAACCAGTATCAGAACAAGCTCCTATTTTAGATAGACCAACTTCTAAACCTACTTATTTAGATGGAATTGAAGATATTATCTTAGATAAAGAGATTTCAAATCAAGCTGCATTTGATGACTTATTCTCTGATATGGAAGTTGTAGATAAATCTTGGGTTTATTCTCAATATGACTCAATGGTTCAAACAAATACAATTAAAGGTCCAGGAAAACTTGATGGTTCTTCTATTAGAATCAAAGAAAATGGAAAAGCATTATCTATGAGTGCTGATTGTAATACAAGACTTTGCTATATTAATCCAGAACTTGGAGCAGCAGCTGCTGTTATGGAATCAGGAAGAAATGTAGCAATGACTGGAGCTGTTCCAAAAGCAATTACAGATTGTTTAAATTTTGGTAATCCTCAAAATCCAGAAGTTATGTGGCAATTTGCTGCTTCTTGTGAAGGTATAAAAACTGCTTGTAAAGAGTTAAATACTCCAGTTATTGGTGGAAATGTATCTTTATATAATGAAACAAATGGAGTAGGGGTTTTCCCAACACCTTCAATTGCAATGGTTGGTGTAAATGAAGATGCGAATAAAGTATTACCTTCTTGTGTTCAAGAAAATGGAAATATTTTATATATCTTAGGTGAAACAAAATCTGAATTTGGTGCTTCTTTATATATGAAAAAAATGTATGGAAAAGTTGCAGGTGCTCATCCTGAAGTCGACTTTAAAAAAGAATTAGCATTATGGAATACAGTAATTGAAGCAAATAAACAAGGTTTATTAAAATCTGCAAAAGATGTAAATATTGGTGGTATTGCTATTAGTGCTTCTAAAATGGCAGTTGTTGGACAAAAAGGAATTGAGATATCTGTTTCTTTGGATGATTCAAAAGATATTTTTTCTGAATCTTTAAGTAGAGCAATTGTAGAAGTTAGACCAGAAAACTGTGAAGCTTTTGAAAAAGTTGCAAATTCATTTAATATTGAATGTAGCAAAATAGGTCAAGTTAGTGGAGATAAAATTTCTATTAATGATATTTATAAAGAATTAGATAAAGCAAGTGATGTTTATTTTAATAGATTTAAACAAGTAATAGAACAAGATTTATAATAAAACAAAAAAATAAAGCCAGACTCTAAGTGGAGTCTGGCTTTTTTAATTTATACTATACATTAAATGGAGAAAATTAGATGAGAGCATTAATATCAGTAAGTGATAAAAGTGGTGTTGAAAATTTCGCAAAAGAATTAGTTGCATTAGGTTATGAGATCATCAGTACTGGTGGAACATACAATAAACTTAAAGATGCTGGAATAGCAGTAATTGAGGCAAATGAAATTACAAAATTTCCTGAGTGTTTTGAAGGTAGAGTTAAAACTTTAAATCCATATATCCATGGTGGAATCTTACATAGAAGAGATAAACAATCTCACTTAGATCAAGCAAAAGAACTTGGTGTCGAAGGTATTGATTTAGTATGTGTAAACCTATACCCATTTAAAGCAACTATTGAAAAAACTGATGATTTTGAAGAGATTATTGAAAATATTGATATTGGTGGACCAGCTATGGTTAGATCTGCTGCTAAAAATTTTGATTCTGTAATTATTGTAACTGATGTAGCTGATTATGATTTAGTATTAAATAACCTAAAAAACAACACAAATACTGTTGAATTTAGAAGAGATATGATGATAAAAGCATATGAACATACTGCTGCTTATGATTCTATGATTGCAAATTATATGAATAAAAGATTTAACAACGGTTTTGGGGCTAAACAATTCATCGTAGGTGAAAAAGTATTTGATACAAGATATGGAGAAAATCCACATCAAAAAGGTGCATTATACGAATTTGATAAACATTTATCAAATAAATTCATCACACTTAAAGGTGAAGCATCTTTTAATAATATGGGTGATATTTCAGGAGCTGCTAAAATTGCATCTGCTTTTGGTGATGATAATGCAGTATGTATTGTGAAACACGGAAATCCATGTGGTTTTGCTATTAAAGATACCTTACTTGAAGCATATGAAGAAGCATTAAGATGTGATCCAATTTCAGCATTTGGTGGAGTTGTTGCAGTTAATGGAATTGTTGATTTACCTTTAGCTATAAAAATGAATGAAATCTTTTTAGAAGTTGTTTTTGCAGCTGATTTTACAGCAGAAGCAGAAGCAGAATTAAATAAAAAACAAAGAATTAAATTATTTAAACAAGGAACATCTAAACTTGAAATGGCAAATGATGCATTTAACTTTAAAATAGTTGATGGTGGATTTGTTTATCAAGATGCAGATAAAGTTGAAGATGATGAAGTTAGAAACTCTGAGCTTAAATCTACAAGAGAAGCAACAGCTCAAGAAGTAAAAGATATGGAAATTGCTTATAAAGTTGCTTCATTAACAAAATCTAACTGTGTAGTTTATGTGAAAAATTCTGCAATGGTTGCAGTTGGTATGGGTATGACTTCAAGAGTAGATGCTGCAAAAGCGGCTCTACGAAAAGCAGAAGATTTAGGTATTGATGTATCTGGTTCAGTATTAGCATCTGAAGCATTTTTCCCATTTAGAGACTCAATTGATGCAGCACAAGAAGCGGGTGTTAAATGTGTAATTGAGCCTGGTGGGTCTATTAGAGATGATGAAATTATAGAAGCTGCAAATGAATTTGGTATGGCTTTATATTTTTCAGGGAAAAGACACTTTTTACATTAATTTTTATTAGCAAATACCATAAAATATTTATGGTATTTGCTTTCTTCTTTTTATTTATTTTTGATATACTATATATAAAATCTCACGAGGTGCTTATTGCATATATTAAAAATTTTCAAACTTCTATTTTTATTCTCAATTTTTCTTTTACAATTAAATGCTAAAGATTTAAAAAAAATTACATTACAACTTTCTTGGTTTGATCAATTCCAGTTTGCTGGTTATTATATAGCTAAAGAGAAAGGTTTTTATGAAGAGGCTGGATTTGATGTTGAAATAAAACCATTTGAATTTGGTATAAATATTCCTAAAGAGGTAAGTGATGGAAAAATAGATTTTGCTATTGGAAGAGAAACACTTATTTTAGAAAAAATGAAAAATGAAAATATTGTTGCTTTATATGCTTTATTTCAAGCTACCCCTCTTATATTAATAAGTACTAAAGAATCTGGAATAAATGAAATTGATGATTTTAAATATAAGAAAATTATGACTACAATTGATGATGCCTCAGAAGTGTCTTTAAAAGCAATGATAACATCTCATAAAGTTAGACTTGATGAATTGATCTTTTTAAAGCATAGTCATAATATAAATGATTTAATCAATAAAAATACAGATGTTATTTCAGCATACATATCAAAAGCTCCCTATGAATTAGAACAAAGAAAAATCCCTTTTAATATATTTGATCCAAAAAAATTTGGTTTTGATATGTACAGTGATTTTTTATACACAAATCAAAATTTGATCAATAATGATATTAATAGTGTAATTGCATTTAAAAATGCTTCTTTAAAAGGATGGAAATATGCTTATTCAAATATTGAAGAGAGTGTAGATTTAATACTTTCAAAATATAATAGCCAAAAACTAAAAAAAGATGAATTAGTATATGAAGCAAAAGAACTTAAAAAATTGTCATATTATAATACTGATAAATTAGGTGAAATCAATAGTGAAAAAACTCAAAGAATTCATGATTTATATAATATTATGGGTTTAATAGAAACTCCTATTGATACAAAAAATTTTGTTTTAAAAGTTGATGAAAAAAAAATAAAAGCTAATTTAAATTTATCAAGTAAAGAGAGAGAATATATTAATAAGAAAAAAGAAGTTAATATGTGTATTTTTCCAAATCTTAAGCCGTATAGTTATATTGAAAATGACCAATTAAAAGGTTTTGCAGCTGATTTCTATGCTCTTATTGGTCAAAATACTGGTCTTAAATTTAAATTAATAAAAACTGATAGTATCTCGCAATCACTTCAATATTTAAAAGAAAAAAAATGTGATATCTTATCTTCTGCTGAATCAACTAATGATAGAAGAACTTTTGCAAATTTTACAAAGCCATTTATGGATGTACCTTTTGTATTAATAACAGATAATAAAAGTCCATTTATTGATAATTTAGAAGTTTATCAAAATAAAAAAATAGGTTTAGTAAAAAGTTATTCAGTCAACAAAAGGATAAGAGAAAAATATCCAAATATAGACTTTGTTGACGTAAATAGTTTAGATGAAGGTATTAAAAAAGTTCTTGATGGAGAATTATATGGGCACATAGATTTACTTCATACATCTTGGTATAAGCTTTATGAAAGTGATATTACAAAACTTAAAATTTCTGGAAAACTTGATGTTTTAGTTCCTATTTCCATTGCAGTTAGAAATGATGATCCTTTTTTATATTTTATTTTAGATAAGGCTATATCAAGTATTAGTAATATAGAAAAAGAAAATATATTGAAAAAATGGATTACTGTAGAGTATAAAAAAGAGTTCGATTATAGTCTTCTATGGCAAATTTTATTGGTTAGTTTGATAATCTTTTTAGGAATACTTTATCGACAAAAACTTTTAAAGGACAATAATTTATTATTAAGAAAAAAAGTAGATATTAAAACAAAAGAACTATTAGAAATAAATAGTGAACTTGAGTCAAGAATTAAATTAGAAGTTGAAGAAAATTTAAAAAAAGATAGACTTTTATCTCAACAATCAAAAATGATTTCTATGGGTCAAATGATAGAAAATATTGCACATCAATGGAGACAACCTTTATCCTTGATAACTACTGGTGCAAGTGGAATAAAAATAAAAAAACAAGTAGATGATTTAAGTGATGAATTTTTATATTCTACTTTAGATTCTATTATTGAAACATCAAATTATCTTTCAAATACAATTGATGATTTTAGAAATTTTTACAAACCAGAAAAAGAAAAAAAAGAGTTTGATTTAGGTACTTGTTGTACTAAAACAATTGAATTAATGAATCCAAAATTTTTAGAAAAAGATATAAAAATTATTTATAATACACAAAAACTAAAAGTAAATAGTTATGAAAATGAACTAACACAAGTATTGATAAATATTTTAAATAACTCTAAAGATGCATTAGAATTAAATAAAAGTATAAGTGAAAAATTAATATTTATTAGTATGTTTAAACATAAAAAGAATTTAATTATTCTTATTAGAGACAATGCTGGTGGAATTGAAGAAGAAATAATAGATAAAATTTATGAACCTTATTTTACAACTAAACATAATTATCAAGGTACAGGGATAGGTCTTTATATGTGCCAAGAGATTTTAACAAAACATATGAATGGTAAGATTTCCTGTTTAAATGTTGAGTATGACTACGAAGGAAAACGATATAAAGGTGCCGAGTTTAAAATCATATTGGATATAATTTAAACAATAACAATATTAGGAAAACTATTTGAATTGGTTAGATATAGATAAAAATCACGTTTGGCACCCTTATAATTCTCTTCCTTCAAAAACAAAAATTTTGCCAGTAGAGAAAACAGATAAAACTTCTATTTTTTTAAGTACTGGAGAAGAGCTAATTGATGCAATGAGCTCTTGGTGGAGTGCAATTCATGGCTATAATAATCCTAAATTAAATGATGCTTTGAAAAAGCAAGTTGAAATTATGCCACATATTATGTTTGGAGGATTAGCTCACGAGCAAGCAAGTATCCTTTCTAAAAAACTAGTTGAGTTAACTGGATTAAATTCAGTTTTTTTATGTGATAGTGGATCAGTTTCTGTTGAAGTTGCATTAAAAACTGCAATTTTGTATCAAAAGGCTAAAGGTTTAAAAAAATTTAAATTTTTAGCCTTAGAAAATGCATATCATGGTGATACTTTAGGTGCTATGAGTGTGTGTGATCCTAATAATTCTATGCATAGTATTTATGGTTCATATTTAAGTAAACATATTTTTACAAAAGCTCCTTCATTAGGATTTAGTAGTGATTGTAGTGAAGCTATAAAAGAACTAGAAAACATATTAGAGAAAAATAAAAATGAAGTAGCTGGATTCATACTTGAACCAATAGTTCAAGGTGCTGGTGGTATGAGAATTTATAATCCGGAGTATTTAAAAAAAGCAAGGGAGCTTTGTACTAAATATGATATTTTATTAATTGCAGATGAAATAGCAACAGGATTTGGGCACACAGGAAAAATGTTTGCTTGTGAATGGGCTAGTATTAAACCTGATATTATGACTATTGGGAAAGGTTTAACTGGTGGTTATATGACAATGGCCGCAATGATTACTTCAAAAAATGTAAGTGATATAATTTCTAATAGCGAAATTGGTGTTTTAATGCATGGACCAACTTTTATGGGAAATCCACTTGCTTGTAGTGTTGCTAATGCAAGTATTGATTTACTTTTAGAAAAATCTTGGCAAAATGATGTTAAAAGTATTGAAAGTATTTTTACACAAGAATTAGAAAAGGCAAAAGATTTAAAACTTGTAAAAGATGTTAGAAATATTGGAGTTATTGGAGTAATTGAGCTAAAAGATGATTGTTATGCTCAAAAAATTCAAGATTATTGTGTTGCAAATGGAGTTTGGATTCGTCCTTTTGGTAAATTAGTTTACTCAATAGTTGCATATACCATTAAAGAAGAAGATTTAAGAAAGATTGTAAAAACAATGATTAAAGCAATCAATTCTTTAGAAAATCAATAGAGAAAAATATGAAAAAAGATAATTTAAAACAGTTAATATCAAATCTACCCCAACATCCAAATGTTTTAGGAAGGGCTAGATATTTTAATAGTGCAGTTTTAATTCCTCTTGTTAAAATAGATGGCATTTTTCATCTTTTATTTCAAAAAAGAGCTGCGCATATAAGACAAGGTGGAGATATATGTTTCCCTGGTGGTGGATTTGAACAAGGAATTGATACATCATTTGAAGATACAGCGATTAGAGAAACATTTGAAGAGTTAGGAATTGAAAAAAAAGATATAAAAATTTTAGGTCAGTTAGATACTTATGTTGCTCCAACAGGAGCTGTAATTGAGTCTTTTGTTGCAAGGGTTAAAGAAAAAGCTGTTAAAAATATGAAAATAGATGAAAATGAAGTTGAAAAAACTTTATTAATACCAATCTCATTTTTTAAAGAAAATGAAGCTATAGAATATACTTTGTCACAAGAAATTCAGCCATATAAATATGATAAGAATGGAAATAAAGAGATACTTTTTCCTGTAGAAGAGTTAGGTCTTCCTGATGCTTATAAAAAGCCTTGGGGAAATAAAAGACATAAAATATGGGTTTATAAATATGAAGGAGAAGTGATTTGGGGAATCACTTCTGTTATCATACGAGATTTAATAGAAAAGTATTAAATAGTCATTACTGAGTAAGTTTCATCTTTTAATGAACTTGTCAATAACTCTCCTGTATGTGTGATTTCTATATTTAGTTCATTAAGTATAGATGTTGCATCATAATCTTCTACACATACAACACAAGCACTCATTTTAACACCAGTTTGTTGTATTTTTTTTAGTTGTTCTTGAATTAGTTTATTCTGTTTAGTTAATAAAATTGATGGACCCCAAAGCATAAGATGTGCAGTTTTCCAATAACCTCTATCTAAAATAACTGAAGAGTATAAAAGTGGAAATTTGTTTGCAACTTCAATATCTCCATTTGTCCAAACAATTAATAAATTTTCTTTCATTAAAAAGCCTTTTATATTAATATTTTTTGTATGATTATATAATAAATTTAAAATAATTATTAAAAGGTAAAAAATGAATCATATTTTTTTAGATGAACAAGAGTTATTTCCATCAAAAGTAGTTTGTATTGGAAGAAATTACAGTGAACATATTGCAGAATTAAATAATGAAGTACCAGAAGAAATGGTCTTTTTTATAAAACCAAATTCAAGTATTAGTACACATCTTATTTTTCCAAAAGGAAATCAAAGTTGTCACTATGAAGCGGAGATTTCGTTTTTAATTGAAGAAAATAAAATCAGTGCTGTTGGTTTTGGACTTGATTTAACTTTAAGAGAAGTACAATCAAAACTTAAAGCAAAAGGTCTTCCTTGGGAGAGAGCAAAAGCTTTTGATGGTGCAGCTGTTTTTTCTAGATTTGTTCCTTTTAGTGGAGATATTTCAAAGTTAGGATTAGAATTATATATTAATGATGAGTTAAGACAAAAAGGTGATGTAACTTTAATGATAAACAAACCAGATGAAATTATAAATGAAGTTAGAACTTTTTTATCTTTTGAAGATGGTGATATCTTGATGAGTGGAACGCCAAAGGGTGTAGGAGAATTTAAAATAGGAGATAAGTTTATAGCAAAACTGCTATATAATAATCAAATAATTATCGAAGAATCATATATAGTTTCTTAATAAATAATTATTTTTTATGATATAATATTTCATTGACACATAGGGATATCAATGAAATATTTGCTTTTATTAATCTTATTACTAACTAACCTTCTTTCAAATACAAATATAGATAATAATTCTATGTTTACAAAAGAAGAACTTGAATGGATTAAATCTAATCCAATTGTAAAAGTTGGTGCTGATAACAATTGGCCGCCATTTGACTACGAACAAAAAAATAAAAAACAGCAGGGAATTGCTTCTGAATACTTAGCTTTAATTTCTCAATATAGTGGATTAAAGTTTGAAGTTGATGCTGATTTATGGCCAAATGTAATTTCTAAAATAAAAAATAGTGAAATTGATATGATTTCAAGTTTAGTTAAAACAGAAGATAGAAAATCTTTTTTAACTTTTCCTCCTGCATATCTTGTTTTAGATTCTGTAGTTGTTGCTAGAAAAGATTTGCAACTTTATTCTTTTTCTGATATTGAGAATTTAAGAGTTGCTACTGTTAAAAACTCAGCAATGGATGAAAATTTAAAAAAAATTTACCCTAATATAAAATTTGTGTATTCTTCAACAAATAGTCAAGCTTTAGATTCTGTTTCTTATGGTAGTGCAGATGTGTATATCGACACTATCCCTTCAATACAATATTTAATAGAAAAGAATTTTTTAACTAATCTTGAAATAAAATTAAAAACACCCTTCGAACCAATGGAAATATCTATGGGTATCGATAAAGAAAAAATAATATTAGCTTCTATTATTCAAAAATCTTTAAATAAAATAAAAAGTGAAAAAACAGATTTAATAAATAAAAAGTGGATTTTCCAAAAAGAAAATAAATCAAAAGTTGTATTAAGTGCTGAGGAATTGAATTGGATAAATAAAAATCCAATAATAAAAGTTGGAGTTGATGCTAATTGGCCTCCCTTTGATTACATTGATATAACTGGAAAATATCAAGGAATATCTTCTGAATATTTAAATTTAGTTTCAAAATATACAGGTTTAAAGTTTGATATTTATTCAAGTGATTGGAAAGATATTCTTGGGAAAATACAAAAAAAAGAGCTTGATATTTTAGCTTGTGCTGGAAAAACTACAGATAGAGAAAAATATTTAGACTTTACTAAACCATATCTAAATATAGATGTAGTTGTTGTAGGTCAAAAAGAGACAAAACTTAAATCATTTGATGATATTAAAAATTATAAAATTGCCATACAGGAAAACAATTATATTTACGAACAATTAAAGGAAAGATTCCCTCAAATGCAATTTTATTTTGTGAAATCTAATGAAGAAGCATTTAAAGCTATTACTTATAAGAAAGCAGATTTTTATTTAGGAAATTTAGCTGTTGTTACATATTTTATTGAAAAAGATTTATTAACTAATTTAGAAGTCAAATTAAAAGCAGATTTTGAAAAAGCAAAAATATCAGTTGCTGTTTTAAAAGAAAAAGAAATTTTATTTAATATTTTAGAAAAAGTATTTGAAAATATTTCTCAAGAAGAACGAACAAAAATTAATAAAAAATGGGGCTTTGAAGATAAAAGTAGATACCAGCGTATTAATTTTTCTAAGGAAGAATTAGATTGGATAAAAAATAATCCTGTAGTTGAAATAGCAGGGGATCCTATGTGGCCACCATTTTCTTTTTATAAAGATGACAAATATATAGGAATTGTTCCTGATATGATGAATTTAGTTAGAGATATAAGTGGAATTAATTTTCATCATAATGAAACTAAAAAATGGAGTGATAGTATTAATTTAATAAAAGAGGGGAAAGTTAAACTTTTAGATGCAATCGTATCTACAAAAGATAGAGCAACTTTTTTGAATTTTTCATCAAAATATTTTACTTCACATGTGGTTATTATTGGAAATAAAAATGAAACAAATTATATAACCTCAGTTAAGGAAATTCCAAACCTATCAAGAAAAAAAATAGGAGTTGTGGATGGCTATTCCGTTGCAGAAAATTTAAAAAGAGATAATCCTCATTTGAACAATTTTGTTTCTTTTAAAATAATTCCTGATGGATTAAAAGCATTATCAACAAAGAATATAGATTACTTTATTTTGGATATTCCAACTTTTGAATACTATAGCAGAGAATATGGTTTAAGTAATTTAAAAATATTAGGACCTTCTGGTTATGAGAATGAATATGGTTTTGGTATTGCAAAAAGTGATCCGATTTTAGTATCTATTATGAATAAAATCTTAAAATATATTCCACAAGATAAGAAAGATGAAATTTATAGAAAATGGATAAAAATTGATTATGAACAAAAAATTGATTATGAATTAGTATGGAAGATTATAATTTTTGCATTTTTTATAATCGCTGGAACTATATACTGGAATAGAAAATTAAAATATGAAATTATAGAAAAAGAAAAAATACGAGGAGAATTAGAAAAAGAGCGTAATCAAATAAAATCTTTAAATATAGAATTAGAAAAATCAAAAGATGAGGCAGTAAATTTAGCAAAACAAAAAAGTGAATTTTTAGCAAATATGAGTCATGAGATAAGAACACCTATGAATTCAGTAATAGGATTTGCAGAGATTCTTGACAAAGAGATAAAAAATCCAGTACATAAAGAATACTTGGAATCAATAAAAAAAGGTGGACAATCACTTTTAAGAATAATTAATGATATTCTAGATCTTTCAAAAATAGAAGCTGGGAAATTAGAGATAAAAAATGAGTCAATTAATCCAACAAATCTTTTTTTAGAGATTGAGTCAATTTTTCATTCAAAAATAATAAGTAAAAATATAACATTTATTGTAGATATTGATAAAACAATACCAAAATATATAATTATAGATAATATAAGAATAAGACAAATATTATTTAATTTAATAGGAAATGCAATAAAGTTTACTGAAAAAGGTTATATAAAATTAAAAGTTGAAAATGTTTATAAAGATAATATAAAAAGTAAAGTTGATTTGATTTTTAGTGTAGAAGATACTGGTATTGGAATTGATAAAGAAAATTTAAACAATATATTTAATGCTTTTGAGCAACAGAGTAATCATGATGTTGCTAAATATGGAGGAACAGGATTAGGATTGGCAATTTGTACAAAATTGGTTCATATGATGAATGGAGAAATTTCTGTACAAAGTGAAAAAACTAAGGGTTCGATTTTTACAGTAAAATTACGAGATATTCCTGTTAGTTCAATGGAAGATGAAGTTAAAGTTGAAAGATTATATATGTCAAATATAGAGTTTGAAAAGGCACAAATACTAGTAGTAGATGATGTTGAAGAAAATAGAAAATTAGTGCAAGCAAGCTTAAAAGATTATGATATAAATTTAATATTTGCTCAAAATGGTCAAGAATCAATTGACAAATTAAAAAATGTAAATGTAGATTTGATTTTAATGGATTTAAGAATGCCAGTAATGGATGGATATGAGGCTACTACAATTATTAAAAATAATCCAAAAACAAAAAATATACCAGTAATCGCTTTAACTGCTTCTGTTATGGGAAAAGATTTAGAAAAAGTATCAAAGTATGGGTTTGATGGATATTTAAGAAAACCTGTTATATTAGATGATTTAATAGAAGAATTAACTAAATACTTAAATTATAATGTTAAAAATCAAGAAGACAATGTAAAAATGAATGAAGAAATTCTAGATAAAAATAAATTAGAGATTGTAATTAATAAATTGCAGAATGAATTAAAAAATGAATGGATTGATATAAAAGATGGAGGTGACTTTTCTTTAATAGAAGAGTTTGGAAAAAAATTAAAAGAGTTATCAAAAGAACAAAAAATATATATATTAAAAGATTATTCAAATGAGTTGTTAAAAAATATTGAATCTTTTGATATAGAAAAAGTTGATTATTTGATGAATACATATGAAGATTTAATAGAAAAATTAAAGGGTAAAATTTAAATGAATGGTAAAATATTAATAGTTGATGATATACCTAAAAATATCCAAATGGCAATGAATATTTTAAAAGATGAAGGTTATAAAATGTTTTATGCCAAAAATGGTGAGATGGCATTAAAGTTAATTAATGAACAAGATTTTGATCTAATCTTATTAGACATAATGATGCCAGATATGAATGGATTTGAAGTTTGTACTAAACTAAAGAATGATTCAAAAACAAAAAATATTCCCGTTATATTTTTGTCTGGAAAAGATTCAACCCAAGACATTGAATTGGCATATGAAACAGGTGGTATAGATTATGTAGTAAAACCATTTGTTACAATTGAGTTGATTACTAAAGCAAATTCATATGTAAGATTAAAGAAATTAGAAGATAAATTTAAAGGAGAGAGTAATGAATAGAAAATATGAGAATAAAATTTTATTGGTTGATGACGATTCAAAGAATCTTCAAGTAGCAATGAGTATTTTAAAAGATTATAATGTAATCTTTGCTCAAAGTGGAGAAAAAGCTCTTGAATTATTATCTAAAAATAAATTTGATTTAATATTATTAGATGTTGTAATGCCCACAATGGATGGATACGAAGTTTGTGTAAATATCAAAAATAATCCTTTATTAAGAAATATACCAATTATATTTTTAACTGTAAAAGATGAAGAAAAAGATATAGTAAAAGGTTTTGAATTAGGCGCAGTTGATTATGTTACAAAACCATTTTATAGTGAGGTATTATTAAAAAGAGTTCAATTACATTTAAACTTATCAAATGTAATGAAAGAATTAAGTCAAGTAAATATAAATTTAAATGATATAGTAAAAAAACAAGTTGAAGAATTAAGATTAAAAGATAAAATTATAATTCAGCAATCAAAAATAGCTGCAATGGCTGACATTCTTGATATTATCTCTTTACAGTGGAAACAACCATTGGATAAAGTAAAACTATATTTACAATCCTTAAGTATTAAATTAGATAATTTAAATGATGAAGAGGCTCAAAAAATTTTTCTAAATACACTACGAGAAGTTGCTATTTTAGATGATGTAATGGATGATTTTCATAAATTTTTTAATAATAAAAAAAATAAAGAAAATACAAATATAAAAGTTGCCTTGGATAATGCAATCTCACCTTTAAAAGATGAATTAAAATCACAAAATATAAAAATTGATATTAATGGAAATAATTTAATTTGTATGAATATTGTATATGAAGAGATAAAACATATTTTTTCAAAGTTATTACAGTTTTCATTAATAAATTTTAAATACAATATTAAATCAGATAACTATATTAATTTGACTATTGAAGAGAATCACGATTCTATTTATATCACATATGAAGACAATTCAAAAATATATGAAGATGATAAAATAAACAGACTTTTTGATATACCATTGAATATTCAAAATCATACTTTTGATTTAGGTTTTTATCTAATAAAAGTTTTTGTTGAAAAAAATTTTGGTTTATTACTTGTTAAAAAAACAGAAGATGGAATAAGATATATTATAAGATTTGATAAATAAAAAGGAATAAATTTTGGAATTTAATAAATTAAATGATGAAGAGATAAGAGTAATTGAAAATAAAGGAACTGAGTATCCTTTTAGTGGAAAATTTAATGATTTTTATGAAGATGGGATTTTTACTTGTAGAAAATGTAATGCTGAACTTTATAAATCAGAAGACAAATTTAAATCAGGTTGTGGTTGGCCAAGTTTTGATGATGAGATAGAAGGTGCAGTAAAAAGAGTCCCAGATATTGATGGTAGAAGAATAGAAATTGTATGTGCTTCTTGTGGTGGACATTTAGGGCATGTTTTTGAAGGTGAAGGATTAACTCCTAAAAACACAAGACACTGTGTTAATTCAGTATCTTTAGATTTTAAGAAGGAAAATTAATATGAAATATGCATATTTTGCATCAGGATGTTTTTGGGGTACTGAGTATTTCTTTGAAAACTTTAAAGGAGTAAAATCAGCAGTTTCTGGATATATGGGAGGATCAATTGCTAATCCAAGTTATGAAATGGTTTGTACAGGATTTTCAGGGCATTTAGAAGTTGTAAGAGTTGAATATGATGAGGCAGAGGTTTCATATGAATTATTAGTAAAACAATTTTTTGAAACACATGATTTTACTCAAACAAATGGACAAGGTCCAGATATAGGAAGTCAATATTTATCAGCAATTTTTTATTCAAATGAAGAAGAAAAAGAAATTTGTGAAAAATTAATAAATGAATTAGAATCTAAAAATTATAAAGTTGCTACAAGTCTATATGAATTAGTACCATTTTATGAAGCTGAAGCTTATCATCAAGATTATTATGAAAGACACCAAAAGGTGCCTTATTGTCATAGTTATAGAAAGATTTTCTAGATTGTCCCTACTATATAATAAATAGGTCTATTATCTATTTTTTGAAGTTTTACATTGTATTTATCTGCCCAGTGTGAAACTTCATCGTGAAATTCTTGTAAAATTTCTTCAGAATCATTTTCCTCACATTTAATTTTTAAATAATCTGTTTTGTTAGATAGAGCTACATATGCATTCATTTTTTTTAAATGGTCATTTAATGAGAAAATATGTTTTGAAAATTTATCAAAATTTGTAGTATTTGAAATCATTTTTTCTGCTTGTTGTAATGATGAATCATTTTTTGAATAACCAAGTTGTGATAATATAACTTCTGCTGATACGTCTAATTGCATCTTTATTCCTTTCTTTTTTTATAGATAATCATTCTATCAAAATAATTTTAAAGGTAGACTAAAAAAATGATATCCATAATCAATAAACTGTATAAAGTTTATACATAGATTATTAAGATTAATTTATAGAAAATAATGTATTATTAAAAATATTAATTAAAGGTTTTAAATGAGTGTTTTAGTTCAGATGGCTATGTTTCCTACTGATATAAGTGAAAGTAAATCAGAATATGTTTCAAAAGTAATTGAAGTGATAAAAGATAGTGGATACAAATATCAATTAACTTCAATGTGCACAATAATTGAAACTCAAGAAATGAGTGAAGCTTTAATTTTGATAGGAAATTGTTATAAGGTTTTAGAAGAAGCAGGGTGTGGTAGAGTTTACTCAACAATTTCATTTGATATTAGACCAAACCATGAAAATAGAATGTTAGAAAAAATTAAATCAGTTGAAAATTATATAGGAGAAGTTTCAAAATAGTCTAAAAAAGACTTTTTTGAATTCCCATTTTTTCTTCTCCTAAAGCTTTTAATCTAAATGTAACTCTATGTTCGTCACTTCTACCATTTTTTTTAATAGCTTCAATATGAGCTTTCGTTCCATATCCTTTGTGTTTATCAAAATTATACTCTTTATAATTTACTGCAATTTTATTCATATATCTATCTCGACTAACTTTTGCAAGTATTGAAGCCGCACTAACTTGTGGAACTGTTGCATCAGCTTTTATCTTCCATGTTAGGTTCGAAATGCCAAAACTTGTGTTTCCATCCATTAAAAATTCATCACAATTATCTTTTAAAGTTTCCATTATTTCTTTTATGGAATTTTTCAAACAAGCACTTAATCCTATCTCATCTATAACTTTTGCACTAGTAAATACTATATGAAAATAAGACTTTTCTTTTATTTCATCAAAAAGTTTCTCTCTTTTTTTTTCACTTAAAACTTTTGAATCATTTAACTCTTTTATTTCATCTTTAAGTATAACTCCAGCAACAACTAAAGGCCCAGCAATAGGGCCACGCCCCGCTTCATCTATTCCGCATAACAAATAAAATCCTTGATAATTTATTTTAATTTTAAGTATACAATATGAAACATAATATAAATATTTTAATTTATACTTGACAAAGATACACTCAAGGTGCTATAATTATCTTAGCAGTTAAACTAAAGGAGTGCTAAATGAGTAATAATATTTTTGAAAAAATGACAAATCAATTAACAGAAACAATAGATTCAAGTGTTGCATTAGCAATGCATAATAAAAATCAAGAAGTGGAAATGATCCATTTACTTTGGGCTTTATTAACAAATACTAATTCGGTATTAAATCAACTATTAAATAAAATGAATGTAAATAAAGCAGCAATAGAGCTTGAAGCAAAATCATATGCAAATAAATTACCAAGTGTTTCAAATGTAACAAAAGAGAATATAAAGTTATCAAGAAACCTACTTGCAGCTTTACAAAAAGCAGAAGGATTAATGACAAGTTTTGGTGATAAATTTATAGCTGTTGATACATTATTGATAGCTAATTTTGATTCACAAGTTTTAAAAGATGTATTAGGTAAATATGTAGATTTAAAAGAAGCAAAAAAAGAGCTTGAAGCTATGAGGGCTGGAAATACAATAGATAGTGCAAGTGGAGATGAAAATCTTGAAGCATTAGCTAAATATGGAATTGATCTAAATAAAAAAGCAATTGATGGTGAATTAGATCCAGTTATTGGAAGAGATGAACAAATAAATAGAATGATGCAAATTTTAATTAGAAAAACAAAAAACAATCCAATACTTCTAGGAGAACCAGGAACTGGTAAAACAGCAATTGCAGAGGGTTTAGCTCAAAGAATAGTAAATAAAGATGTTCCAACTTCTCTTTTAAATAAAAG
>Ga0193956_1000120_pt1 | contig 35166 bp, 32 predicted proteins | sample BB_7_MG_FD_140358 | JGI IMG/M metagenome (GOLD analysis project Ga0193956, IMG submission 140358) | Microbial mat bacterial communities from the Broadkill River, Lewes, Delaware, United States - BB_7_MG | ecosystem: Environmental > Aquatic > Freshwater > River > Microbial mats | place: USA...
AGCTTTTGTAACCAAGAAAAACTTAAACCTGACAATTTACAACATCTAAAAAATTGATCTACAAATCGCTCTACTCCACTAAATGCAGGCATATTTCCAGTTTCCATAGCAAATGCAATATATGATAATTTTTCAGCTTCTTTCACAATAGTTTTAGGATCAACTTCTTCCATAGAGATTGATTCATAAAGACAATGTGCATTTACCAAAGCAACAGCTTTTGGGATATTTGTTTCTTGTAAAATATAACTCATAAGAAAATGCCATACATCAACAAGCTCAATATGAATATTTTTAAAATCAGGTTCCCCTCCAATATTTTTCCAATGCTTCCAAGGTGTAGAATCAATAAGTTCAGAAACTTCCATATGGATACATCTCAACCAATTTATCTCTTTATCATATTTATTGACACCTAGTTCCCAGTTGACACCATTTGTATCATCATTAAGTTTTTTTTGTAAAACTAGCATCTCTTCTAATTTATGAGGAAAACTTGATGATTCTTCTAAAAGCTCTGCCAAAGGTAAACACTCCTCAACCAATAAGTCCAAAGAGTTACTCTCTTTTGGTGGATTTTGTTTCCCTTGAATAAGATGAATAATAAGTATAATAGTATAAGGTATCTCATCTTTCTCTTCCCACGATAAAACATTTGCTGGTGTAACACCTACATAGTTTGCAAAACTTTCAATCGTAAAAAACCCCAAGTTTTTTACAGTTGTTTTTAATTCTTCATATAACAATTTTGTCTCCTAAATTCTTTCTATTATTTACAATAATTTTTAATATTTTTAGCATCATATTCTCTTTTAACTTACTACTCAATTAGATACTCTTTTATCTTCATAAAAATTACAATCCGATCCACTACTCTGTTTTACAACAACTGAAGGAATTTTATCTGATTTAAATCCATACGCTCTACACCCATGCGGTTTACTCTTTTCCCAAGTAACATAATAATATTTACATCTTTGACATATAATTCTTTTTTTCATAGATGGAATTTTACTTAAATAACTTTTAAGAAGAGTTTATATAGAATCACTAAAATCACACATAAAGTAGAATATATGGCAAATAGAAAAGTAGGAATAGTAGGTGCTGGTGCAGTTGGTGCAACAACTGCGTATACATTGGGTATGATGGGAACTTGTGATGAGATAGTCCTTTATGACATTGCTGCAAATGTTGCTATAGGAAAGGCTATAGACATTGAACAATCAACCATATATTCTCAAAAAATTACAAAAATCACAGGAGCAAAAGATGCCAGTGATTTAAATGATTGTGAAATTGTAGTAATCACAGCAGGTGTACCACGAAAAGATGGAATGACACGAGAAGATTTGCTCATGATAAATGCAAAAATAATCAAAGATGTAGTAAGTAAAATAGAAAAATATTCTCCAAATGCAAAAATAATTTGTGTTGCCAATCCTTTAGATATTATGACTTATGTGATACACAAACTCACAAACTGGGAATCAAATCGTATTATTGGTATGGCTGGAGCTTTAGATAGCTCAAGAATGGCATATGAAATAAATAAGATCACAAACTATGGTTCTACAAATATAAAAGCGATGGTATTGGGCGATCATGGTGAAAATATGATCCCTTGTACGGAACTTTCAAATATTGGGGGTATCTCTTTGGAGTCATTGATCAGCAAAGAAAATATGGAAGATATTATACAAAGAACAAAAAACGGTGGAGCTACAATTGTAAAATACCTCGGGACTTCTGCATATTATGCACCTGCACGAGGAATAGCTGTAATGGTAGAAGCTATTTTGGATGATAATAAAATAGTAATGCCCTCTTCTGTAATGCTCAAAAACCAATATGGACATGATGATATAACTGTAGGTGTACCTGTAGTTTTAGGTAAAAATGGTGTAGAAAAAATCATTGAAATAGGCATGAGTGAAGAGTTACAATCAAAATTTGATACTTCTGTATCTTCTATACAAAGTGGAATTGATATATTAAAAGAAAATAATTTCTTTTAAATACTATTTATTTTATCAAAAATAAAAAAGAGGAGTAAAATACTCCCCTTTTTTTCAATAAAACCTAAATAGCTCTAAATTGAGCAGGTCCAGTTGTATGGATAGAAGTACCCTCAGTATCAACAGCTACAGTCACAGGCATATCAACTACATCAAATTCATAGATAGCTTCCATTCCCATCTCTTCAAATGCAAGTACTTTTGCATCTTTGATAGACTGAGAGATTAAGTATGCTGCTCCACCAGTAGCGATTAGATACATTGATTTGTACTCTTTAATCAGATCAATTGTTGGTTGCTTTCTTTCCGCTTTACCAATCATCCCCATGATACCTATCTCCATCATATCTTTTGTAAACTTATCCATTCTTGTAGATGTAGTAGGTCCTGCTGGTCCAACTTTTTCATCTCTTACAGGATCAACAGGTCCAACATAATAGATAAATCTATCTTTTAAATCTACACCATTTGGTAGTGCTTTTCCAGCATTTTTGTACTCAACTATTTTTTTATGAGCTGCATCACGTGCAGTTAAAATTTTACCAGTTAAAAGGAGTGTATCACCTGATTTATATTGAGATAAACTCTCTTTTGTAAGGTCTTCAATATTTACTTTTTTAATAGTATCCATTGGAAGTTTAAGGTCTGGCCAAATACTTAAATCTGGTTTATTAAATCTAGCAGCTCCTTCTCCACCTTTAAGTTTAAAGTGAATATGTCGTGTAGCTGCACAGTTAGGTATCATAGCAACAGGCAAAGATGCTGCATGACAAGGATAGTCTAAGATTTTAACATCTACAACAGTTGTAACTCCACCAAGTCCTTGCGCTCCAATACCAATTTTGTTTATATCTGTATAAAGTCTGAGTCTAAGAACTTCAAGAGCATTTTGAGGACCTCGTGCTTGAAGCTCATGAATATCAACATGACCCATAAGAGATTCTTTTGCTAAAAGCATAGATTTTTCAGGATTACCACCGATACCAATACCTAAAATACCTGGAGGACACCATCCCGCTCCCATATTTCTTACATTTTCCATAACCCAGTCATATACAGAATCAGATGGATTTAGAACTGCAAATTTAGATTTGTTTTCAGATCCACCACCTTTGGCAGCAACAGTAATATCTATCTCATCAGAATTATCAACTGTAATATGAATAACAGCTGGCGTATTATCTTTTGTATTTTTTCGCTCACCTGCAGGATCACTCACAACAGAATATCTCAAAGTATTATCAGGATCAGTATACCCTTTTGCAACACCTGCATTTAATACATCTACTAACTCTCTTGTCAATTCAAATTCAGCTTTTAAACCAACTCGAACAAAAATATTGACACTTCCTGTATCTTGACACAATGGTCTATGTCCCAATGCACACATTTTAGAATTAATTAAAATTTGTCCTATTGCATTTTTGGCTGCTTCACCTTTTTCATTTTCATACGCTTCTACCATCGCTTTTACGAAATCTTCTGGATGAAAATATGAAATATATTGACATGCATCTGCTATACTATCTATAATATCTTGTTCTGTAATTTTTGCCATTATTTAAACCTTTATTTGAAATTTAAATCATTGTAGCAAAAAAACTGTTATGAGATATACTTATAAATATCCATAAAATTAATTTTGAACAAAAATGTTACTCAGTGTTACTAAATTGTAAAGTCTTATTTTGTAGAAGCTTAAAAGTGTCATTTTAAAAGATATATCATTAATTATGATTAAATCTATTTTAGATATAATCACAAAAAAATAGCACCAAAGTTTATAGAGGGAAATATATGAATATACATGAATACCAAGCAAAACAAATATTTGCAAAATATGGCGTACCAGCACCTAGAGGATTTATAGCAAATACTCCAGCACAAGCACTTAAAAATGCACAAGAGTTAGGTGGGAAAGTATGGGTTGTAAAAGCTCAAATACATGCAGGTGGTAGAGGACTTGCTGGAGGTGTAAAAGTGGTACACTCTTTATCTGATGTAAAAAAAGCTGCTACTGAAATTTTGGGTATGACTTTAGTGACTCATCAAACAGGACCTGAGGGGAAGCTTGTAAGAAGAGTCTATATTGAAGAGGGTATCGAGATAGTTGATGAGCTTTATTTGAGTATCGTTTTAGATAGAGCTTTGGAGATGCCTATTATTATGGCACTCAGTGATGGTGGTGTAGAGATAGAAACTGTCGCACATAAATATCCTGAAAAGATCATCAAGATACCAATCGATCCTGATTTTGGATACCAAGCATATCAAGGGAGAGAACTCATCTCTGCACTCAAAATAACAGATAAAAGAGAGCAGTATAAACTCCAAAACTTTTTAAAAGCACTCTATGAATTTTATATCAAACATGATGTTGAGATGGTAGAGATCAATCCTTTAGTCAAAACAAAAATTGGAAGCTTTTTAGCACTTGATGCCAAGGTACAATTTGATGACTCAGCACTGGCACGACATCCAGAATTTGAAGAGATGAGAGATATTCATGAAGAAGATCCAGATGAGAGAGAAGCGAGTTTGTACGGACTCTCTTATATCCCACTTGATGGTGAAATCGGATGTATGGTTAATGGCGCAGGACTTGCGATGGGAACTATGGATACTATCAATTATATGGGTGGGAAACCTGCAAACTTTTTGGATGTAGGGGGAAATGCCAATCCAGAAACAGTTTCAAAAGGTTTTGAAATCATACTAAGAAACAAAAATGTAAAAGCTATTTTTATAAATATTTTTGGTGGAATCGTTCGATGTGATAGAATTGCAAAAGGGATTATCGAAGCTACAAAAGAGGTAGAGGTCAATGTCCCTATAGTTGTAAGACTCAATGGAACAAATGCTGATGAAGCTGCGTTTATCCTAGAAAAAGCAAATATCCCCAATCTTATAACAGCTGATGATATAGGTGATGGTGCAAGAAAAGCAGTTGAAGCTGCAAAACAAAGTAAATAAGGGTTATAGATGGCAATTTTAATAAACAAAGATACAAAAGTAATCGTACAAGGGTTTACAGGAAGAGAAGCTACTTTTCACTCAGAACAGTGTATATCGTATGGTACAAATATAGTAGGAGGTGTAACTCCAAATAAAGGGGGTCAAACTCATCTTGATTTACCCGTATTTGATAGTGTTTTTCAAGCTGTAAAAGCTACTCAAGCAACAACAAGCATGATATTTGTACCCCCTGCTTTTGTGGCAGATGCTATTATGGAAGCTGCCGTTGCAGGTATCAAATTGGCTGTTGTTATTACTGAGGGTTCTCCTACATTGGATATGCAAGCAGCAAAAGCGTGTGCCAATAAATATGGAATGATGATGATTGGACCAAACTGCCCAGGAATCATCACAGCGGATGAATGTAAAATAGGAATCATGCCTGGGAATATTTTTAAAAAAGGAAATGTAGGACTTATCTCAAAATCAGGAACACTTACATACGAAGGTGCAAATCAAGTATGTAATGAAGGTTTTGGTATCACTACTGCTGTTGGTATCGGTGGAGATCCTATCATTGGACTCTCTTTTAAACAGCTTCTGACTATGTTTGAAAACGATGTTGATACAAAAGCTATCGTGATGATAGGTGAAATCGGTGGAGATTTAGAGATACAAGCTGCCAAACATATAAAAGAACATATCACCAAGCCTGTCGTAGCTTTTATAGCTGGTCAAACAGCACCTCAAGGGAAACGAATGGGTCATGCAGGAGCTATCATATCAGGTACTGCTGGAACTGCTAAAGAGAAGATGGAAGCACTTGCAGCTGTTGGAGTTACTGTAGTGCAAACACCTGCAGATATTGGAAAAGCTGTTAAAGAAGTTTTTTCTAAATAAATTATTTTTTTATCCCTAAAAAAGCTTGTCTCAATAGATACGTTTTTTTAGTTACAAATATTAATTATTTTGTAACCATTTTATTGAAAAATTACGATACAATGCGAAAAATTTAAATATACAAAGAGGATATTATGGAAACAGCATTCAGAATAGAAAAAGATTTTTTAGGGGAGATGAATATTGATATTCATGCATACTATGGGATACAAACATTACGAGCAAAACATAATTTTGATATAACAAATACAAATATTTCACTCTTTCCAACTTTTATCATATCACTAGCAAAAGTTAAAAAAGCGTGTGCACTTACAAATTATGAACTAGAAGATCTCTCTTTAGAACAAAAAGATGCTATAGTTCAAGCGTGTGATGAGATAATTGATGGTAAACTTCATGAACAGTTTATCGTAGATCCTATTCAAGGTGGAGCAGGAACTTCTTCAAATATGAATGCCAATGAGGTGATCGCCAACAGAGCATTAGAAATTTTAGGACATACAAGAGCTTCTTATAATATTATCCATCCTAATAACCATGTCAATATGTCACAAAGTACAAATGATGCCTACCCTACTGCTATAAAACTTACACTTCACGAACTTATTTATAAACTCAAAGATTCTTTGCGATATTTAAGAGATAGATACAATGAAAAAGCAGTTGAATTTGAACATGTTTTAAAAATGGGGCGAACACAACTTCAAGATGCAGTTCCTATGACTCTAGGACAAGAGTTTAAAACCTATGCAATTATGGTAGATGAAGATATTTATAGACTTAGAGAAGCACAAGAGCTTTTACGATTGGTAAATTTAGGGGCTACTGCTATTGGTACTGGTATCAATACAAAAGATCATTATAGAAAAATGGTAATAAAAAATTTACGAAAAGTTACAGGTGTAGATTTTGATAATTCAGGTGATTTAATTGAAGCTACTCAAGATACTGGTGTGTTTGTTCATGTATCTGGATTGTTAAAAAGAGTTGTTATTAAGATGTCTAAAGTCTCAAATGATTTGCGACTTTTAAGTTCTGGTCCTCGTGCTGGTTTTAATGAAATTAATTTACCCCCTTTACAACCAGGCTCTTCAATTATGCCAGGAAAAGTTAATCCTGTTATTCCAGAAGTGGTCAATCAAGTAGCTTTTGAGGTGATTGGTGCAGATACAACTATCTCAATAGCGTGTGAGGGAGGACAGTTACAGCTCAATGTTTTTGAACCACTCATTGCGTATAAACTTTTTACTTCTATAAATATGATGAGAAAATCATTTTATACATTGGCAGACAAATGTATAAAAGGTATCACTGCAAATGAAGATGTATGTATGCACAATGTATTGAATTCGATCACTATTATTACCTATCTCAATCCAATACTAGGATATGAAACTTGTTCTGCAATAGCCAAAGAAGCACTAGCTTCAAATAGAAGAGTTTATGATATTATTTTGGAAAAAGAGTTGATCTCAAAAGTAGAGCTAGACGAGTTATTGTTACCTGAAAATATGTTATATTAAAGGTAACTATTATAAATAAAGATGAAAATAAATGGAGAAATGATGCAATTAAAAATAGCCGAAATTACAGATATAGAAAATATACTCAAACTACATGCAAAATACCAATTAGCTACAATAGATGAGGCTGATAAAAAAGATGGTTTTGTAACCACTGGATTTTCTGTTGAAGAATTACAGTCCATTATAGAAGAGGAGCAAGGATTATTTATAGCTACTGAAAATGATATAGTTTTAGGATATGTTATGTCAGCTTCTTGGCAGTTTTGGTCAAAATGGCCAATGTTTGCACATATGATAAAAGATTTACCAAACTTAAGCTATTTAGAAAAAACTCTTAGTATTGACAACTCATATCAATATGGTCCTGTATGTATCGATAAAAGTATGAGAGGAAGTGGACTATTAGAAAGACTTTTTGATTTTGCATTAGAATCGATGTCTAAAAGATACCCTATCTTAGTAACTTTTGTAAATAAAATCAACCCACGATCATATGAAGCACACAAAAGAAAACTAGGACTTGATGTAATTCAAGAATTTGAGTATAACAATAACTTTTATTATGAGATGGTTTTTGATACAAGCAAAAGAGTTTTAGAAAACTAATATAAGAGTAAATATAGCTCTTATATCCAAGAAACATCACTCGTATCTATATTGACATTGATATGATCCCCAGGAAGTAGTGAATGTTCTTGCATCTCATTTCTGGTGAGTTTACATACAAAACTTACTCCTGAGATGAGAAAATCTACTAAAATATTTCCACTTAATGGTTCTTGATGTATCGATGATACTGTTCCCATAAGTGTATCTTGGTTGATCATATCATCACACTCTTTTTTACAAATCGTAATAGATGCAGAGTCTATCATCACTACAGAGTCACTTTTTTTGTCACTACTATTTTGTATCGTAAGTTCTTGTTTATCCAAAAATACTTTTACGAGGTTACTTTTTTCATCTTTTGACCATGGTGCAAATAAAAGATTGACATTTCCACTTTGGACTAATTCACCTTGAAAAAGTGCAATTCTTTGATCGCAGATATGATTGAGCCAATTATGATCATGACTTGAGATGAGGATAGTTGTATTATATTTTTGTTTTGCCAATAAAATAGCTTCTTTTATAAGCTGTGCAGAATTTGAATCAACACCTACAGTAGGTTCATCCAAAATCAATACTTTTGGTTTGAGTATAAGCCTTGCAGCCAACGCTACTCTTTGTGCTTCTCCCCCTGAAAGTGCTGACCATTTTCTTTTTGAAAAAGAGCTATCAAGTCCTACTAAAGTGAGTGCATCTTCTATTTTATTTTCCAAATCATCTGTTTGTTTCCGAAGTTTTAAACCGTACGCAATATTATCAAATACGGTTCGTTTTAAAAGATATGGATTTTGTGGAAGGATCACTATACTATGTTTTACTTCTAAATCAAGCTGATTATAATGCTCTCCTTGAAATAAAATCTCACCTGATGTGGGTTTGTTTATAAAAGAAAGAAGGGAAAGTAGTGTAGATTTTCCACTACCATTGGGACCAAAAAAACCAATGATTTGGTTAGATTGCAAGGTTAATTCCTCTATATCTAATACTTTTTTTCCATCATAATATTGTTCAATATTTTGAAGTGTATACAAAAAACTCATTGTGTCCAGCTCCTTTTTAACATTGATAATGCAATATTTACAATTAAAGCAACGGCAAACAAAACAAGACCCAATGCAATACCTGTCACAAACTCCCCTTTGCCTGTTTCTAAAGCAATTGCTGTAGTGACTGTTCTCGTATGGTATTTGATATTTCCACCTACCATCATAGAGATACCAATCTCTGTGATGATTCTTCCATATGCAGTCATAGCAGCTGTCATAATACCAAATCGTGCTTCTATTAAAGTAGCTATCAAAATTTGGTAAGAACTCGCTCCAATCCCTTTTAAAGAGGTGTACAATCTTTTATCTACAGACTCCACTTGAGTTGCAGTTAAAGCAATAATAATAGGCAAACCTAAAACTATTTGACCTATTATAATTGCTTCTTGTGAAAATAATAAATTATATTCACCAAAAGGTCCAGCTTGTGAAAGCATTGTATAAGCAATAAGTCCAATGACAACCGTTGGCAAAGCCAACAGAGTATCTACAATTGTTCTCACAACTGCTTTACCAAAAAAGTTATAGTATCCAAGGGCAAAACCCAAAGGAAGCCCAAGGACTAGACTTATTAATAAAGACCATGAAGATACAGTTATTGTAGTCGAAATAGCAGAATATACACTCTCATTTCCAGATACAAGTAACTCTATAGCTTCATTAAAACCATCAGTGAATAAATTCATTTTTTATAAAAGCCTTTTATGAATTATTTTGCATTTGGAATAAATAATGCTTGACCTAAAAGTCTAAAATCAGCAATAGTTTTTTGTGTTACTGAGTTTGTAATCCATGTAGTAAATATTTTTGATAACTGAGGATTTACATTTGGACATTGATTTTTATTGATAGTCAAAACTGAATACTGGTTAAATAAAGTTTTATCACCCTCAACAACAACTTTTAAAGCATTGTCAGTTTTATGTTGTGACATATATTTGATCCAAGTTCCTCTATCTGTCATAGTATATCCATTTTTTTCAGATGCCATGTTAATTGTTCTTAACATCCCTTGACCTGTTTGTACATACCATGAAGACTCAGCTTTTGTATCTACTTTTGCATTTTTCCATAAAGATAACTCTTTTTTATTGGTTCCTGAATTATCCCCTCTTGAAAAAAAGTTTGATTTATTTGATTTTATTTTTTGGAGAGCTCCACTAGGAGTAAGACCAAAAACCATAGCTGGATCTTTTTTAGGACCTACTATTACAAAATCATTATACATAACTTGTTGTCTATCAACACCATGACCTGCTGCTACGAATTTTTTTTCAGATGCTGGAGCGTGAACCATTAAAATATCTACATCACAATTTGCACCCATTTTAAGAGCTTTTCCTGTTCCTGTTGCTACCCATTTTAAATTTACACCTGTTTCTTTTTCAAACTTTGGTGCTAAATAATCTAAAAGACCTGTATTGTCTGTACTTGTTGTTGTTGCCATCATTAAGGCATCTTTTGCCAATCCTGTTGTAGCTAATGCTCCTGCTAATATTGCTGATACGATTATTTTCTTCATTTTTTCTCCTAATTAATTTGTTTTGTCATAGACAACATCAAAGTGCTTACACCAAGCTTGCACTTCACTGGAATTATTTTATAACTCTCCTTTACTTAAATTATAGTTTTTATCTTAATTATACACATCAGATGATCTATCATTACGTCCCAAACCAAAAGGGATTATTTTAATCATCTCATCTTTATCTATAAACTCAGTACCTGCAAGTGTTATCATCACACAGTTACTCTCTACAAGTGGTGCTAACATACCTGAACCATATTTATTATTTCTTGTTACTTGAAACTCCCCATTTTGTAAGTTTCCAAGGACAACATTTGCACGAGATGAACGTACTTTAAATGCTGATCTATTTTTTGCATATATAAAATCATGATAATACTTATTTGCTCCACTACTTTTATATACAATTGGCAAAGATAAAAGATATGTATTTATCAGTGCTGTGAGTGGATTACCTGGCATTGCCATCACAAAAGTATTTTCCATCATCCCCATCATTGTAGGTCGCCCTGGTTTTACATTGACACCATGAAAAAATACTTCCAAACCATTTGTTTGAAATGCTTCTGCCACAAAATCAGCATCACCCATCGATATACCACCAGTTGTGATAACAATGTCATATGATTTTAAATTTTTTATAAATTCAATAGAATCTGCTAAAGTATCAGGCACAACCCCTATATAACTAGCATCAAAATTATGCTCTTTGAGCATAGAGATAATTGCATAAGAGTTTGAGTTATAAATCTGATGATCTTCTGCATTTTCCCAAGGTTCTTTTAGCTCATTTCCTGTAGATAAAACAGCGATTTTCAATTTTGCAAATACTTCAACCATAGTGATACCTTGACTCGCAAGAATTGCTGCCATAAAAGAATCTATCAATTCTCCTTTTTGGAAAATAGGAGTACCCTCTTTGTATTCTTCCCCTTTTGCTCGATAATGATCACCTTTTCTTACATCATCTGGAAGTTGCATATATTTTTCATCAAAAAAAACAGTATCTTCAACAGGAATAATAGTATCAGCACCCTCAGGTATCATAGCACCTGTCATAATTTTACAACACTCACCATTTTCTATACTTACACCAGAGTTATCCCCTGCAAATATGACACTTGTAACTTGAAGTTTTTTTCCTGCATCTTCTGCTTTAAAAGCAAAACCATCCATCGCTGAGTTGTTAAAAGATGGCATGTTTTTTTGACAATTTATATCTTTTGAAAATACTCTTCCTATTGCATTTTCTAGTGGAACATACTCTACATTTTGAGTCACTTTTACATTTTCGAGACTCTTTTTTACTGCATCTGTATATTCTAAATATGTTAATTTCTTCATGATAATATCCTAATTTGTTTATATCTTTTATGTATAATTTTACATGTTTTTTCTATGTTTTCATCTGATAACTCTTGAAAAAAAGAGAGACTAATCCCATTTCTACTTATATCTTCTTCATAGCCCATAGCCTGTACAATTTTAGATGGTTGAGAAAGTCCCAAAGAACATCCCTCTCCATTTGTGATCAAAATCTCATCTAATGCAAGTGTTCTTATCAATTCTCTCGCTTTTAAATGTTTGAGTGCAAAATGAAGTGTATAGTCAAATGTTGTATCAGAATCTACAAAAAAATACAAATCGTCACCAAATAACTCTTCTAAAATTATTTTAAATTTATTTTTAGGTGTAGAGACATTTTTTTGCTTTTCTAAGGCATTAAATAGATGATATACACTTACAGTATCAATAAAAGCCATGGATTGTTTTTGTAATAATCCGTGGCTTAAAAATACACCGCTTGTATTAAATCCAGTTAATTTATACGGATCAAAATAGATTGCATCACTAAAACTATTACTTTCTATCGTTGCATTTGATATGATTTGTGCATTTGTAACTTGTTTTACTTTTTCCAAGTTTGTTTGGACAAAAGTATCCATAATATAAGAAGATACAAATAAAAATTCTAGGTCTAATTTTTGTATTGTTTCAAAATTAATTTGACCCTCTTTTTGCAAATCTATCCAACAAATTTTGAACCCAAGAGTTTCATACATTTTTCCAGCTTCTACCAAAGCATTTGTTTCCCCAAGAGAGATAGCAATATTGCCTTGATCTTTCAATTCTAATAAAAGAGCTAAAAAACCATCTTTTGTAAATGAAAATGTTTTTAAGTGAGAGAAAGAATATTTCTTTAAAAACTCTTTCTCTTTTTCTAAATACAATTCATTATTTTTTAAAATATCTAAAGAGTATTCTTTTGGTATATTTATATCCTCTACAAAAGGATAGTGAATTGCATTTAATTTTACCATCATTAGTTCTTTAAGTTTAATATATCTGTTTCACTATTTTCAAAAAGTTCTGTAAATCTTCCTTTTGTGAACTCTTTGACATCATTTTGAAGTATTTTATAGTTTTCTATGATCTCGAGTGCTTTAGGAGTCAATTTTGTACCACCTTGTTCACCACCACCTTTTTGAGTAATAACTAAAGAATCTTCTATATATTTTTCTAGTATTTGAATATGAGACCAAGCTTTTTTATAACTCAATCCAATTTTTTGTGAAGCTTCTGCTATAGAACCTGTTTCTTTAATATATTCTAATATTTCCGTTTTACCACCACCAAAAACCAAATTATTTTTATCATCTTCTATCCAAACTTTTACTTTAACTTCCATTTTTCTTCCCTTTTTTCTCTTTAAAACATCCAAGTTGACAATTTATAACCTCAAAGTCACTCTGTTTGACTGTCGATCCAACTTCATGCAAAGTATACTGTTTTGCTTCCTCCCAGTATTTTTCACAATCAAGTTTTTTCACAAAATTATAATTTTTTTCCAAACTTTCATAAATGTTTTTATTTGTATCGGAAAATTTTAACTTTCCAAATACACCTAATTCACAGTCTGTTATTCGTATACCCATACTTTTTGTTATAGCAGACATTTGAAGTTTATTATATCCTATTTTTCTTGCAATGCTAAAAGCTTTTAGACAAGAAAGTTTGCCATTTTCATCAAGATTTTTATCTATGATGCTTTTTTGCAATTCATTGAGTTGAAACTCTGAATTATCATCAGTACTAGACATCAACTCTTCCTGCATGAGTATAGATATTCATCTTTTTTCCTCGTGCAAATCCAATAAGTGTCACCCCATGTTTATGTGCTGTTTGTACCCCTAAATAGGTAGGTGCAGTTCGTGATACGATGATAGGTACTCTATGCATGACGGCTTTTGTGACCATCTCAGAGCTCAATCTTCCTGAAACAAAAAGTATAGATTTTGTAGTATCGAGTTTTTGTAATTTACATTTTCCCACTACTTTATCTATAGCATTATGTCGACCAATATCTTCAGCTGTTATAGTATTACCATCTAACAAATAAATCATCGCTTTGTGTACACATCCTGTGAGATAATAGAGTTCACTTTCACGATAAAATATTTTTATCTCTGAAGAGATAGTATGTGGTGTCACTTTAAATGCTGTTTGATTAAAAGGGATCTCTAAACTTGTCTCAACATTTCCAGTTACCCCTCCTCCACATCCACTTACAAGTGTTTTTTCTTTGTAAAGATTTTCTAATGAGTTGTCATTTATTGTTGCTGTAATGTCAACTCTTAGTCCCTCTTCTTTTATCTCAATGCTTTCAATGTCATCTATTGAAGATATAACATTTTCACTCATTAAGAAACCAATAGCATGTGCATCTTGATCTATAGGAATACACATCATTGATATAGTTTTTTCTCCATTTAAGTAAAGTGTGAGTCTCGATTCTTCGATCGTCACATCTTCTACTTGAGTAGCTTCATTTTCAATAATTTTGTCTATTAATACTGTTTTTAAATATTTGGTATTATCCATCTATTTTCCTTTTTTATGTAAATCTTGCACATTGTATACTCTTTAATATGCGAAAACTGCACATTTAAAACTAAATAAAAACTTTTCTTCCCTTTTTTAAAAGGGTTGAAAAATTTTTAAACTTCATCTTTTTCTTTTAATTTTTTATAAAAACTACTATGAAGTATCTCTACTTCTTCCTCTTCTTTATATCCAGTTATCATACTATGAATCGCACCTTTAATTGCAAATACTGACATATATACATGTGTTAAAAACAGAGCTAAAACTGCCATTCCTAATACATTGTGTACAATAGCACTTCCTCTTAAAAAGTCAATTTGGCTTAAACCCCATGATACGAATAGGTCAATTTTAAAGTCTTGAAAAAACATTGCAGCACCAGTAGCAATCATAACAAAACCACCAAGAGTAGCTAACCAAAACCACATTTTTTGCCCTGCATTGAACTTACCTGCTGGGACAGGATCCTTTCTTTTATTTAAATATCCACCAACAATCATCATCCACTTAATATCATCCATACAAGGTATCATCTCTTTTAGCCACATAAAAAACATTGGTATAATACAAACGATAAAGAGTATTGTCGAAATTGCATGTATCTCTTTTGCAATTCGTATAAATTCTCCTCCACCAAATGTTGAACCAAATATCAATAATAATCCAGTTGGGATTAATAATATAAATGCAATTCCTGCCATTGTATGAATCATTCTATGAAATACATTAAACACATATATCTTTTTTCTATCATGAGAAAAAATCATTGGTCCAATTATCATATAATGGATAAAAAATATTGCAGGAACACCCACTAAAACACCAAAAAATATTGGTTTAAAATAGGCACTTTGCAATACTGTAAAATAATACCCTAAATGTAAAGACTCGACTTGATCATACCCTAAGATATTTATCAATAAATCCTTACCAAAAATCGCACTATCAGCATTTGCACCAAAGGCAAATGTTGATAAAGCTAGGATGATTAGTACTATTTGTTTACTTTTCATAATAATTCCTATATTTTTGATCCATACGCTTGATCCCAAGCATAAGGTTGTGTTGTATTGTTATGACCAACAGCTAAAATTCGTTCTCTATACACTTTAGAAACTTCTTGTGAATCCCCAACCAATAAAGCTTTTGTAGAACACATAGCAGCACATACAGGTACTTTACCCTCTGAGATTCTATTTTGTCCATATTTCTCACGCTCTTCATGAGAGTTAGTCTCTTCAGGACCACCTGCACACATAGTACATTTGTCCATAGAACCTTTCATAGAAAAAGCTCCATCTTGAGGAAATTGTGGTGCCCCAAATGGACACGCATATAAACAATATGCACACCCTATACAAGTATCTTTATCATGTAAAACGATTCCATCTTCTCTTATATAAAAACAATCCACAGGACAAACTTGCTCACAAGGTGCATCTGTACAGTGCATACAAGCAATAGATAAAGAGTATTCCAACCCTTGTATCCCTTCATTCATTGTTACAACTTTTCGTCTATTTATACCTGATGGCAATTCATGTGCTTCCGCACATGCAACTGAACAACCATCACAAGCAATACATCTATTTTCATCACAGAAAAATTTTAATCTAGCATTTTCACTCATAACCAACTCCTACGCATATTCTATTCGACACAATCCACCTTTAGTTTCTGGGATTTGTGTAATAATGTCGTAACCATAATTGGTCACAGTATTTGCACTTTCACCTGTCGCATAAGGTTTTGTACCGTTTGGATATTTATGAGAAAAATCCTCCCCTTGGAAATGACCAGCAAAATGGAATGGAAGCCAAACTCTATCTTCACTTACAGCATGAGAATATTTTGCTTTGACTTTAATCTTTGTACCCTCTGGTGAATGGATCCACATCATTGAACCATCTTTTATTCCATGTCTTCCTGCTAAATCAGGATTGATATTACAGAACATTTCAGGAGTTAAAGCAGCCAAATATTTACTCGCTCTATTTTCCATACCTGCACCATTCATATTGACCAATCTTGCAGTTACTAAATTAATAGGGAACTCTTTTGACCAATCTTTTTTACTTTGTCTCGAAACATACTGCGTATCAACTCTAAAATGATTCTCTTTATCTTCAAATGTAGGATACTTATCCGACAAATCTTTTCTAGGAGAATGCAATGGCTCTCTATGCATAGGAATTTGATCAGGAAAAGTCCATACTTTTGCTCGAGCTTTTGCATTTCCATATGGGGCAATTCCTGCTTCCATACATTTTTCGGCAATGATATTTGAAGTATCCACTTTCCAGTTTTTACCAATTCTTTTTTTCTCATCCGCTGTCAACTTAATGTTTAAAACAGATTCAATATTATCTTTGGTAATCTCAGCATATCCATTTTTATTTACAGAATTTTTAGGAGCACTTCCTTTTCCTGCTAATAAATCATTTCCATCATGCTCTAAACCAAATCTATTTCTAAATCCCATACCACCATCTTTGACAGATTTATTGATATTGTACAATACTGGTGAACCTGCATGATCTTCTGTCCAACAAGGCCATGGCAATCCATAGTACTCACCTTTCATTTTACCATATCCACGTCCTGTCACTTCATCAAACATGTGCCAATTTTCTTGATGTTCTTTTAATCTCTTAGCAGTCCATCCTGTCAAACCAATAGTTTTAATAATTCTTGCAATCTCATCTGTTGCATCTTCTGGCCATGTAAATTCTTTTTTATTTTCCTTGATTTTCATAGCACGAGTATACTCGTCGTAAAATCCAAGTCTTTTTGAGAATTCAAATAAAATATCATGGTCAGTTTTTGACTCATACATTGGTTCGATAACTTGAGTTCGCCATTGTGCTGATCTATTTGTTGCTACAACTGTCCCACTTGTTTCAAATTGTGTAGTTGCAGGTAAAATAAAGACATCATCTTGCTTATCAGTTAAAACAGCTGCTTCATTTACAAAAGGATCTATAAGAACTAACATTTCTAAATTATCAAGTCCCTCTTTTACTTTCGCTTGTTGTGCAATAGATGTGATACCATTCCCCATAACAACTAAATTTTTTAAATTTGTTCCGCCATTATGAATTTTGTCATTTCCATTTTTACCATCTAAAACTCCAGCCCACCATCTAGCAAGTGTGAAACCTTTTTTGTTCATCCACTCTTTACCGTTAAATCGACCTTTTAGCCATTCATAATCAACACCCCATGATTTAGCAAAATATTTCCAAGAACCATCACTCAATCCATAGTATCCAGGTAATGTATCCGATAAACATGCCATATCAGTAGCACCTTGAACATTATCGTGACCTCTTAAAATATTTGTTCCACCACCTTCAACACCCATATTTCCGAGTGCAAGTTGTAGTATTGGAGCCATTCTTGTATTTGATGATCCATTATTATGTTGTGTTAAACCCATAGCCCAAATTAATGTACCTGGTGAAGTTTTCGCATATAAAGTTGTAACCTGTATAAGTTGTGCAGCAGAGATACCTGTTACATCTTCTACTTTTTCAGGAGTCCATTTTTTTGCTTCTTCCATAACATCTTCTAAACCATATACTCTATCGTTTATAAACTTCTCATCATGCCAACCATTTTTGAAAATAATATGTAACATACCATACATAAATGGAATATCTGTACCTGGTCTTATTCTACAATAATGATCTGCTTTTGCAGCAGTTTTTGTAAACACTGGATCAATAACAATAATCTTTGCGTTGTTTCTCTCTTTTGCTTTTAGGAAATGTTGAAATCCAACTGGGTGATTCACCGCAGGATTTGCTCCAAAAATAATAATTGCTTTCGCATTTTGTATATCTCCTAAAGAATTGGTCATAGCGCCATAACCCCATGTATTCGCCACACCGGCGACTGTTGCACTATGTCAAATTCTTGCTTGATGATCTATATTATTTGTTCCGTACATTGCAGCAAATTTTCTATAATAATATGCTTGCTCTGAACTCATTTTTGCAGATCCCAAAAACATTGTTGCATCTGCTCCCACTTTTTCATGAGTTGATTTTAATTTATTTGAGATTCTTTCATATGCTTCATCCCAAGAAATTCTTTTCCATTTACCCGCTGTTTTTACCATTGGATGTTTTAAACGTACTTCTGACCGAACCATATCAATCATATCAGCACCTTTACAGCAGTGTCCTCCAAGTGATACTGGGTGATCTTGTGCAACCTCTTGTCGCACCCATACTCCATTTTGAACCTCTGCTAATACTCCACAACCAACTGAACAAGCAGTACAAACAGTTTTCACTATTTTTGAACCAGGGAATGGATTTTTGATCTCTTCCGCTGTCGCTTCTCTTGTTGCATTAGTACTAGCAAAAGACGATGTGAAACCAAATGCAGTAGCAATAGCAGACATTTTTAAAAATGATCTTCTACCCACTTTTGCATTTAAGGCTTCATATGTATTTACTGACATACTCTACTCCTATTATTTATTTTGCTTTATTATAAAACGCTTCCCATTGTGTTGTTTTTTTGTATAAAATCTCTTTTTTATTCGATTTTCCAACAACAACACCATTTGTCGCATCATCTGATGATGATGTACCATTTGCAACCATAACAGTGGCACCAGCAACAGTACCTGCAGTTACAATTGCAGCTTTTTTTAAAAAATTTCTTCTGCCATTTTGCATAACTAAACTCCTTATTGAAATGTAAGCCCTATGAATACTCATAAAGACTTTGTAAAAAAAGTAGTATGCTTTTTTTACAAAATCTTTATGAGATCTTTTTTAGATACTCTCTTCTACATCAGAGAGTACATTGATTGGGCATGATTCCTCTACTTGATTTTTTGGTCCTAATGCTTTCAATGCTTTATTTTTTGCTCTTCTTGCTTTTTCCTCTTCTGAAATATTTTCAGAAGATGCATTTTCTTTTATTGGCTCTTTCTGTTTTGGTTTTGAAACATTAAGATACAATCTTTCAAACTCTAAAAAAGAGTGTAAAACAACCATAAGTTCTTTGTAAATTTTTGCTGATTTATGCTCATATATCACTTTAGCTACATCATCTGCAAAATCATTTAAAATCTCTGAAAAAATACAATGTATTGTATTGTCATATTGAGTATCACCATTTGCGACTAATTCACAAAGCTCTGCTAAAAAAGAAAATATAAAACCAATAGAATCTTCATATTCATGAAAGTTCTTTTCATCTCTTCGTAGTTTCGTTTTTCCAATAAACTGAAGCATCTCTACTCTTTTTTTGCCAGATTCAACTCCCTCATCATAATAAGAAGCAGTAAGCCTAATATTTGAGGAGAGTGGGCTATAAAAAAGATCATCAAACTCTTCCATCAAAGCAACATTTGAAATTGGATCTAATGCTGTCGAAAGATTTTCTAATGCAACTTGAGAATTGTCATCGAGTGATTTTTCTTTTAATAAATTAAGAAGAGAAATAATCCCAAGATAGTTTTTTGTATCACCAGAAACGATAAAAAAATTGGCAAAAAGATTGTAATACAATCCTCTGGCTTTCGTAATGATTTGATTTTTATCCATTTGATTATTTTCCATTTGTTGCACCTTCTCTTTTTTTATCTTCATAACTTTGCATCATTATTTTTGGTTTACAGTCTGCACAACAATATAAAGTTCGTTGTTTCACAGGATCATTTGCAAACATTGGTTTCATAATATTTGCTATCTTTTCTACAGCTTTTGTGGTTGCAAACTCTTTACCACACTCAACACATGCAAAAAGTTCATCTTGTGCTAATACACTTTGCTTAAACCAATTTGGTTCAAGTTCAATTATATCTTTTTCTATAGTGATACAACTTGATTCAGGACAAGAAACTTCACAATATCCACAGGCAGTACATAATGAAGGATTTAATACAAGTGTATTGTCTTTGACCTCCGCTGCTAAAGCACCTACATTACAGGCACCCACACATGATAAACATAAAGTACAGGTGTCTTCATTGACTTTTACTTTTGCATAATGTATATGCTCACCTGTTTTTACTACACCTAAATTATCATCACCCACAAGATTTTTGAGTCGTAAAGAAAAAATTTCTCTTTTTTTATACTCATCTTGTGGCATATTAAAATAAGAGTTTTCTACAAAAGAAACATTTTCAATAGCATCTTTTAATTCCTCTTTTGTCATAGCTATAATAACAGCATCTTTTTGGTATTTTAACTGATAAATATCATTCAAAATTTGAATAGCATCACCTGTACCTTTAGAGATAAAATCACTATAAAATATAACCTGTGACCCAGATATTTGTGTCAATGTCAAAAGTGTTGACTCATGCAAAAATTTTTCACCATCTATTGAAAAAGGCAAAACATTTTCTTTTAAACCTATCTCTAAATTTTCAATATCCATTTTTGCAGGAATGATCAAAGGATGTGTTTCTTTATAAAATTTACTCATCTCAAATAAAGATTCTTGATTTGTAGGAGCATACTCCAAAGCACCACTTGGACACACAGAGATACAGCCACCACAACTATGACAGTCTATTTGAGAAAATTCAAGATGTTTTGTATCATCATGTTTGATAATAGCAACAGTAGGACAAACCTCTTCACATTTTGAACAGATCTCCTCTCTTCTTTCATGATACTGACAAATAGTAGCATCATATGTTGTAAATTTTTTATATTCAAATGATTTGATATTTGCACGAAGAGTATCAAGTACATTTTTTATAGAAGATTCTAAGGGATCAAATGTACCACTTTGTTTGAGTCCCTCTTGCTGTGCTGCAAACCATACTATTTGATCTACTTCGATTTGTGTATCTTTTTCATTTTTGTGGACAATAACACTTAAATCACCAATATTTCCAGTAATTGATTTGATAATTTCACTTGAAATATGAAACAACTCAAACTCATCATCTTCTACTTGAGCTAAAAATGATTCACTCTCCTCTTGTGTAGCGATAAGTAACACTTTATTGTCTATATTTTTATCATATGATATATCTTGTGCAAAATCATATTTTGTTGCAGCAACTTCATATAATTTATGAACATTTCCTATTTGTTTTGCAATACTATCTTGTGTATTATCCAAATAAAAGTTCACATCTTTTGTATACACCTCTGCATCTACAGCGGTATCATTAGATATCAAAAAGTTTTCTCCTACTAATTCTTCTGTATTTGTAGACACTTTTATCTCTTCATTTAATGGAAAATCTAATTTTTTGGGATGATAATAAACAAATTCTTGCATTTATTTCCTTTTGGTAAAGTTAATTTTACCAATTTTATTATTATAATTCTTACTGATCGCTTAAATTAGTAAACTTATTTAACTCTCTGTTTTATTTCGCTAAAATAGAAAATGAAAAAAATACTTTTACTAATACTCTCTTTATTTACGGTCTCATATTTTTTTATACAGGAACAAACGTTTAGTAATGACACAATTTTTATTGGTGGCTCATTACCAAAAACGAGTATACTGAAAGAATATGGAAATGCAGTAGAAAATGGTGCTAACGCTTATTTTTCATATGCAAATAAAATGAATATGATCCCTCATAAAAAAATTCAATTTATAACATATGATGATAAATATGAACCAAAAATCACACTTGAAAATACAAAAAAACTTCTTGAAAATAAAGAATTGTTTATATTGTATGGTTTTGTAGGAACTCCTACAGTCAAAAATATATTACCTTTGATTTATAAAGAAAATATCCCTTTTATTGCTCCATTTAGTGGGGCAACATTTTTAAGAAACAATAGCAATGAAAATATTGTTAATTTTCGAAGTTCTTATAAAAATGAGATTAAAGCACATATAAAATATCTTTATGAAAAAAAAGGTTTTACAAAAATTGCAGTTTTTTATCAAAATGATGAATATGGGGAAGATGGATATATTTCACTTGTCAATATTTTAAAAACTTATGATTTATCACTTGTAGCAGAAGGAAATTATAAGAGGAATACATTATCAATACGTCATGCATTCAACTCAATAAAAGAGGCAAAACCTGAAGCGATTATTATGATAGGAGCCAACAAAGCCAATACTTTATTTATCAAAAAAGCACAACAAAATAAAGATTTTAATGATACAATTTTTTGTAATATCTCTTTTGGTGATGCAAGTGAGATGATAAAAGATCTAGGAGATGACAATAAAAATATACTTTTTTCTCAAATAGTACCTAACTATCAAGATAAATCATTGCCAATAATTCAAGAGTATCATACTTTATCAAAACAATATGACCCTCATTTTGAAGCAAGTTTTATATCACTCGAAGCTTTTTTAAGTGCAAAACTCTTAGTAACTGCTCTTAAAAATATCAAAGGAGATATCACACGAAAAAAATTTCTGAAACAGTTAGGATCTCTTCCAAAAGAAACATTAGATGGAATTACTATAGCTACAAAAAATGAAAACTTCTTGTATGAAGTGTATCTCTTTACCTATGAAAATCAACATTTTATAGAGGTTCGAAAATGAAGAATCAAACTATTTTTACTTATCTTAATAATGCAAGTTATGCTTTAAAAACAAAATTTTTGATTTTTATTATTGCTGGTGGTATGTTTACAATTATGATTTTATCTTTGATTTCTACTTTTTCCATAAAGCATGATTTTGATACATTATTTGAAAAAAGAACCACTCTATTTGTAAAACTTGAAGATATTAAAGATGCCTATAAAGTAAATATACAAGATACACTTATCGATATAGAAAACAAAAGTATCTCTTTTAATGACTCTCAAGAGGTGATACTTTTGGCTAAACAACTTATAAGTTCAAGTTGGGATGAATACAAAAAGGTAACCAATGATAAAAATATTCCATTTATCTATATAAGCGGAATCATCAAAAAAAATTTAACTTCACAATTAGGATATGAAGAAGATCAAACACTAAAAATAAACATCATTAATAATATAGACAAAAAGATTGTACTTATAAATACGATTTTAGAAAATTTAACTCACACAAATTGTGAACAAAAATTTTCAAAACTTTATTTGGAAATTAATGCTATCAATATTTATATTACTAGTTTAATTAATTATGATTTATCACTGGCTGTCAATGAAAAAAGAGATACTCAAAATGTATTTAATATCATACTTATTATCTCGGTTATCTCCATAATACTTGTCTTTTTATTTTCTATAATATTATCTATACTGTTTATTAATAATTTTAGGTCTCTTCATGATAATTTAGAACGCACAATACAAGATAAAACAAAAGAGTTAAAAGACCTCAATAAATCTCTCGAAAAAAGAATTACTCAAGAGGTTAAAAACAATAGAAAAAAAGATATTATTATGTTTCAACAAGCACGATTTGCAAGTTTAGGAGAGATGCTTAATAATATAGCACACCAATGGAGACAACCTCTTGGCTCATTATCAATGATAATCCAAAGTTTTCAAACCAAAAATAGTCTAGGGAAATTAACAGATAAATATATAGAAGACAAAACAGATGATGCTCTACTTTTGGCAAATAATATGTCGAATACTCTGGATGATTTCAAAAACTTTTTTTCACCAAATAAACTCAAAGAAGATTTTTTTATTGTAGATTGTATCAAACACTCTTTTGAATTATCAAAATATATTTTGGAAAGAGAAAAAATTAGATTTTCTCTCATTTGTAAAAAAGAGATACAAACTCACAATTTTTATAATGAGCTTTCCCATGTTTTTTTAAATCTCATTACCAATTCAAAAGATGCTTTATGTACAAATATGCCTAAAGATGCTAGAATAATAAAAGTAATTGTAAAAGAGACAAAAGAGCATATATATATAAATTTTATTGACAATGCTGGAGGAATTCCAAAAGATGTTGCTCCAAAGATTTTTGAACCGTATTTTACAACAAAGTATAAAAGTGCTGGTACAGGAATTGGATTGTATATGTCTAAACAAATTTTAGAAAAACACATGCATGGTTCAATAACACAAAAAAATATTACTCATAAAATAGATAATACTATCAGTTATACTTGTAGTTTATTTACTATTAAAATTCCAATCAATGCAAAAAAGGTAGCAGATGACAGCTAAAAATTTAGATATATTAAATCAATTTAATATATTATACTTAGAAGATGATGAAGACTTATTACGTCATACGACGGATATATTAGAAGATTTTGTACATAAAATTTATCCTGTCAAAACATCAAAAGAGGCACTTGCAATTCTTTTAAACAAAAAAGTAGATGTGATAATTTCTGATATTTTACTCAAAGATGAAAATGGTATTGAGTTTTTAAAGTATATACAAAATGAAAAAAACATTTATATCCCTACTATTTTGACAACAGCCCATACAGATACACAGTATCTTTTGGATGCAATCAAACTCAAAGTTGAAAACTATATCATCAAACCGATCAAAGTGAAAGAGTTGTTGGATACATTATACAATGTTCTTTTACCTATAATGCAACAAAAAGAGATTCGAAAAAATGAAAATATCATCAAAACAATCTCACATATAACGGACAGTAAACAAGTAGAAATCATTAAATTGATCATAAATAATCTTGATAACGATAATATCTTTGAAGGTTCTTATAATGATATTATGAGTAAAGTGAGTATCTCCAAACCAACCCTGATCAAACTTTTTAAAGAGTTAGCAACAAAGAATATTTTAGTAAAAGTACACTATAAAACGTATAGATTTAATGAAAATTCATTAAATACTCTTTAAAATATAACCAAAAACAAGGAAAAAAATTGAAATTAGATATAAATAAAGTAGCCAATGTAACACTCTATATGTTAGAAAAAAAAGTAGAGAATTTAAACGATAAAAAACTTTTAGCATTACTTTTTATGATGGATAATGCACACTTAAAAGAGCATGGAGAAAAAATATTTGGAGACGAATATATAAAAGCAAAAAGAACACCTGAGGCTAAAATAATGGGTGATATTTTTGATATAATTGCAAATGATATTGACCTAGAAGAAGATGATGAAAGATTATATATCATCACAGAATTTTTAGAATTTTTAGATATTGAAATCTTGGCTAAAGAAAAATTTATAGAACTAAATTTTGTAAAAATGGAAGAAGACTATGACAAATCAGTATTTTCAGAAAATGAAAAAATTATCATAGGTGCAACTGTCGCAAAATATTTAAAAGAGACACCTAGACAAATGGCAAATGCCACTTTTAGTATTGAAAAAGTAAGAACGACTCCTATTGGAGAAGTTATACTCTAAATTATATACTGACAAGAAGAGATAATAACTTTTTAAACATCTCTTCTTCTTTTAATTTATCAAACTCTAAAGAGGAGTAAAGTGATTTTTCAAAAACTTCTTTACCTTGCTTTATTCCTAAATAAAATTGCATGAGTGATGTAAAATCATGACCGTTAGCCATTTTTCTTACATCAGTAGGAATTTTAGATTTAAGGGTATGTATAAACTTGTTAAACTCCTCTACAAGTTCAGTTTTATTAGAAACATAATTTTGTAAATATTTATCTCTATTAAAAATGATATTTTGAGATTTTAATGTTAAGCTTTTATTAAAATCTAATTTTTTTAAATCTTTTACTATACTATCTTTTGCATAACGAATTAAAAATAATTCTATTAATATTTCTGATAACATTAATTTATAGGATTTAAAATCAGCTGGCTGTTTACTTTCTTCATATCCTAATAATATTTTTTCTAATGTGTCTTCATTGAAACAGTACATCTCCATACAAGCATAATCAGTCTTACACAATGTATCTTTATGAGGATATGATGGTTCTGATATAAAATCAAAATCACTATCAATAATACCTATGATATGATTTTCAATCAATGTAGTAAGTGTAATAACTCTACTTCGAGCATTATTATCTAAACCTAATTTAAAGACTTCATCTATATCAATCTCTATATCATCAATTTTATTTACCACAATATTTTTTATTTTTGCTTGTTTTAAAAACCACTTGATGAGTGTTTTGTCTGTTGAACCCTCAACATAAATAGTTTTTTCGAAATCCGGTTCTCTTTTGTATTTGGTGATTATCTCTTTTACGGTACTTCTACGACCTTCATCCAACATCTAAAACACTTTTATATTTTTTAAATCGCAAACATTTTCATCATATTGGGTTAATAATTCTATAGAATGTGAAGCTAAAATAAACTGGATACTACTCCCCTCAGCAAATGACAAAAGAGCGTCTACTAATTTTCTTTGCCATTTAACATTTAAGGATAATTCTGGTTCATCTATAATAAAAATACTCGCATGTTCTCTTGCCGTGATCGTATTACAAAATAACAATAACAATTGCTTTTCACCAGAAGAAAGCATAGTAGCAGTTAAAGGTTCTTTATCATTGTATTTAGAAGTAATTTTGAGACCATCTTCGATGTTGAACTTAATTTCTTTACCTGTATAAAAATCATTTAAAGTAGTTATAAAAACATTTATTATATTTTTTGTCTCTTCAATGGCATTTAATTTTTTATCTATACCATTTATATAAGGACTCAGTGTATTTTCAATCAGTTTTATTTTAGAATGGCTAGTTTTATCAATAATATTTATTAACTTATCTAAATTTAAATCTCTCGTTAATTTATATTTAATAAATTCTTTATTTCTTAGTTCTAAATCTCTTAATGACTTAAGTATAGTTTCTTTTTTATTAAGTTCTGTATCACTAGGTAGAACTTCATCAACATTCTCAAGCAATTTTTCTATTAGTTCAATATAAATAGAATTAATACTGTCTTGACCAATAGAATTAGCCACTATAGTTTGGTGTTTAAACCAAGATTCTACTCTATTAATAGCAACTTCTAAAAATGTATCACTTAACGAAAAGCTTTCTTGACCGATTCCTTTTTCTACTTTACGGAGTATATCGATTGGTAATCTTGAGATACTTACTTTATCAGAATTTTCATCAAGTATCATACTAACATTACTTTTTATTTTTCTGTCATCAGAAAGATAATGTATCGAAAGATTTATAGAACTAAGGAAATCTAAAAATTCATCCACTTCAATATTTTCATCTTTCCCTATACTAAATATATTATTAATCTTTTCTGTTTTACACTGCACATCAACTATTTTTTCATTATTTAAAACTATTAATAACCTATAATTACCTATTAAAACTTCATTCCTAATTGCCTTTATTGTACAACCATTTGATAATTGAATTGACAATTTTTTAAATTTTGTATTTGCTAACTCTGATTTATATCCTTTATTATCTTCATAAGACAATAAATTAAAAATCATCTTTAAAATAGTTGTTTTACCTGCTCCATTACTTCCATATAAAATTAAAATTTTTGAAATATCCATCTCTTCATTTGGTATTGAATATGTATAGATACCAAATAGATCTTCGACATCTATTTGTGTTATAAATAATGGAAGGGTAGTATTTTGCATATTTGACCTTTATAAACTACTAATTAAGTATGTAATAAAAGATTATAGTGTATTATTTATTTTATAACTCTTATTTGAAAACCTAAAATAATACAACCCAATATTATACCCTAATCCTCAACCACAACCCCAGTATACGATGTAGTTTTAATAGCTTTTAAAATTACATCTGTATTGGTTTTTGATTCATCAAAAACTACTTGTGCTTTTTTTGTATTGAGCCTTACTTTTACACTTGATACTCCATCAATTTTTGAGATTACTTTTTTTACCATTGTTGTACACAATGGACAATGCATTTTCTTGATTTTGATTGTTACCTCTTGAGCAAATAAAGAAGATATAAACAATCCTAATAATAATATTTTTTTCATACACTACTCCACAAAATAAACTGAAAACTCTGGATAGAAAAGTATCAGAGCGATAATAAGAGGAAATAGTATCCCCAAAATGTATTTTTTGGTATCTACTGTTTTGGTACACTCACAAGTGACAGCCTTTTGCCTTTTTACAAAATAAAATACTAACAGTACAATAGATACAATAGAAAGAGGAATCCTTAAAAAATTAAGTTCCTGTAAAAAAGAGAGTGAACCAACAGAGACACCAAAAAATAAAAATAAAAATGCTGGTAAACAGCAAGAGGTAGAGATAACAGCTGTGAAAATAGCTGTTAAAAATATCCCTATATTTTTCATAATCTTTCTTGTGAAGTATATCCATATTTAAATGTTGATGGGTCATAATAATCAACAACTTCATCATCTAATTCAGCATAAGGATACCCTAACATATTTAGAGGATATTGAGTAGGTTTAGGACTCAAAATAAAATCTCGTGCATAATTAAATGCAACCCAGTTCATCTCCCAATTTCCAAAGAAATATTTTTTTAAATCTTGAATTTTTTTATCATTAATATCTCTTTTTTCTTGCTTCATCACTTTTGTAACATCAGCAGGATCAGCAGGTACCCACCCTATACCATTCATATAAAATTCTGCACGGCAATGTTGACCGCCTGTAATTTTAGCAAAACCATTCGCATCTGATTTTCCACATGATTTAGAGATCATTGAAGATCCAGCTCGTATACCAAATACTTCCCTAGCAGGAATACCAGAGTTTCGTAAAAGCGCTACAAAAATAGAACTTACATCTGTACATTTTCCACCAAATAATTTTTCTTCGATAATCGCAGTAGCATCACCTATACCACAACCAATAACTGCTTCATCTCTATACATATGAGATACAGTCCAATCAAAAATAGCCTGTGCTTTTTCGAGTTGTGTATTTGCACCTTTTGTGATATTTTTTGCAAAGTCATTTATCTTTTTTGAAATAGGAGTGTGTGATGTTCCTTCTAAAAATTTTGCAACATCTTTTGGATACTGTTTACTATTTGTAGCAAGGTTTAAGTTGACACTTCGCTCCTGCATAATAATATCAAATTTTACACTCAATTCTCGAGATGTAGTCCCTTTATCCCATTCTACATACAATATTTTTGTATTATATGGATTGTCATTTGAGATATATGCTTCTGTAAAATCACCATCATAAGAGAGTTTCATAACATGTTGAAAATCACTCTCTAGTGGAAGTGGTATCCACAATCTTGCAACTTTATCACTTGAACCTATACTAAAACTATTTTCAACAGAAAAGATTCTAGGTTTTGGTGTAATACCAAAATTATTTGTTTTTGTATTTCCGAATAATAAATTGGGAGTAACTGCCATTGAACTTGCAACGAGTGTTGCACCTTTTAAGAATAATCTTCTTTCCATAATATTTACCTTTGTTTTGTTCTCAAGGGAGACCCCTCACAAAAAGGTAAAGCAATCTATCTACTTCACTTATACCATAACCTATGGCCTTGAACATTAATGGAAGAATAATAAGATAAATTTATTAAGATAAAACTTAAGCAACACTGTTTTAGAAAATAACTGAAATGTAAAAAGTATATTTTTTTCTAAAATTAAGTATAATTATAAAAATTTAATTTATAGGATGATTTACTATGGAAAAAAAAGGTATATTGATTATTGGAGCTGGCGGAGTCAGCACAGTAGCAACAACAAAATGTGCTCTCAATATTGATACATTTGAAAAAATAACACTTGCAAGTAGAACAGTTTCAAAATGTGAGAAAATAGCAAAAAGTATTAAAGAAAAAACTGGTGTAGATATAGATACCGTTTCTATAGATGCAGATAATGTTCCTGCTTTGATAGAACTGATTGAAAAACTCAATCCAAAAGTAGTTTTAAATGTAGCTCTTCCATACCAAGACCTTACTATCATGGATGCGTGTAGTGCTACAAATACACACTATATAGACACAGCAAACTATGAGCATCCAGATGAGGCTAAGTTTGAGTACAAAGAACAATGGGCAAAAAATGATGATTTTGAAAAAAAGAATCTTACAGCTCTTTTAGGAAGTGGATTTGATCCTGGTGTGACGGGTGTATTTGTGAAATATATTCAAGAAAATTATCTTGATACTATAGAGTACATTGATATTATGGATTGTAATGCAGGAGATCATGGCTACCCTTTTGCTACAAATTTTAACCCTGAGATTAACTTACGAGAAGTAAGCTCAAATGGAAGATATTGGGAAGAGGGAAAATGGATAGAGACCAAACCTCTTGAGATTAAAATCGACCATGACTATCCAGAAGTGGGTGTAAAACCATCGTATCTTTTATATCATGAAGAGTTAGAAAGTTTATGCAAAAATATCAAAGGTGTAAAAAGAATACGATTTTTTATGACATTTGGAGAGAGTTATATCCAGCATATGAATTGTTTGCAAAATGTGGGTATGTTAGGAATAAGCCCAATTATGCATAAAGGAGTAGAAATCACTCCTATAGAATTTTTAAGTACCCTACTTCCTGATCCTTCTAGTTTAGGGGAACGCACACATGGAAAAACAAATATAGGGTGTATTTGTGAAGGTTTAAAAGATGGAGTAAGAAAGAAATTTTACATCTATAATATTTGTGACCATCAAGAGTGCTACAAAGAAACAGGTGCACAGGCTGTCAGTTATACTACAGGAGTACCTGCTATGATTGGAACAAAATTAGTCTATAATGGTACTTGGGATTTAAAAGGTACTAAAAATGTTGAAGAGTTTAATTCTACTGCATTTATGGATGAGTTGATGACTCAAGGACTTCCTTGGAAAGTGATAGAGTTATAAAAAAGGGTAAGTCAATTGACTTACCCTTTTTATTATCCATAGGTACAGATTTAAAAATCTGACCCTATTACTTCTATCTCTTCATTTACAAATACACTTACACTCTCATCTGTAGTATTCGTATACTCAGTCATATCGACTTCTTGTCCCTCAACTTTTGTAGTTTTGTCAGATGCTGTCCACTCTTCAGGTTTTTCAAAATCTATCACATCACCATCATCACCAATAAATACTAATTCATTTGTATCATCTGTCATATCAATAACATCTTCAACACTAATATTACTTATTGTAGTTGTATTATCTCCAGAAGTCATATCAATTGTATTTAAATTTAATGAACTATTCAAAGTAATATTATCAAGATTAATATCAATACTATCATCATCTAAAGTAAATATATCTTGTGTTTCACTCATACTACCTGAAGTATCCAAATCACCACTTTCATTTACAACTACAGTACTTGTATCACCATCGTTACTCTCTGTAGAAGTAACCGATGCAGTAACATCATTCAGATCAATTTCAGAGATTCTGGTATCAGATGTTATTGTTACTGTTGCATCTCCATTTTCATCTGTATTAACGCTATAACTTCCATCGTCATTTGCACGTATAATATTATCATTACTATCTGTAAGTGTTACATCATCTGTAATATTATTTAAAGTTATATCACTTAATGTTTCACTTCCATCTGTATCTGTCAATCCTGCATCTAATGTCACATCATAACTATAACTAGATGTTGTAGTTGAACTAGTACTCTTTGAACCCCATTCTATATCAGCAATATTGGCCAAATCTGTTACGGTAGCCACAGGAGTCATACTATCTATTTTATTTGCTAAAGAGGCATCACCTATATAATTTCCATCATTAAAGACAATTGTTTCAAAATTTGAAATTTTATCTTGAACATTATTAAGATTATCATCATATTGTATTTGAGTCATATTTAAATAAAGTACATCATCTCCAGCTCCCCCAGAAACACTCTCATAAATTCTTCCATCAATTTTAACAATATCATCACCATCACCTGCTGACACAGACTTAGAAGTATCTCCACCGATACTTAATTGGTCATTACCAGAAGATAAATCTATAGACTCTTTTGCATCTCCTCCAATATTTACGATATCATTACCAATTCCAGCATTTATAGATTTTTGTGTATCAGAAACAACACTTAACTGATCATCTCCATCTCCTAAACTTATAGATTCTTTTGCTTTACCACCGATATTAACTATATCATCTCCACTTTTTGTATCGATAGATTTTGATATATCACCTCCAATATCAATCTGATCTATTTGATTTCCACCTATTATAGATTCTTTTGCATCACCTTTTATCTGAAGTTTATTTTCTCCATCAGCGAGATCAACTGATTTTGAAGTGCTTCCATCGACTCTAATTGTATCATCGCCACTTCCAGCATTGATACTCTCTTTTGCATCTCCTCCAATTTGAAGTGCATCATCTCCACTACCAAGTGTCACAGACTTTGATGTATATCCATCTACTACAACCTTATCATTACCATCAGCAACATCAATTGAAGATTGAGAATATCCTTTAATAAGTAGATTATCATCCCCTTGAGCAAGATTAATACTTCCAGAATTAGTAGTATTTTCACCGATTATAACCGTATCAGTACCCTCACCACCAAAAACACTTTTGACAGATCCCTCAACACTTAATTGGTTTGAACCTGTTCCCAAATCAATACTCTCTTTAGCATCTCCACCAATATTGACTAGATCATCTCCACTACTCATATTTATTGATTTACTTGTATCTCCAACAACCGAAAGTTGATCCGATCCTTCTCCCATTGAGATTGATTCGCTTGCATCTCCTCCGATGTTTATAATATCATCTCCACTTTTTGTATCTATAGATTTTTTAGAGTCTCCAGCGATATCAATTTCATCAATCTGATTTCCACCTGTTATAGATTCTTTTGCATCACCTTGTATTTGAAGTTTATTGTCCCCTTCAGCAAGATCAACTGATTTTGAAGTATCTCCATCGACTCTAATTGTATCATCACCACTTCCAGCATTGATACTCTCTTTTGCATCTCCTCCAATTTGAAGTGCATCATCTCCAGTCCCCAATGTTATGCTTTTCTTTGCATCATTTTCAATATATACCTTATCATCACCATTACCAGTATCAATCGATGAATTTGTTGAACCCTCAAAATTTGTACTCTCAGGAACATCTGATATATCTACAATATCCTCAAGATCGCTAACAGTATCGACAGATAAATCACTATTAGTAGTATTATTCATAGTATGTTCTGTTACTGTTGCCTCTGATATATCCATATCTAATGTTGGAGCAGATGCTAGGGTATCCAAAAGACTCCCAGAATTAGTATCTTCATTTGTAGTAGCACTCTCATCTTTATCTTCCCTATCATTGTTTATTTTATCTGTCATCTCAAATTCTACATTTAAAACTACATCTTTAAAGTCAGCATCTCCTAAATTTTTAAGGTCTTCTATATTGATATTTGTTCCACCATTTCCATCAGATTCAAATATAAAATGATCTTTTTCATCTATATTAAATTCTGGATTATTATGATAAACAGGATTTGATATAGTTTCACCATTTACTAGTATTGTAGGAATTTCTGCTGTAGTATCAAATGTCACTACAGTATTTTCATTAAATTGATTCGCACCATTGGCAACTATAAAAAATCCATACTCAACAGTTGCATCTAAATTTGCTAGATGCAGTCCACTTTCAAGACCATTTTGATCATCAATCACGATAGTTACTTCTCCAGATGGTTTTCCATCTGAATCAACTTCATAGTATCCCACAACATTTTTGTATCCAGCCGTTTCACTTACATAAGTAAGATCATTGTTGACACTATCTACATTCACAGTTACACTTGCTGTATCTGTTCCACCATTTCCATCACTTATAGTATAATCAAATGATGCTTCACCATTATAATTTGCTTCAGGAGTATAAAGTATCTCTTGACCTACAACCGCAATCGTACTTGTATTTGCAGTGTCAATATCTACACTCCACGCACCATCTACATGATCTAGTCCTTCTGTCGCTATCAAATCAAAAGTGTTAAGTTTATCTGAAATAATGCCATTGTCAATACTCGACATATCCCAATGTGCAAGCTCTTCTCCATTTGTAGAGATACTTACATCATTATAAATTCCACCTGAGTGTTGAGTTCCACTAAGTATTCCCCCTATACTATCTTGCTCTTGACCAAATATAAGCACACCATTTGAGCCAATAGTATATCCTGCTGCTTGAGCTTGCGTTCCTACAGATGTTCCATCTATATATAAAGTTGTTTTTCCTTCTTCCCAAACAACTCGAATATCATGATTTTGTTCATCATAAAGATCTTGATCTGTATCAAACGTAACTCTTTTCCCACCAATATCTATACTAATACTATCTGTGTCATCATTATTTGATTTTGTAAATATCAAGAAATCATTTGCATTATTTTCACTTGCATATGATAATATTGTTGAGACACTACTACTTCCTTCTTGAGTAAGTTGTACATTTATAGCAATATCAATACTTGTAGCTCCACCTAACAATTCACTGTTATCACCTGTACTATCTACGATAAGTCCTTGATCATTCCCATCTTGATTTATAGCGATACCTGTTCCAATTAATGCAACAGTACCATGCGTATCACTTGTTGCTCTTACATCTGTGATAGTTACTTTATCTCCATCACTATCTGTATCATTTGCAAGTAAGCTAGCTGTATTAATAGTTAAAATCATATCTTCATTTGCATATACAGAGTCATCAATTGCATCTGGTGTATTATTTGCATTTTCTACTATTACTGCTGTTCTAAGTGTTGTCTCTTTCCCATCATTATCTGTTACTGAAATTACAACATTATCTTCCCCATTAAAATTCGCATCTGGTGTATAAATAATATCTCCATTTTCTGC
>Ga0193956_1000121_pt1 | contig 35044 bp, 29 predicted proteins | sample BB_7_MG_FD_140358 | JGI IMG/M metagenome (GOLD analysis project Ga0193956, IMG submission 140358) | Microbial mat bacterial communities from the Broadkill River, Lewes, Delaware, United States - BB_7_MG | ecosystem: Environmental > Aquatic > Freshwater > River > Microbial mats | place: USA...
GCTGGGTGCAAACCTGCGCCACACTCCTATCTGGCTGACATTTGGCCGTTTTGAACGCTGGTTTATCAGTCCGGCGCAACACCAGATTCACCACAGTGCTGCGCTGGAACATTACGATAAAAACTTTGGCACCTGCCTGGCGATATGGGATCGAATGGCCCAATCCTGGTTGCCTGCAAAAGGGCAAAGTGTGCGCGAGTATGGGTTATGAGTTATACCGTTATAAATCAAAGCTGACAAGGTAACGAAATACAGAAGAACTGACTCAACATCGCGGCAGACTCCAGGCTATGAAAGGAAAAGGAAGGAAAGCAAAGAGAAAAACAGGGAAGTTCCAATCATAACTCAACCGAATATAACGGTATAATTAACGCTATTATCCAGAAAACAAACAGCAGAACGATCATGACTCCAGACAACACACCTGCCGACCAACCCAAAGTTCGATGCTATGGCTATCAGGCCGCACTCACGGTCGAAGGAACCCGACTGACGTCACAGCATAACCCGCATGGCATCGCCACGGTTAATCTGGACGTCGCTCCCAAACAGGGCAATCAAGTCGATTGGTCACGCAAAATCACCTTGCAACTCAGTGATACGGAATTGCCTGTGCTGGCGGCCGTCTGCCTTGGCTATTTGCCCTCCGCCCAATTCAAACGACCAACCAAAGGCATCTACATCGAACGCCAGGACAACAAACTGTTTGTGTCAGCATCCCAGGGAGCTGGAAACCAGTTTGCCCTGCCGATTCCTATCGGTCAGACGTTTCAGATTAGTTGCCTGCTGCTGGCACAACTCAAGCAACAGGTAGCACTGGAAGATTCAGACTTGCTGATTGTCGCCCTGAGAGGAGCAGCGGCTTTGTATCAGCCCTGAGTGGTTCTTTATGCCAAAAATCAGGGGCTTACCGCTTCCCTGCAACCTCAAACTCCCCTTCCACAACCAACAACACCGGCACATCCTGATCGGTGTTGTTTTTCCAGTACCAGCCGTGAGTGCCATCAAACGCGGCATCAAAGCTGCCTTTCATGGTTTCTGCCGTAGCGATGGTATAGCTGCGGAAGTAACCGCTGGTGTCTCCAGCCGGTTCGCCGTGCATGTCCACATACAGGTCAGTGCCATTGGTCATCCACTCGTAGGTCACGCTGTCGTGGCGTTTCATATTCAGTTTGTATTCCAGATCACCGTGGGCCGGAATCACCAGTTCAATCAGTTGATTGCCCTGATCGGCCGAGGTCGCTGGTGCCGTTTGCTGTTCCTGAGCGGCGGCAATGGCTTCCGGGGAAAGAGCAGTCAGCCCCAGTGCTTTGCCCAGCCCGGTAGGGTCAAGGTTGTACTCGGCAGGCAGGATGACCACTGTCAGTGTCACAAACGCCAGTAACGTGGCAACAACGGTCAATTTGATCAACGTGGCTGCGCTGACGGTTGGAATGCTCGCTTGATGGTTCATAAGTACCTCCTAATTCAGAATATAGCCGGTGAGCTGAAAGCCGGTCAGCATCAGGCCTGCGGCCATTAACAGTGTGTTGGTTGTGGTGGCGGCCTGTTGAAATGACGGGTGCTTGCGCCAGGCATTGATCACAATCAGAATCAGCCCCAGCGCTGCAAATTGCCCCAGCTCAACACCGATATTGAAGGCCACCAGATTGGTCAGCAGCCCGTCTTCCGGGATATGAAACTCTTGCAATTTGGTCGCCAGACCGAAACCGTGGAACAGCCCAAAGACCAGCACTGCAATCCGGGTATCGGGCTGAAAACCCAGACAGCGCCGGAATCCGCCCAGATTATCAAAGCCCTTGTAGAGCACCGACACGCCGATAATGGCGTCGATCAGCCAGGCATTGAGCTGGATATTGGCCAATACTCCCGACAGCAAAGTCACGACGTGTCCGAGGGTAAAGAGGCTCACGTACAGCAACACATCCCGGCTGCGATAGAGAAAGAAAATCACCCCGAGCAGAAACAGCAGATGATCGTAGCCGGTCACCATGTGCTTGGCCCCGATGTACATAAACGGAATCGGCTGTGCGCCGCTGTTCAGTTGCAGAAACGCACGGGTGCTGTCGTCCACACCGTGAGCCATCAGGGGCAGTGATGCCCCCGACAGCACAACGATCCAGACCCAGCGTGGCCAGTTCAGTACGCCCCTGCCGAACCCGGTTGGTCTTGAAAATATCACTCTGCGGTCTCCTTAACGGTGGATAAAGCGGGTCGATGCACCAGCCGATACAGGGCCGGAATCACAAACAGAGTCAATAACGTGGAAGACACCACGCCGCCAATCACCACTGTGGCCAGAGGTCGTTGCACTTCCGACCCAATACCTGTGTTCAGTGCCATGGGCACAAAGCCGAGCGAAGCCACCAACGCGGTAGTGATGACCGGGCGCAGGCGCGTCACAGCGCCGTCAATAATGGCCTGTTCCAGATTCGTCACCCGCTGTTGAAGTTCGCGGATAAAGGACACCATCACCAGCCCGTTCAGAATGGCGATACCAGACAGGGCGATAAAGCCCACGGCGGCGGTAATCGAAAGTGGAATATCACGCAGGGTCAGCGCCAGCACGCCACCGGTCAGTGCCAGAGGTACTCCGGTAAAGATCACCAGCGCGTCCTTGAGAGAGCCCAGCGCCATGATCAGCAAGCCGATGATCATCAGCAGCGTCAGCGGCACCACAATCGCCAGCCGGGCCGAAGCCGACTGCAATTTCTGATAGGTACCGCCGTATTCCACCCAGTAACCGGCGGGCAACTCGACCGATGCATTTACGGCACTCTGGATATCGGCCACAAAACTGCCCAGATCCCGGCCCCGCACGTTGGCAGTGACCACCACCCGCCGTTTGCCATTTTCACGGTTGACCTGGTTCACCCCCATCACTTCCTCGATGGTGGCCAGCTCCTGCAGAGGCACCACCTGACCGGACGGCAAATAAACCGGGAAGTGTCGCAAGGCATCCACATCGCGGCGCAGCGCATCGTCCAGACGCACCACAATATCGGCCCGCCGATCGCCCTCGAACAGGGTACCGGCCACATCGCCACCTAGCGCTCCGGCCAGTTGCTGCTGCAGACTCTGTTGGCTCAGACCGTAACGCTGCAAGGCCGAAGTCAGAGGATGGATTTCCAGCACTGGCAAGCCGGTGACCGCTTCCATCTGTACATCGGCAATGCCGTCTACCCCCTGAATCGCGCTTTCAATGCTGGCCCCCAGCGTTGCCAGGGTATCTAGATCGTCACCAAAGACCTTGATCGCCAGTTCGGCCCGTACACCCGCCAGCAGCTCGTTAAAGCGCATCTGAATCGGCTGCAGAAACTCGTAGCGATTGCCGGGAATGTCTTCCACCAGCGCCGCCAGTTCTTCCACCAGCACGACCTTGGGTTTGGTCGGGTCAGGCCACTGGTCACGCGGTTTGAGGATAATAAAGTTGTCCGCCACGCTCGGTGGCACCGCATCGGTAGCAACGTCGGCGGTGCCAATCTTGGCGAACACTCGTTCCACTTCCGGCAGGGTACGAATGCGTTTTTCCAGCGCCTCCTGCAATGCCACGGCCTGACTCAATGAGGTGCCCGGAATCCGCAGGGCGTGCATGGCGATATCACCTTCGTCCAGACTCGGAGCGAATTCACTGCCCAGACGCGTAGCCTGCCAGCCACCGGCAGACACCATGGCCAGCGCCAGCAGCACCACCAGCCAGCGGAATCGCAACACCAGTCCCAGCATCGGACGATAGAGCGACACCGACGCTTCCATCACCGGATTGCGCGTCTCCTTGACCGGCCCCCGAAACAGCAAGGCCACACAGGCGGGGACAAAGGTGACCGACAACAGCATGGCGCTCAGCAGGGCAATCACCACGGTAATGGCCATCGGGTGGAACATTTTTCCTTCCACGCCTTCCAGCGCAAAAATCGGCAAATACACCGCCGTGATGATAAACACGCCAAATAACGCCGGTCGAATCACTTCGCGAGTAGCTTCAAACACCAGCGCCAGACGGGCACGGGTATCAAGCGCCGGTTGCTGACTGAGACGACGCAAACAGTTCTCGACGATAATGATCGCGCCGTCTACCAACAGGCCGAAATCCAGCGCTCCCAGACTCATCAGATTAGCGCTGGTACGGGTCTGCACCATGCCGGTGAAGGTCATCAACATGGCAAACGGAATCACCAGCGCGGTCAGAAACGCCGCCCGGATATTGCCCAGCAGCAGGAACAGGATCACCACCACCAGTACCGCACCTTCAGTGAGGTTCATGCGCACGGTATCCAGTGTCTTGTCCACCAGCCGGGTGCGGTCATAAACCGCCGTGGCGGTGATGCCGGTAGGCAGATTGCGGTTGATCTCCTGCAACTTCTCGCCCACCGCTTTGGCGACGGTGCGGCTGTTTTCACCCACCAGCATAAACACCGTGCTCATCACCACTTCGCGGCCATTCTGGGTCGCAGCACCGGTGCGTAAACCATGACCGTTTGACACTTCGGCCACATCGCCCACGACCAGCGTGCTGTCCGAATCGGACAGCACGGGAATACTGGCAATGTCTTGCAGATCATCGGCCTGGCCGGGAATTCGCATCAGCCACTGGGTGCCGTTGCGTTCAATAAACCCGGCTCCGTGGTTGGCATTGCCCCGTTCGATGGCATTGACCAGATCCGCCGGAGCGAGGCCGTATTCCAGCATGATGCGGGGTTTGAACGACACCAGCACTTCGCGCTCGAAGCCACCAATCGGATTCACTTCCACCACACCGGGCACGCGCATCAGTTGGGGACGGATAATCCAGTCGTGGGCACTGCGCAAATCCATCGGTGTGATGGGGCGGCCATCGTCGTGAGTGGCACCGGGTTCGGCGTCCACCGTGAACATAAAGATTTCCCCCAGCCCGGTGGCAATCGGCCCCATGGCCGGTTCAATTCCCAAGGGCAGTTCTGCCCGTGCCGCCGCCAGTCGTTCAGACACCAGTTGACGGGCGAAATACACGTCGGTGGCGTCCTCAAAAATGGCAATCACCTGCGACAGGCCATAGCGCGATACCGAGCGGGTATTCTGCAAGCCGGGCAACCCGGACAACGCGGTCTCCAGCGGATAGGTAATGCGCTGCTCCACTTCCAGCGGCGTATAACCAGGGGCTTCGGTATTGATCATCACCTGAACATTGGTGATGTCGGGGACGGCATCGATCGGCAAGCGGTTGAAGTTCCACCACCCCAACCCGGCCAGCATCGCCACCAGCACCAGAATCAGGCCGCTGCGTTGTACCGAATATCTGAGTATGTAATCCAGCATCGTCTGACTCCTAGTGATCGTGCGAAGCGCCGGATTTATCAATATCGGCCTTGATGATGTAACTGTTGCGAGTGACGTATTCGGTGCCTGGCACCAGACCCCCCAACACCTCTACCCAGTCACCCGAGGCTTCTCCCAGCTCCAGCATGCGCACCTCGTATTCCTCACCCACCTTGGCGTACACCACGGTGAAGTCCCGAAAGGCCTGCAAGCCGTCCCGCTTCACCACCAGAGGTGCCTGTATGCGCCCGCTCTCAACCTCGGCACTGACAAACTGCCCGGCCAGAAAATCACCGTCCGGGTTGGCAATGGAGACCCGATAGATACGTGCCTGATCGTCTCTCACCCGAGCATCGGCACGGCCTATCTGCGCCTTGATCGGAGTCGGATGACCGGCAATCGACAAGGCCACGGCAGCACCGCTGCGCACTTTCGGCTGGTCTTTGGGATACACCGCCAGCTCGGCCTGAATCCGACTGGTATCGGTGACAACCATCAATGGCTGACCGTCGCTGAACTCCCCCACCGCCGCCTGTAAATCGCTGATCACGCCATCCATAGGCGACCTGACGGCGTAGGTGCGCAGGCTGTCATTGCTTTCGATCGTTGCCAGCATCTGTCCGCGTTTGACACTCTGACCCAGCACAACCAGCACGCTGCGGATTTCGCCATCAAAGCGCCCCCGTACCGTCCGTTCGGCACCGGCTGGCCAGTTCAAATGGCCATACAACGGCGTGGTCAGCACCAGTGTGCCCGACCCGGCAATGCCGGTTTCGATGTTCATCGCCGCTGCCACGTCATCACTGATGCGAGTACGACCTTCAAAGTTGTCGTAGCGCCATTCGTAACGCTGACCGCCATACAAGGCACTCAGGCGCACTTCAAAGGAATGCGGCTCATAAATCTCGGTGTCACCACGCAGGTAGTCGCCTTCTGCGGCAAAGCGAATGCGATCAACCACACCGCCCAGTCGTACCAGCTCGACGGTGATATCCACGTCTTCCGGGGCCAGAGTGACACCATCCTGCGTGGCCCAGATGCGAAATTCCGGCGGCACCCCGGTTTCAAAAATGGCCAGCTCAATGGCGAAATTATCCTGTCGTAACATACGGCCACGGTGCGGGCCTTTTTCCGGCTCCTGTTCCTGCACCTCGGCGCTGGCCGACTGGGCCACTACCTGCGGGCTGAACAGGGTCGGCATCAGCATCAGATGTCCGGCCAGCATCCAGTGAACCAGCCGTTGACGGCGAATACAGATCATGACAAATACCTCAAAAATCCAGGGATGCGCCGCTCAGGCGCTGAAGTTGAATCCATTGCAGATGCAGGGACTCGTAGGCCGATACCAGTGCCAGGCGGTTTTCCAGCCATTGCTGCTGAATCGCGTACCAGTGCACGTAATCCAGCTTGCCGCTTTCATACGCCTGCCCGGCCTGCTGACGGGCCTGCTCAAGATCGGGAAGAATGCGTTGTTGAAGGGTGTCGATGCTGTGCTGGCTGTGTTCCAGCTCCAGCACCAGTACCCGCAGTTGGGTATCCAGACGGCGCTGCTCTGACTCGGCCTGCAACGAGACTTGCTGCTGACGGGCACGCAAGCTGCGGGTCTGACCGGTAACGCGGCGGTCTTCGCCCCAGGGCAGGCTGACGCCAGCCACCAGCGCCATATCCGAGCTGGCCTCATAACGCCGCACACCAGCATTGATCTGCCATTGCGGCCTGGCCTCGGAGCGGGCCTCGGCGATGCGGGCGTCCAGCAACCGCTGTTCACTTGCAAAGGCACGCAACACCGGGCTATTGCGCAGCGCCGTCAGCCAGCGATCAGCGTCGGGCAACGACGGCACCGCAAACAGATCACCGGCCAGCGCAACGTCCGGGCGAGCCTCACCCCAACGCGCGGTGAGCTGGTAGGCCAGTGCCGTGCGTTCATGCTCAAGATCTTCGCGTTGCAGTTGACGCTGAGCCAGACGCGACTGCGCCTGCAACAGCTCCATCATCGGAGCTCGCCCCACCTGCACCCGCTGTCGAATCCGCTCAACCGTTTCCTGTTGCTGGGATTCGGCCAGTTGACTGAGCTGATAACGATGCTCCAGCGCCAGCGCGCGGATATAAAGACTCGCGGTTATAGCCGACATATCCAGCGCGCGAATTTCCTGCTCCAGCGCCAGACTTTCACGCCCCAACCGGGCTGTGGCCACCCGACGTTCAAGCTGCTCCTGTTGCAACAACCAACCCACGCGGAATGTGGTTTGGGCAGACGTTACGCCCTGATAGTCTCCGGTACCCAGCGCATCCTCGACCTCCAGCGCCAACTCGGGACGTATGCCAACACCGGCCTGATCAATACGCCCTTCAACCTCTTCCAGACGATGGGCAAACACCGTCATATCCGGGTGCTGCGACAGGGTCTTGCGAATCGCCTGGGGCAGCGTCAGCGGCGCAACAACCGATGTGTCGGCGGCCTGTACCGGTAGGCCACTACTGCCAAGCAACACCAGCGCACAGGGCACCATCAGCAGACGCCCGCCAAAAAACCGACTAAAGATCGGTTTTTTAAATGCAAGAAAATTTCTCGCCATCATAAACCTCAAACCATTAATGAATCAGAAATGCATCAACTGCATGGTGCAGGCCATCCAGCCCGACCATGGATAATCCAAGAAACAGTGCCAGCGTCAGCAATGCCAGCACAGGAAAGAATAACGACAGGCCCGAGCGCTCCGGCTGCAGCAACGACTCCACCCGATGACTGAGCTGCTGGCGCTGGAAAAACGCCAGTGTCAGCTCTGGCTGCGACTGGGCACGCTGCAAGCGAGCGACTTTCAGCAAGGTGGCGGCCACCTCTTCCGACGGCATGCGAGCAGCCGCATAGGCATCCGCCAGTTGTTCGGTAGCCAGCGACAATTCCGCCTGTAACGGCTGGCGCAGGCGGGTGGGAAACAGGGAAGTACAAAAACAGAAGCCCTGATGCAGCAGGTTGTCCCGGCGGCGACAATGAGCTTCTTCGTGCAATAATACCGCTCGCTGCTCCTGCGCAGTCAGATGTTTTAGCAAGCCTCGGGAGATGTAGCTGACCGGGTGCAAAAACCCGGCACTGAAGGCGTGCAGACCGTCGGTCTCCAATACACGCACCGGGCCGCTTTGACCACCAGCCAGACTGACCAGCGATGCCAGCGAGGCCCGAGCCTGACGCAAGCGCCGCCAGCGACGCATCAGCCCCACGCCCAGCAAGGCTGCAAACAGATACAGCGCCATGGCGTGCCAGCTATCCAGCATCAACCAGCTGCGGTGATGCCAGTGCAGTGGCGTGGCGGCGGGCGGTTCCCCCAACCAGTGACGACTGCCCTCAACGGCCAGCACAAAGACGCTGTAGAACAGCAGCCAGATCCAGGGCAGAGCCGCCCATGCCAGCAAGCCATATTTACGCACACGAGGTGGTTGCTGTGGCAGCCATCGTTGCAATCCGGGCAGGGTCAGATACTGCATCAGTAACAGCACCCCGGCTCCGGCCACGGCCAGACTGAGGTGATTCAGCAATACCGCCCAGAAGCCCTGAATCATCAGGCATCATCCTGCTGACGTCTGGCCCGACGGGCTTCAATCAGGGCTTCCAGCCGATCCAGTTCCTGATCGTCCAGACTCTCCGACATCGACGCAAAGGCGGTAAACATCGGGCTTTCGCCGTCCACGGCAAAATCGCTGGTGACGTTCTCGATTAACCGCGCCACCAGATGTTCACGCTCCAGACTAGGGCGATAACGATAGGCATGACCGCACTTTTCGCGCGTCAGCAACGACTTTTTGAACAACCGATCCAGCGTGCTCTGGATGGTATTCAGAGAACCACCGCGAGAACGCTCAAAAGCCGCGTGAATCTGCTTGGCGTCCGCTTCACGGTTATGCCAGAGATAATTCAGTACCTGTTTTTCCAGTTCGCCCAACACCATAAATCGCAATGCACCTGTGTGATGATGGCAACATCCTACACCGCAAGAAACCGACCAGCAATCGGTTTTTAAAAACCCGCTGACAAAGGCTTACAAAAGCTGACTTTTCTTATATACGCCCGCCGCCCGGCTCATCACACAATACGTGCAGATCAACCCTCGCTCCCAGATAAGGCAATCGTATGATGAATCGAGAAAAGTACCTGGCTCCATTAATTCTGTCGGCAATACTCGGCACAGGCTGTGCTGGAGATTCCAGCTCGTCGTCCTCGTCACCCGCGACGGACAAGAACAACGACACCCTGACCTGGAAATCCTGTACCTTGTCCCAGCAGATTCAGACCGCCAACATTCCCGGTACCATCGAGTGCTCACAAACACCGGTACCACTGAACTGGGAAGACAATGCCTCCCAGAAGATTCAGCACACGATTGTTCGGATCAAGTCCAAAAACCCGGCCAAAGGCCAGATCTGGTTACTCGACGGCGGCCCCGGCGGGTCGGGACTGGCGTACTTAAGTCAGGAACAACTGGCGCTGTTTGATTCGGAAAACTGGGATATTTACATTCCCGTGCATCGTGGCACCGGCGGGCCAGACGCCCTCACCTGCTCTACTGGTTCCGAACAGGACGATGAAACCGCCCAGATCAGCGCTTGCTTCAAACAATTACAGAAGCAGTATGGAAACAACCTGCAGTACTTCAACACCTACGGTGCCGCCAGGGATATTGGCCATGCCATTGCCAAAACCAGCCAGCCTGCGGACAAGGTGATTGTCTTCGGCAGCTCCTACGGCACCTACTGGGCCCAGCGCTATCTGCAGTTTTACCCGGATCAGGCCGACGCCATCATTCTCGACGGCATACTGGATCTGGGCAGCGACATCGAGCGTGAATACATTCATCAGGACGACGTCGGCGCATCGTTGCTGAAACTCTGTGATGAAAACAGCCGCTGCAGCCAGGCACTCGGGCAACCCGCAGCCCAACTGTTGCGGGACATTTATGCCCGAACCGGCAACAACCGCTGCTCACTGCTGGCGACCGAAGAGGGACTCGAAAGCGCCAAGACCACCTTGAACAGCTTGCTGCCAGAAGCGTCCAACATTCTGGTGCCGGTGGTGATCAAGCTGCTGGATCGCTGCGAACAGGCCGACATCAAGACGCTGGAAACACTAGTACAGGCACTGGAGGGCGGCGAAGAACAGGAACCACCCCTTGCCCGTACGGCCTCCAAAAGCGGCAATGGAATTGATCTGTCGTCCACAACCGACTTCAACGATGTGTTGTCAAACAACGTAATCTATACCGAGATATTCCGCCCGGTTCAGAATGCCGACGAAATTGAGGCGCAATCCATGAACCTGCTGTTCAGCCCTCAATCTGCTGCTGGTGATCGTTTTGCGCTGGAAGATGTCTGGAAGGTAGCCAAGTCGCCGGTAAATACCGATCTGGGCAATATCAACCTGCCGGTCTTGATGCTGCAGGGATCGCTTGACCCACAAACCGTGCCGGTCTGGGCCGACTGGACAAAAGCGAAGCTGCCCGGCACCTACCAGCATCTGGTGGTATTCCCGCACGCCAAACACGGCGTCATTGAAGACAGCTTCCTGAGCGACGGATCAAACTGTGGCGCGACGATCATGCAGCAATTTATCAATGACCCTCACACCACGCTGGATACGTCCTGTGTTGCCCAAACCCTGAAACCGGATTTTGGTTTTGAACGCACCGACAGCCAGGAGCTTTCACGCGACCTGCTTAATGTTGCCAATCCGTGGAGCCTGATCACTCAGGAGCGCTAGTCAGCAGCGAATCAAAAGACAGCCCGGTTCTGCGGGCTGTCTTTTAAATGCGTGAAAGTGTTTCTGTATCCGACACACAAACACCTCCGAGTACTCAAAGCAAATCACCGTCTTCTGACAGGCCAATCCCCCGGTATCCAGCAGGCCAGCGTCGATGCCATCAACGTCAGTACCAGACAGATTGGGCTTGAGAACAAAAAGGCCAATAAAAGCGCCGCTTGTGAGTATCGCTGTACTGCCAGTTTAAGCATATGAGCACCTCGCACGGGATAGCAGGTATTCAGGTTCAACCTACTATCAAGGCTAGTGCAGATAAGCCCGGTATCTGGCTTTGTCTCCTTTGGTGTTATGCCGATCCTTACAGGCGGCTGACGCGCCGTTACTCTGACACTGCCGTTTCCAGCTTGCTGCCTTTGGCAGCGGGCTTGTACCACCAGTACAGCGCCAGATAGATAACAACAACCCCACCCTGTGCCATCAGACTTTGCAAATTGGCGAAAATACCCAACAGTGGAATCTGAGGCACGCCTTCCAGCCGATCCAGTGGCAACAGGCCACTGACCTGCAACTCCAATACGCCCTTGCCAACAAAGCTGACGCCCATGATCAGGAACAGTAGTGAAGTCACACGGAAGAAGTACTTCATATTAATGATTCGGACAACGCGATTCAGAAACAGAAATACGATCGCCAGAATCACCGCAGCAACGCCCATACCAGCCCAAAGTGCATCGTATTGCCCGTCGGCATCCAGCATCGCAGCCTGCACAAACAGAATGGTTTCAGCCCCTTCCCGGTACACCGCCACAAAAGCAATCAGGAAGATCGCCAGCTTGTTGGCCTGACTGGCATGATGATCCAGTCGCTGTTGCAGTTGCTGCTGCCAGTGGCGGGATTCCTGCTGCGAGATCATCCACAGGCTGATGTAGGTCAGCACCAGTGCCGCAATCAGTAAAACCGCCCCTTCAATCAGTTCCAGCGTTGCCATGTTATTGGCCAACCACTGATGAAACGCCCATGCTGTCGCCAGACTCGCCACCAGCGCCGTGCCAATACCGGCATACATCAGCGGTATCTGATCGGCCTTGCCAGCGCGGGACAAGGAAACCAGCAAGACAGAAATCAGCAGAATCGCTTCAAACCCTTCTCGCAGCAAGATCAACAAAGCCTGAGTGAAGGAACCCATCCAGCCACTGGTGTTCATATCGCTGGTATCAATCTGACGCAGGCGATGCCTGAGATCATGCCAGTAACCCGCCACTTCCCCTGCCGACTGCCCCTTCAGACACGCTTGGCTGAGCTGCCCAAAGGCCATTTCAATATCCAGCAACAGTTCGGCGTCGTAATGCCCCACCTGAAATTCCAGACCACTGCTTTCAAACACATCGAAATACAAACGGGTAAAGGCATCGGCGCTCTGAATGCCCTGAGCGGGCTGGTAATCCGCCACCAGCTTGTCGCTTTCGGTGAGGATTTGCTGAATCACGGCGTCATAATCACTGGCATCAGCAGCCTGCGCTGTTAACGGAAGCCAAAAAGCCAATACACACAGTAAGCGCCAGGCGCTGCTAAAATATTTCATGGTTTGGGGATGTCCTGAATAATGCCTTTAAAACGAACCACCTTGCGGTGGAATTGATCAATCTGCTGAGAGGTCGCGGTCGGGCCATAGCGCAATTGCAGGTATTCCTGCACCAGCTCTGCCGCCACCGCGTGCCAGGAAGGTGCTTGTTCTGGCAACTGGGCCAGCAACTGGCTCGGACACGCCGAAGCAGAAATCTGGATACCAAAGGGCTGCAGCGCCTGCTCCAGCGTGTTCCAGGCACGCTTCAGGGGCGGTTGACGCTGACGCAATCCCAACAAGACATAGCTGAACGCCAGCGCCACCAGTACCAGTCCAGCCACCAGCACCCACACCAGCCAGGTAAGATCGCTGCTGGCATTGGCGTGGTCGGATTTTTCCGGGGTTGTGGCCGTTTCCGGGGCATAGCCAAGGAACCAGTTTTCCAATGCTTCAAACAGGCTGGAATCCGGTGTTGTCCGCGCAGGTTCTGCCGGTTGTGTGGTGTTATCGGAGGCTGGCGGGGCGGTCACGGTACGGGTTTGTTCGGCTGGTCGGGTTTTAGCGACAGTGCGAGCAGCTTCTACTCGGGCACCCATCACCAGATCGCGAATATCAAAACGCTGCCAGCCTTGTTGATCGTTCCAGACTTCCAGCCAGATGTGGCGATGTTTCTGACGCACCACAATAAAGTCCGTCATGGCCACCAGATCGCCTCCCCGGAAACCTTCCACCATCCGAGCCGGAACTCCGGCACGATTCAGGGCCAGCATGTAAAAGCCAATATGATCTTTCAGAGCCGCAGGTTCCGCACGGAACGGATAAGGCAACCACTCGGGAGGATTGGCCAGAGTTGCCAACACTGTCTTGATGGCAACAGCACCGCCATCCGATTGTTGCCAGTGATCGAGCAATCGTAAAATACCGTTTTGTTGCTCCGACGACAGCGCAGCGTCCGGCACCAGTACGGGTGTTGGCTGAGACTGTTTCGGATCGGCACCAGCGCCGTGCTGGCCATTCAGATAGGCGCTGGTTTCGTAACTGAATTCATCAAACAGCGGGCGAATGCTCAGTAGCTGGCCGTCACCAGTAATAAAGCTCTCCTGTACGTTGCCAGCGGGGATATCCAACGCGTACAAGTAGTTGGTCTGATTGCCAGACACCTTGGCTTGATACTGTACCAACCGTTCAGGCTGATGCAGTTGCTGCTGATACCAGGCTTTATCACGATGCGCACTGCGCAAACGCATGGAACGACTGCTGCCTTCCAAAGAATCCTGCCACTGCCCGCCCTGATAGCGGTAATACACCGGGCCACGCCAATAGAGATTGCTGCGCAGTGGTGCGCTGCCCTTGAATTCAGCCACCAGCACCAATTGGTTCGCCTGCTGTTGTTGTTCCAACGCCTTTTCGAGCGGATTGCTGGTCGCCTTAAGTGAAATCTTCTGAATCTTTTCAAACGCTGACAGCGGCATTCCCAATACCAGCCCCACATCCCAGAGCGGGCCGGGAATCCGTGGTAACAACATAAACAGGGTAATGGTCAACGGCAGAGACCAGAGCATGATCAGGCTGATGGTCGGTAGCCCGGCCATACGCCTGTTATTGTCATCAGCGTCCTGACGTACCGTTCCAGATTGCATCCGGGTGCTGACCAGAATCAACGCCATCAACACCACCAGATGCAGCAAGGCCCAGAGGCTGTTCCAGTAAATCAGGCTCAGGGCGCTGCAGACAAACACCAGTGCCAGAAAGGCGTGCAGGTCACGCGCCTGACGCGTTTCAAAGCGTTTCGCCACCACCAGCAAGGCCGTCAGGGCAACCAGATTTTCACCCGTCAGCCAGCTCGGAACCAACACCACCAGCAACGCCACAGATGAAATCAGGAAACCCCACAGCAACCACACAAAACGCTGCTGCCAGGCAGTCGGTAGCCAGGGAACCAGTACCAGCGCGGCCATGGCATAGCCCCACACCACAACAGGCATCAGCCAGATCAGCGGCAATAACACCCAAATGGCCAGCACATCCTGTATGTGATAACGGGAGATCAATGTCATACCAGTGACGTTCATGCTGTCGCCTCCACCAATGCTTCCAGGCAACGACGTTTGTGCGCTTCTCCGGTATTCAGCGCCACTTGCCGGGTTGGCAACAGCAATCCCCAGCGCGCACCGCGTTCATTCAATGCCAGAATCCAGGCACACAGAGTTTCCTGACGCTGTACCGGATCAAGCCCGGCGAGGCTGTCCCATTCCAGCCACAACGCTGTCTGTTCGGGATCACCCGACATTTCCCGCACCTGCCAGCGACCGCTACGGGCCGTGGCTTTCCAGTCAACCGTGCGATAGCTGTCACCCGCCTGATACGCGCGAATCTGATGGATGTCATCACCATTCTGAAGGCGATGATCGGCATTTTCTGACGCTTCAGGATGCGCTTGATGCGCCACCGGTGCCGGAAATACCAGCGCATCGCTCAGTTCAGGCGCAGGACGACTGACTTGCCAGCAACCCAGCGGGTCATGACTTTGCAGCCGGGGCGGCACCAGCGCCTGACGACCACAATGCTCAGGCTCACAGACCCACAACAGCGTCTGGCTTCCAACCAGATTCAGAGGCAGTTCCTGCGGCCCGACCGCCATCGACAGCGAAACCGGATTGCGTGACCGGGCGTACAGTTCATCAAAACGCCATCCCACAGGTTGCAGGCGGCGAAACTGAAACACCGTCATCACAATCGACGTCACCAATACCGATAACCACAGGCAAGCGACCACAAACAGCAAGTTGTTGCTGAAGTTGGCCGACATCAACAAGGCCACCAGCGTCAGCCCCAGTACCAGATAACCGAACCCGGTCAGACGAATTGACATGCCGTTACACCGCCACCTGATCCAGTAACTGGGTGGCCAGTTCCTGACCGGAATGGCTGTAGCTCACGAGGCGATGTGCCGCCACGGCGACAAAAACCGCCTGGACGTGGGCCGGTAATACCAGCTCATCACCACATACCCGGCTATACGCACTGGCGGCCCGCAACAGTGCCTGTCCGGCACGGGTCGATAACCCTTGCTGGCACTGTGGATGTTCACGGCTGGCTTGCAACAGCCGCTGCACGTAATCACACAAGGCATCACCGGGTCGCATTGCTCTGACCTCTTGCTGTAATTGCAACACGTCATCGGCACTCATCACCGCATTCAGTTCGGACAATTGCTGGCGTTTGTCACCACCGGCAAGAATCTGGACTTCCTCTTCAGCGGCGGGATAGCCCAAACTCAGACGCAGTGTAAAGCGATCCAGTTGGGCTTCCGGCAGCTCAAAAGTGCCCTGATGGTTGTCCGGGTTCTGGGTTGCAATCAGGAAAAACGGCTGCGGCAACGCACAGGTTTCACCATCAATACTGACCTGCCCTTCGGCCATGGCTTCCAGCAGCGCACTCTGGGTTTTGGGCGAGGCGCGGTTGATTTCATCCACCAGCACCAGTTGCGCAAAAATCGGCCCTCGATGCAGGTGAAATTCCTGTCCACCTGCGTCCAGTACCTGGGTGCCCAACACATCACTGGGCATCAAGTCGTTGGTACACTGGATGCGCTTGAAATCCAGGCCAGTCAGTCGGGCCAGGGCCAGGCTCAATAAGGTTTTGCCGGTGCCGGGATGATCTTCCAGCAACAGATGACCACCGGACAACAAGCCGGTCAGGGCCATATCAATCACATCGGATTTGCCGACAATAATGGTGTTCAGGCTCTCTTTGAGCGCGTGCAAGGCTTGAGTCATAAGTCGTCTGTCAATCAAGGCCGAGCCTGTCAACAGGCCCGGCAAGGTGAGTATTAAGAACGGAGTTAGAGAGTACGTATCAGTTAGAGGGTGCGAATGAAGGCCAGCAGGGCATCTCGGTCGGTGGCTGGCAAATTCACAAATGCCTGTTTGGCCTGCTCGGCTTCACCGCCATGCCAGAGAATGGCTTCGGCCAGATTGCGCGCCCGACCATCGTGCAGGAAGAAGGTATGGCCGTTGACCCGCTTGGTCATGCCAATTCCCCACAACGGTGCTGTACGCCATTCCTGGCCGTTGGCATCAAAGCTGGGGCGACTGTCCGCCAGCCCAGGCCCCATATCGTGCAATAACAGATCGGTGTAAGGGTGAATGGTTTGATTGTGCAAGCGCCATTGACGATGCTGTTCACCCGTTACCCAGGTTGGCTTGTGACAATTGGTGCAGCCGCTGCTGGCAAACAGGGCCTCGCCTTGTTGGGCTTTGGGATGATCGACCGGATCTCGCCCCGGTACGGCCAGGAACTCCAGATACACCGTCACTTCTTCAAGCTGCTGCTCGGTCATTTCATACGGATCGTTGCTGGTGCCATGAATGGCTTGCTGGCATTCCGTTTGCGGGCCGGTACAGGTCTGGGCCGGAAACATCGGGTTGGTAATACCCATATCGTTCACTGCGGCATCAGCCCCTTGCTGTTTCAGGGTCGGGGTTTCGGCTTTCCAGCCATATTTGCCCACATCCAGCGCTTTGGTCTCGACATTCCAGACCCTATTGACGCGCCCGGAAATACCATCGTCATTGCGGTCATCCGGGTCTTGCAATGCCAGCATTTCTGCCGGATCAATAGCGTCCAGCAATCCCATGCCAATCATGGCGGGTGCAATCCGGGGAGAGGTCATGGCATCGTCACCCAACTCACCGTAGTAAGCATCAAACTCGTACGTTGGCTGGCGCAGCTCGTACGGCGTACCATCAGCGTATGCGCCCTGAATCATTTCATAGCTGATATGAACGGTAACTTCCGGCGCATGACCGGCAATGGCTTTGTCGGCCAGTTGGCCACCGTAAACCGGATGCGGATTCGGGCCACCATGCTCACTTTTGCCCGGTACACTGACCCGGAACAGCAGACCATTCAGAGGCTCTCCAAGCGTTTGTGGTGGTGCTGCACGGCCATCGGCAATGTGACAAGCCTCGCAGGATACGGCGTTATACAGCGGCCCAAGGCCATCGGCGTCGTGGCGAAACCCGCTTTCCAGTGCGGCAGTAAACGGGCGCTCGAACACACCGTCACCGGCATCAAACAGGGCCGACAGTTTCCAGTGCAGGTTCGGAGCTTCCTGCTCAAACGAGATATTGCCGAACTTGAAGTGAGTCAGGTCACCGCCGCTCAGGGAGCGTGGATCTTTTTGCATCAGGCGCTCAATGTGCGCCATGTCATCACCATAGCCCGTCCACATGCGCCAGTAACTTTGGTACAAGGTATAGCCCAGTACCATCAAGCTCAGGGCCAGCACCAACCACATCAGGGGGCGCAAGAATACCTTTGGGGAAGCCCTGTCCGGCATCATATTCACAGTGTCATCAGTCGTTGTTGTCATGGTTTCGCTCCTGTCCGGCCACAGGTGAAGTCAGGTTGACCTGTACGGTTTGGCCATCACTCACCCGCCCTTCAGCCGGGTAAATAAAAACGGTGATCGACTGAGCTTCCCTGGCGGAGTCCGATACGCCGGTCTGCATACCGGCACAACCTGCCAGCATCATGGGCGGCAAGGCGGTCACCATCAGTGTGTGCAGATACCGGGCAGGAAAAAATCGGAACAGGCTACTCATTCAGCAGTGCCTCCTCTGTCAGATGGAATGTCTGTTGGTGATGTCGCAGCAAGGCATCGGGCTGCCCCACACTGACCAGATAGATACGTCCCTGATCACCGGAACCCAGCAATTGCTGTTCGCCGCTGGAAGCGACCCAGCCCTGATCAAACAGCGATGGCTGAACACGGGTTTCCCGGCCTTGACGGTTCTTGAGTACCGCCGCCGTTACGTAGAGGTCGGCATCCTGGCAATGAAATTCGGGATTGACGTACAGGTTGGTATTCACGGCCCAACGGGTAAAACGCGGGGCACTTTTGTCGTCACGACACTGGCCCCGTGCGGCACGCTGAATCAGTGCAACGGCTCGACGCTGAATGTCTTTTGACCAATGGCGGGTTTCGGTGCGGCTGACCTGATCGCTCGGATCTACGTAACGATCATCTTCAATCAGTTTGGCCCAGCCCTTGATCAGACCATCGTGCAGTTTGGCGGCCTGATTGGGGTCGTGGGAGATATGCGGCGTGATCAGAATCACCAGTTCCTTGCGTGTATCGACGGTGTAGTCCTTACGGAACAGCACACCAATCAGCGGCAAGTCACCGAGCAATGGCACTTTTTCCTGCACATCCTGCTTGTCCACCTGAATCATGCCGCCCAGGGCAATGGTTTCGCCGTGACGGGCAATCGCAGTCAGATCAATGGTCGATTCCGTCACCGAGTCGATCAACACACTGTTAACACCACCCGTGCCATTGGAGACTGAAATCGTCTGCGAATTTTCATTCAGTGACGTATTGCTTTGCTCAATGTCCAGCGTGACGGTGTTATCACCGTTGATGCGGGGCCAGATCGACAAGGTCGTGCCAATGTTCTGGCTGCGGGTGTCCATGTCGATGCTGATGTAACTGGTGCCAAAATTGGTGGTGACAACATCGGTGCTGGCACCCGTGACCAGTAATCGATCTTCGCCAATGGTCAGGCTGGCCTCTTTATTGTTGGCCGAGAGCAAATTCGGCTGAGCCAGCAAATCAACACGATTCTGGGTGCTCAGGAATTCAATCGTGGCCGAGATTTTGCTGGTCAGAAGACGCGTCAGGAAAGCGCCGCCTTCGGTGGGGAAATTGCCCACATCTATTTGGGTTTTGGGCTGATACACCGGGTTACCATCACTGTCGGTACCGGTTTTGATTCGGCCATTGTTGTAGGACACATCAAAGATGGATCGTTGTTCATCACCCAGCGTGGCTTGCAGAATCTTCATTTCCAGCAGCACTTGCTGGGCCGGTTGATCCAGACGTTTGACCAGTGTGGCAATATCTCGCATCGCACGCTTGTCACTGGCCCGCACCACCAGCAAATTGTGCAGGTAGTTCCAGGTGACGTAGATGGTGCTTTCGTGGCGTTGGCCTTTGTTGGACAGGCTGTTTTCATCCACGGACACTTTCTGACCATCCTTGAAATCTGCCAATTCAAGCAGCGAGCGGGTGATGTCTTTGACATCCACCTTGCTGCGATTCTGGCTGGTGCTGCCCGACAGATTGGCAGTCTGGTTATTGTTGCCGTTGCGGGAACTGTTACGGCTATTGCTGCTGTTATTACTGCCGCTGTTATTCCCACCTTCGCCAAGATCACCGTCCAGGGTGTAGCTGTTGTTTTCCTGTGGTTCGGTCAGCTTCACCCGTGAGCCAAAAAGACTCTGAATGGCGTAGGCTGCATCCGAAACATTCTGGTGTTTCAGCTCAAACACTCGCGTCTGGGCCTGCTTCTCGATGATGACGTCCTTGCCGAACTCTTCCTGAGTCATGATGTAATAGGTGTTGAACTCATCGTTGCGGCGATACCAGAGACCTGTGACTCGACAGAGACTGTCGATGGCCGATTCCACCGTGGCATTTTTCAGATACAGCGACACACTTTTTCGTGCCGCTGCTTCGGTCGCCACCACATCTGATCGGGACAATTCACTGATGACACGCACGGCATCCTTGACCGTGGCTTCCTTAAACTCCACCTTACCCAGCCGCTCAGCCGCTTGCACATTGGCCAGCGCCAACAGCAGTACACCCCACAGCGTTACCTTTACAATCCTCATCGCACTACAAACCTCTGACTACCGGCATCACCAAGGACGCCATATCGCACAATCAGGCTAAGGCCCTTGATCGATTCAATCTGAATCACTTCGTTGCTCTGGTTTCGTCGCATGGCATTCAGGCCCACGGTGTCACCTTCGCGCACCACGAATACGCCCATGCCCTCAATTTCCAGCAACGCCGCCATGTCTTTGCTGCTGCCTTTATTGACCAACCCCTTGAGACGCATTTCAGGCAACCCCCGGGCACTGGCCATGGGCAAAAACTGAATGCCAGCGCTGCTATTTTGCTGCGACTGGCGAATCACCTCGGTCGTCGCAAACGGATCACGGCTCACGGGCGTAACATAGCGTTCGGAAGATTCGCGTTCGGTTGATTGCAACCAATGCGGTGTTTCCTCGGTGGATGTGGTTTCAGCCGATGCGACACCCACCTGTGCCAACAACAGAACCAGCCATATCCGGTTCATTAGCGTCCTCCTGTGGATGCAGAAAAAACCAACTGAAAAATAGATAAATAGATAAACGCCACCGGCATTCCGACCATCAACAGCATCACCGGGCCAATCATGGCCACCATGCGTTTGAGGAAAATTTCCAGTTCGTCGTTGAAGAAACGCCCCAGCTCCAGCATGACGTTATCGATCTCACCGCTTTTTTCGCCCACGGCGGCCATTTCATGAAAGAGTTTGGGGATGTGCGGTTGCTTCAGGGCATTGGCGAGAGATTCGCCTTTCAACACTTCATTGGCCGAGTTACGCAAACTGGCCTTGAGGCTTTCATTGCCAGTGATGTCGGCGCAGATTTTCAGCCCTTGCAACAAATTGATGCCACTGGCAGACAGAATTGACATCGTCCACCCGACCCTGGCGATACTGGCCGAACGAATGATGCCGCCCACCAATGGCAGATTGATCAGAATGCGGTCGATCAGGCGTTTCCCGACCGGGTGGGTATACGACGCCAGAATGGCAAAAATACCGCCGCCAATCGCCGCCAGCAGATACACGCCGTTATCGGTCAGAAAATGCGACGCTTCGATGATCATCGCGGTGCTATCAGGAACCGGTAGCCCCTTGCCAACAATAAAGGATTCCAGTTTGGGTAATACCCAGGTGGCCAGCAGCAGCACAATCACCACGGTGAACATCAGTACGATCGAGGGATAAATCATTGCCGTACCGATTTGGCGCTTCATCGCCATACTGTGTTCGGTATCATCGGCAATGCGCAGCAAAATAACATCCAGCTCACCGCTGGCTTCGGCGCTGCGGATCAGCTCAACGGCCTGCAGTGGAAACTGTTTCGGGTACGACGACAGCGCATGGGCAAACGATTGGCCGCGCTGAATCCGCGAGTGAATCTCCAGCAGTTGCTTGCCCATGGCTTTGCGCGGTGCCAGTCGAGCGGCCAGATCCAGCGATTCCAGCAACGTATGCCCTGACCGCAGCATCAGATGCAGTTGTCGATACAGACGGATATAGTCCTGCTTTTTACCCTGCCGCCACGAGTTGGGATGCAGCGCCTTGATGCCTTTCCACAATGTCTGCGCGATGCCCACCGGCATTTCACCGACCTGAATGCGCGTCACCTGTAGCCCCTGCTTGCGCAGTTGGGCCGCTGCCTCGCGCTCACTGCTGGCTTCAATCTGGCCACGCTCTTCCTTGCGACGCGAATTCAGAGCAACGTAGGAATACACCTGACTCATGAGGTTACCTCATCGGGTGTTTGATTCACCTCGTCAGGTTCAAAGAAGGGCAAGACTTCATCCAGCGATGTCAGCCCTTCGAGTGCCTTGCTGCGGGCGTCTTGCCACAAACTGTACAGCTGATCTCCGGCTTGACGGCGCAAGGTCTGGTCATCAACGCCTTCGCTGATGGCACGGGCAATCTCGCCATTCACCTGAAATACTTCGTACAAACCCACCCGGCCACTGTAGCCAGTGCCCACACAACTTGGGCAACCTTGAGCCTGATACAGCAACGCCTCATTCGACAGCCCCAGACGCTGGCGCTCAGGGCTTTCAACCTCAAACGGCTGACGACAGTGCGGACACAAACGTCGTACCAGACGCTGCGCCAGCACCAGCCGTAACGTCGAACCGACCATAAAACTTTCTGTACCCATATTGCGCAATCGGCCAACAGCGCTGGTGGCGTCGTTGGTGTGCAGGGTTGACAGCACCAGATGGCCGGTCATGGCCGCTTTCATGGCTGTTTCGGCGGTGTCCTGGTCACGGATTTCACCGACCAGAATAATGTCCGGGTCATGGCGCAGAAAGGAACGCAGTGCTCCGGCAAACCCCACTTTGACGCTGACCTGTACCTGGGAAATGCCATCTAACAATTGTTCGATTGGATCTTCAACCGTCAACACGTTCAGGTGATGACGATCCAACTCACGCAATACGCCATACAAGGTGGTGGATTTACCGCTACCGGTGGGGCCAGTCACCAGAATCATGCCGTCGGGATTGACCAGCGCCTGCTCCAGACACTCCAGCACATGAGGCGGCATGCCGAGTTGGGTCAGCTTCAACGACTGGGTTTCATTGCCCAGGATTCGCATGGTGATACGCTCGCCCCAGCGCGTCGGAATGGTGGCCACACGCAAATCGGTGGCGGGCAAATCCCAGTTATTCAGAGTGTTGGAAAAGCCGCCATCCTGAGGCTGACGTTGTTCAGAAATATCCAGCCCGGACAGTACCTTGATGCGGTTGATCACCTGACGGGTCTGTTCCGGGCTGAGCAAACGCGGATAGGGAGCCAGTTGACCATCAACCCGATAGCGCACAATCATGCCATGACGATTGGGTTCCAGATGCACGTCGGACGCTCGCCGGACGTAGGCTTCTTTCATCAAATCATCCAACAACATCACCGGGTCGGTTTCTTCTTCCTGCCAGGGTTCATCAAGAGCGTGACGCAGCACCGACTCCAGTGTCACCGGCTCGGCCATGGCAATGGTGAAATCGTGATTCACCACGCGCCGCACGGTGTCCAGAGCCACCGTATCATCCGGGTCGGCCATCACCAGATGCCAATGTCCGTCTTCTTGAACCACCGGCATCATCAAGCGCTTGAGCATGACGTTATTGGGCAGCCGCTCCAGTACTTCCTGATGTGGCGTCAGAGTATCCAAGGTATGAAAAGGCAATTGGCGCTGATGGGCGTAAGCATGGAAAAACGACGTTTGAGGCAAACGAAAACTGCGCCCCATCACTGCCATCACCGAGATACGGTCGCGCCGGGCAATCTGACGGGCTTCCTGCATCTGTTGCACATTGATCAGCCCTTGCTGGGTGGCTGCTGACAGCAATGCTGCTTCTTTAATAGCCACGCTGATTCCCCAACTGAGCCACCAGACTGTCGAACTGCGCCGGGTTCCGGGCGTGCTTCAGGGCTTCTTCGTGTTCAATCCAGCGTTGAGCCACCAACGCTGCTAACGACTGATCCAGTGTTTGCATACCGGCATCGCGATGATTTTCCATCACAGCGTAGAGTTGTCGGGTCTTGTCATTTTCAATCAGGTTGCCGGTGGCTGAATTACCCAACAAAATTTCAACCGCGGGAATACGGCCCTGACGGTTGCTGGTCGGCAACAGACGCTGGGCAATCACGGCTCTCAGACAGCGCGACAAACGCGCACGGGCCAGATCTTGTTCGATACCGGGAAAAGCCCCGACCAAACGTTCAACCGAACTGACCGCATCGTTGGTGTGCAAGGTGGAAAACACCAGATGGCCGGTTTCGGCCGCCGTCAGTGCCGCGCGAATGGTATCGAGATCGCGCATTTCGCCCACCATCAGCACATCCGGGTCTTCCCGCAGAGCGGCCTTGAGGGCCAGTGAAAAGGAGGAAAAGTCCCGTCCCAGCTCGCGTTGATGTACCAGCCCCTTGCCTTCCGGGTGAACAAATTCCACCGGGTCTTCAATGGTGATGGTGTGTACTGGGCGAGTCTGGTTAATCTGGTGCATCAGTGCTGCCAACGTGGTCGATTTACCAGAACCCGTCGCGCCACAGACCAGCACCAGACCGCTGTGAGCCGACACTAGTTGATGGATTTGTTCAGGCAATTTCAGCTCGGCCAGGGTTGAAAAGCTGTTGTTCAGATAACGAATGGCAACGGTCAACTGCCCCATGCTGCGATAGGCATTGATACGATAGCGACGGCCTTCGGAATCGCTGTAACCAAAATCCAGACTGCCCTCACCAGGCAACAGGGTTTCTGAGCTTGCCGAGGTTTCCGAGCCGACCCGTTCGTGCAGTAATGCCAGCAAAATAGCTTCCATATCGTCGGCGTTAAGGCGGTAGCTGTCCTTGACCAACGAGCCGTGAACCCGAAACGTCGGTTCGGCGTAACAACCCAAATGAATATCCGAGGCCCGTAACTGATGACAGCGCACCAGCACCCGTTCCAGCATGGTGCTCATATCGCCAGCACCATTTCCACTTTCAGTACCGGTGCTTCCGGGCGTGAATTGGGTGTCTGATCTTCATCTTCCTGAGCCAGCAAGCGAAAATTAACCGGGGCCGCGACGTAGCTGAGAGAAGCCAGCTCATCCAGAAAAGACTGCACCCCGAAGTACGAACCCCAAGCCTGCAAAGCCAGTAATGGTCGGCCATAGCGAGGATCAACTTCGGTATAGTTGCCAAAATCCGGAGCCGTTTGTGCGTTGCCTGCCCGGCGTGCAACATCTTCCAGTTTGGTGATTTTCAGCCCCATGCCGGTGGCCAGATTGGTCAACTCCCGCCGCAAGCGCTGTTGTTGTTGCTGCGAATCCAGTGGTACAAAACGTTGCATCAAACGTCGAAAATCGGCTTCCTCTTGTTCCAGAGCGTCACGCAGGGCAGTAATGTCTTTTTCAGATGCCCTGGCCGCTTTCGGTGCAGGTTGAACACTGGCACGTTGTTCCAGCCGGTTTTGTTTACGACTGACCAGATTCTCGGTTTTGGTCAACTCTTTGTGGATACCGCTGTACCAGAAACCATAACCACCCAACATCACCGCTGTCACCAGAATCAACGTCTGGTTTTGCTGTGCGCGTGTCAGCTTGATCCAGTGTTCTTTCATCGCTGGGCCGTCCCCTGTTTGATGGTTTTCTGTTCGTGCTGTTTCAGGACATCGGCAGGCACTAGCCAGAGATCAATGGTGTGACCACGGGCACCCAGACGGCTAATGCCGGTATTGATCTGGCGACTGGTCACTTGATAACCGAGGCGCTCCAGTTGCTGGGCCAGGGTTTCAGTAAAGCGGGTAGCACCCAGCTCAGTGGTGGCCCAAGCGGTCAGATTCACACTGCCCTGACTGTTGCTTTTGGGTTCGGCAATGCCATCCAGCAGCACCGCTTCATTCACGCTCGCGGCAATGGCGCGCAGTAAGGCAGGGGTTTGTCGGGTTCTGATCAACACCTGTTTTTCAATCCGTGAGCGTTCCGTACGCAAGGCTTCCAGCTTGCCGTTCACACTCAAAAATGAGCTGGTGGTTTTCTGGGTTTCGTTGTTCAGGGCCGCCAGTTTCTGGTTGTACTCCAACTGGCGCTGGTACTCGGATTCCAGCTCGGTCAGCGTATGTTCCAGTTGCATTCCGCGATTAACGCTGTAGACACCGTGGGCCATGGCTCCCAGCAACAGCAGGACAGGCAGGCCATAACGGTAGATATTCGGGTTTTTCCAGACCGGCGGCCCCGGATCGTTTGCGGCGATAACGGGCAAAATAGCTTCTTGTCGGGACTTTGATTGTCGGGATTTCGGATGCAGAGACAGCGCCAGTGCCGCAATCAATGGATGCATTTCCAGTGTGGAAGTCGGCAAGACAGATGTCATAAGAGAAGGGCTGCGCTCAATTTCCTGCCCCAGCTCCTCCAGCCACGCGGGCAGTGCTTCGGCAGACGCGGCTTCGCATTCCTGTGTCCAGCAACCCATTAATACGGTATTGGTCTGAGGGGTCAGTACTTCCAGCATGCTCGATACACATTGGGTATTCAGCGAGGTGCCTGTGATGCGAGGCAGGTACTGCAGTTCGGTTACCACTCCGGCTTCCACCCGGCTGATCAGCAATTGCTCCTGCAGAACATCGACAACAACGGCACTGTTTTCTTCCAGACCAGCCGCCAGAGCCGCCATGGTTGCGCCTGCCAACGGCGCAATGCCTGTCAGCATCAACCCATGTCCCTGAAAAGCATCCAGCCAATGCTGGCGTATGCCGCGATCAATACCACAACACCACCAGCGTATCGGCTGGTCAGTTACCGGTTGATGACCAAGCAACGCCTGCACTTGACAGCCACACGCCAAATTTGGCTCGCTGACACGCAGGAATTCCTGCAAGGCCAGCGAGGATTGCACATCGTCACGTGACACCAACGCCAGTTCCTGGGCAATTTCCCCAAAGCGAGCCAGACCGTGACCTTCCATACGCCGCTGTTCCAACACCTGAGCCACTTCCCGGCGTTGCTCCGAGGCCATCAACTGACGTCCTTCCAGGATCGAACCGATGGTCAGTTGCTCATTGGCATCACCAACCAGAGGTTCCAGCTCCCACTGGATCAGGTTATCCATTTCGTGTTGCTTGTGCGTTTTGGCCGGATCGAGTGGTAATTCCAGCAGGGCCATGACCACACTGGCACTGAACAAACGAACTTTTTTGGGGATGTCCGGGCAGCGCCGACGCAGCCCCTGCAAGGCAGCAGCCAGTGTATCGGCCACGTTACCTTCACTGGCTTCCGCCATCGCCTTGATGGTTGGCTGGTCAGCACTGCTATCCAGCACCATCAACCACAGACGGTAATTGTCATGAACCGCAATCAATTCACCTCGAGCGGGCATTTTCAGGCGTTCAGCCAGCGCCCCTTTGGTCAGAGCCTGCTTCATTCTGAATCTCTCCAGTGGAAGGTAATAGGGCTGCCGCTGGTGCCGAGATTGCGGCTGTACTGCGGGCTGATGGTCAGGGCCTCGGTACGGCCCTGGGTCGCTACAGAAGGGAAAGGCTTATCGGTACAGCGGTCGGTTGGGTCTAGCAGAGGGTTGTCATCGTAGTAATACAAGCCAAAACGAGCCTGACCCTGAGGCAGTATCAGTTGTGTTTCCGGTGATGAATCCTGATCTTGTTCCATCTCCGTTACGTCGTTGTAACTGCTATCCACGGCGCCTTGCTGGATCGTGAGTGGTGAACCGTCTTTGCTGCGATACGGCCCGGTGGCAATCACACCGTCAACGGGGTAGATGGGTTTGATGCAGGCCTCTTCAGTGCTAGCGTCGAAATGCTTGGCATTGGTCAGCAATGCATTACAGGCTGAATCACTTGCGGGAACAGTCCATGTTCCACTGCCCGCTTCACAACTGGTCTGACTGGTACTAACGCCATCGGAGCAATGGCTGATTAATTGCCATGTACCCGTAGCGGACTCACAATCAGCTTTATTGTTGTGGGCAGGGTAACCAACGCAGTAATACCTAACGGTCGTCCAATCTTCATTTGCGGTTTGACAGGAATCCGGGGAATCAAAAGCATCATCTGAACAGATGCCACAATAGGGAAGGTAATCGACAGCAACCTGAACCGAATCAGCAGGCAGCTCAACCTGATATTCATTGGCCAGTACCGTGACGGATTGGAGCGCATCGTCATTGTAGTCTTCACTGCCATTATTGATGGTGCCATCCAGACCCAGACTGTGAATCGTCAGGTCATTATCTGCCGGAGTATCGGTATTCCAGCCCCAGCCCTGAAATGCATCATCGGTATCATTGCCCCAACCATCCCGATAATCATTATTAATTGCGTGGATATAAGGGCCGTTCCAGCCTGCCCAGAGTTCACTCTCCGCGTTGTAGGCCCAGTCGCAGGTGCCGGAACAGGATGAAATAAACAGCTCATCCACATTCGCAGGCAACCGCCCCATATCAGCAACAAAGCCGTTGAGTTGCAGAGAACCATTAATCACCTGAGGCTCACCCACAATGGCATCTCGTATGGCGTCAACACGCGAGCGGGTAATATCGAACCGGTTCTGGTTATCCTGATCACTGACGGAATCCAGCGCCAGCATGGCAGCGGTCGACATCAGAGCAATGGCAACCAACACTTCCAGTAATGAAAAACCTCGGTTCATGTGTCGCATCAGTGGGACTTCACAGCCAGGTCAACATTTTCAATCACGATCGCCGGGCCGCGGGAATAGCTATAAATATGATAGCCATACCAGGTCGCAATGGTTTCCAAGTCAACCGATTGGGATATCCGATCAGCCACACGGGCATCCACATAAACGGCAATCACATCGCCATTGGGCGCACCAATAAACATTTGATGTTCCACTTCTGGCAAAGGCTGAACCTGCATCAGATCCAGTGCTTTATATAAGTAGTTAAAGGATTTCTTTTCCGGCAGGGATTTAATCACACCATTAAAACGAACATTTAATGGAGGAACGATGGTAATTGTGCCTTGATAAGCATTTCGCTCTGCGTCAATGAATGGCTGCAATTCAATTATACGAGGGTCTCCTGCCACAGCCCCCTGATAAGCAGGCACCAGAAAACTATTGGTATCGACTTGCGACCAAGCTGACGTTGTAATAAACATCGACAATATCATTGCCGTGATTCTTGCAGCAGAACAACAGGGGATATATTTCATATACAACCAAAAAATATAGAAAATTCAGAAACACAAAACCCAGTCATCCGTTGTATTCGGAGCACCGCACAACGTATGTTCAGAAGGTGTTGGCAAAGTATCAAATACTGTGTTTTCGCCAGCACTGACCAAAGCACCGTTATATTGGTTCGTACCAAATACAATCAGCGCATAGGGGGTATTCCAGGGATCTTGCAAACCTGCAACGCCATCAGCCGTGGTAAGGTCATCATTACTGCCACTATCCGTTCCAGTTAAGGAAATTTCTTTACCAGCAGCGACTTCAATATCACTTTGCAAAGGCTCGCTAATATAAGGACCGCGCCAACCTCTCGAAGACACTGGAGACCAAAGTGAAGCATTACTGTGCAGCCTTAATTCGACCCAATCAAATACAGAAGTGCGCGTATATGTTGCCACCTGACCGGGCCATAATCCTGTATCCGCCTGAAAACGATTGACCGCAACCACCAGAGAACGCATTTCTGTCTGCACAAAATCGTCATTAGCGTTATCTTCAACACCAGCAACCACGGAAACACCAATACCGGCTATGGCCGTGAGCATTGCCAAGACGACCAACAATTCCAGAAGTGTAAAGCCTTTATTTAAAACGGCACGGTACGTTAAATACATAATAAAACCGAAGTAGAAATGCCAAAAGCAGTCATGCCCTATCCAGACATGACTGCGACCGCAGTTATAAACCCGCTCAAAACCGGGAGCGATACCGAATACAAACGGGTTTATATTACGATTTGGTCAGGCTTAGATGGTGTTACGAGTACCGTCCCATTCACCCAGCTCTTCTTCTTTGGTATCACCAGCGCCGTCAACAATACCGGCCAGAACAACCTGATCAGCAGGAGTGATAGAACCGGCACCGTCGAAGTTACCCACATCGAACAGAGCGATAAAGCGGTTGTACTCAGTCTCGGAAACGTGACGGTAAACAGGTACGGAAGTCATACCGCCCAGGTCGTTGGCATTAAACAAATTGGAGGCCGGGCCAAGACCAACAGCCATATAAGCTTTACCAGTTGCAGTTGCAGCAGTAGCTGTTGTGAATTCGACGACACCAGTGGCCGCTGGCTGACCTACAATACGCTCCTGACCACCAGTCCAGATTGCCACTTCATCACCAGCTTCCAATGTACGCGATACACCACAGCCATTACCCGCCGGGGTCATAAAGATATTACCAGCAACATAAGCATTGGCTCGGCTTGCAACGATACCTTCAAGGTTTGCACAGTTTGGAGTCGTGGCAATACCATCATCCAGGTTTTCATCGATATATTGCATAGAGGTGATACCACCTGCTGACAATGCGTCTACAACAGTTTGTGGTAATGCAACCAGCTCAACATCTTCAATTGCCGCAATAGAAATCAGATCACCATCAACAGCTGTACCACCCACTGGAGCTGTAGCTGTTGCAACCAGGCTGTCGTAACCTGTTGGCAGAGTGTTCTTATTCAGAACACGGAAAGTACGAACACCCTTGTTCAACTCATCCATCATCGCAACGTGAGCAGCGGCAGAAGCACGCGCATCCGTATCTTGCAGAGCGATAGACGCCGTACCCGCGATAGCGGCCAGAATCGCCATTACAACCAGCAGTTCCAGCAGCGTGAAACCGCTTTGCTTGCCCTTCAGGTTACGTGCTTTTTCACGCAGCTCAGCATCCTGAATGCTGTCAACGTCGACGCGAGCGAATTTGTTTTTCAGTTCTGCAATTTTTGCTTTTGAAAACATGAGGAAATTCCACAGTAAATATGTAAGTAATTAAGTAATAAAGACTCTGTGGATCAAGGTCGCATTCCCCCATGGAATCCTGATGCTTGACCTGGGCCTGTTTACGCTTCCCTTGGAGCACCATTGCTCCACTTCAAGAAACATCCTTGTCTCTCTACCGGTTGTCAGATTCGCCACGAATCCTGACAGATTACTGGTTTTGACCTCGTTGTCAGGCCAGTAAATCGAGTTTCAGCAAGTGCTTGATTGCTGACTCTTTTTCAAGCGCCTGCTTGCAATCCAGTACGTATCGATATTGCTTGCCACAATGCAAAATGATTTCTTTCTGGCCTCGGCGCATGATTTTCATCTCAATACGAATGTCGCCAAATCCATCATGAGCGAATGTTTCGGCGTACAAATCGAATAACTTCGCCAGTATTTCTGCATGCGCCTGATTCTGAGAATCCTGATCAGACGCCATCTCGGCTCTCACTTCTGATGAACTGGTCACTGTCAGCTGATACCCATCTAAATTATTGCGTTAACACGCCAGGCTGCTTTCAACCATGGCCGTAATATGCTTGACGAGGCACATATTAACGAGAATGTTTTTCATTTGCAATTGATTGATTTGATTATTTTGAATAGTTTATATTCGCATTACTGAAAACAGGATTTATCACGCCAAACAGCTAACACTCGATAGATACAAATTCCATCCGTAATCTACCAAGCCTTGTCGCCAGCCAGTTTTAACGCCACTCACTCTTACCCACGGACTTCACAACATGCCTTCTTTTTTACGCCTCTCTCCCAGCCCTCTGTCTCTGGCGATTTGCTCTGGCAGCCTGCTGATCGCCTTCCCCGCCAGCGCTGGTGGCGAACACAGCCCAGACGATGATCATCATGATGGGGTGTATGAAGAGGTGGTTGCTGTGGGTCTGCGCGACCGACTGGAACAGCGCGGTGCTTTGATGAATGCCATCCAGAAAACCGAGGTGGTTGGCACCTACAATATCGAAGCCAGACACGCCGCCAATTTGACGGAAGCCATTGCCGAATCCCCCGGAGTTCGGGTGTCGAACGAGTGTTCAATGTGTGGCGTCAAGCGCATCATGCTCAATGGCCTGCGCGGTGAACACAGCACCATTCTGGTCGATGGCATGCCGGTTCACACCATGATCTCCGGCTATTACGCCGTTGACGCCATCGCCTCTACTGGCATTGAGCAGATCGAAATTGCCCGGGGTGCCGGTGCCTCATTAATTGCACCAGAAGCCATGGGTGGCACGATCAATATTGTGACGCTGGAACCGGTTGAAACCGGCATGACACTGGACGTTTCAGGCGGTGAAAACGGCCTGCGCCAGATTGGCTTGCTGGGAACCGGCGTCAGTGAAGATGGCACCAGCCGCATTACCCTGATTGCCCAAACTGATACCCGCGACCAGTTTGATGCCGATGGTAACGGCATCAGTGAAAATCCATTCCAGGAGAACCGCAGCGCCACTTTTCGCATCTCGAAGGACATCGGCTACCGCGATAATCTGGTGCTGCGTTACAGCAACGTCTTTTCAGAAGTCTTTGGCGGCCCCATGCTCGGAGATATCACACCCAGCATCGGTACTGCGCTGAACAGTTACCAGCAAGGTCGGGCACCGCAGCTGTTCAAAGACAACGATGTCAACAAACGCTTTATCGGCAATCCCTGGGAGACCACGGAATGGGTTGAAACCCGCCGCGAAGAAACCTCGCTGAGCTGGCTGCATGAATTCAACGGTGCCTTGAACCTGACACTGTCCTACAGCCATGCGGATCATGTTCAGGACTCGTTCTATGAAGGATTTGACTACTACGCCGAAGACACCATGGATTACCTGGATGCCCGCTTCCATTTCCGCATCAACGATGAACACCTGCTGACTTTTGGTATTGATCGACGCATTGATGAATTGCGCTCACGCAGCGTTGCCGGTGAAGCCAGCAGCAAGTACATCAGCGACAGCTTTGATTATGCTGTTCAGGGTGTTTACGTACAGGACACCTGGTCGCCCAATGACCAGTTTGAATTGTCGCTGGCATTGCGTCTGGATCACGCCCGCGCGGATTTTGTTGACAAGCAGAAACCGGGCACCGAAATTGATCAGAGCATCGTTAGCCCACGCCTCGATTCACGCTACTTCCACAATGAAGAATGGACATCACGTTTTTCAGCCGGTCGCGGCTATCGTGCGCCACTCTCCTTCTTTGAAACCGACCATGGCATTCTCGATGCCGAAGCAGGCTATGCCATTGAAGTTGACCGACTGGAACGTTCTCTGACCTACAGCTACTCTCTGTCATTTGAGGGCGAGCATCTAACCTCAACCCTGTCAGCCGCCACCACCGCCATTGAAAACCTGGCAGGCATTAGCGAAACCGCAGGCGGTGTGCCACTGCTGTCGCAACAGCAAGAAACATCGCGCGTTTCAGCCTATGATCTTGCCGCCGGTTATCGTTTTAGCGACGACTTGCTAATGAACCTGACCATCGAGCAGTTCATCTACAACGACGCCTTCAAATCCAGTTACGCCATTGCCCCGGTTGAACGCCGCCTGCTGGTGGATATGGACTACCATCTTTATGGCTGGGACTGGGTTGTTTCTGCCAGCTGGACGGGGAGTCGCAATCTGAGCGACTACGGCTATGAAGGGACGGATGTACTCGGCAGCAACCAGGCCAAACGCACTGCGTCACCGGCTTACTGGCTTCTGAATACCCGCATTGCACAAGAGATCATGCCGGACGTCACTCTGTATGTCGGTGCCAATAATCTGCTCGACTACACCCAGGCCGGGAACGAAGGATCTCCATTGACCTGGGATGCGGTCGGCGACCCGGATGCAGGTTATGACGTTGCCTATATTTACGGCCCATTGCGCGGTCGTGAAGCCTATCTGGGCATCAAATGGATGCTGTAACACGTCCGATTATCAGGCTGATGCTATGGATGGCAATGGCCTGTTCTTCAACAGCACACGCCGCTTCCCTGCTGGATTTGCCCTTGCGGGATCTGCTTCAGGGCGGAACCCGCACACTGGGTGAACACCAATCGGCTGTTGTAGCAATGCTATTTGCTCCCGACTGCCGCTATTGCCATTTTCAGGTCAAGCACCTGAATCAATGGCGATTCAACCAATCTGAGACTGACCTGGCGGTGGTGGGAATCGGAGTCAACGGCCAGCTTCTGGCTCTGAAAAAAGAAGCCTTCAGCCTGAAAGCCAGCTTCCCGTTACTGATGGGCAGCCCGGCTTTCACTCGACAACTGGGCAAAGTGCCCGCAACACCGATTCTGGTGCTGCTGAGCAGAGAGGGGCATTTGATGGATTTCCGCCGAGGTGTCCAGTCACTTGAAGCGCTGGAGTATTGGCTTAATGGAAAGCAACGCTATTAACGGAATCCAGCTAGCACGTTAAACGGAACCCTATTAACGGAACCGTCCCTGTGGTTTAAATGGCCTTCCGTTAATGGGGGTTAGAGGCTACTGTAGTGATCAACTGATGCTGGACACAGTTTTAAGTTTTTATTCTGCTGCGTCAGGGCTGGTTTCCAGTTCTTTGACACTCTTTTCGAGTTCCTGAATACGCCGTTGCTCTTCCGTCATGGCGTTGGATGTTGGCGTTTTACTACCTCGCTCATCGCGAAGTTGGTCAACCCAGCGATGCAGTGCAGACTCACCCGGCCCGCACAAAGCGGTTTCTGAAGTCTCTCGGCGTCTGACCCGTGATTTTGACAAAGGTCTTGCGAAAGGCACTGACATCTTCATAACCCACTTCCATGGCCACTCGCTCGAACGACAAAGCACTGCTTTCGATCAGTTCACAGGCTTTTTGCACCCGCAATCGCTGGATATATTGGGACGGTTTCAGACCCGTTGCACTCACAAAGCGACGCAAAAACGTTCGTTCGGTCAGGTTCACCGCCAGCGCCAGATCCCGGACTTTGACGGGCTGATCAAAGCTGCGTTGCAGCCGATGCTGTACCCGCACAATCGCATCATCGCCGTGATCCAGTCGAGCATTAAAGCTCTGGTAATAACGCTGCTCGCGGGAGCCGGTGTCCACCAGCAGATAGCGCCCTAGCTGTCGCATCAATTGCGCACTGGTGAATTGCGCCACCAGCTCCAGACCAAGATCCACCCAGCTCATCAGACCGCCAGTGGTGATCAGATCACCATCGTTGATCAACATGCGATTGCTGTCCACGTGCACCGCCGGGAAACGCCGGGCCAGCTCATCGGCCAGCACCCAGTGACTGGTGGCTGTGCGGCCATCCAGCAGCCCGGTTTCGGCCAGCACAAAAGCCCCCGCGCACACCGAACAGATAATAGCTCC
>Ga0193956_1000122_pt1 | contig 34913 bp, 34 predicted proteins | sample BB_7_MG_FD_140358 | JGI IMG/M metagenome (GOLD analysis project Ga0193956, IMG submission 140358) | Microbial mat bacterial communities from the Broadkill River, Lewes, Delaware, United States - BB_7_MG | ecosystem: Environmental > Aquatic > Freshwater > River > Microbial mats | place: USA...
TCAAAGTTAGTTCAAAAAAAATCTGCTTCAATAGTTATGGAACAAGAAATTTTTAGAGGTGAAGAACTATTATTTAAGGCAACTTTTAAATTAGCATATTTAAAAGACTATAAACCATCTAAAATTCCTCAAGAATTATTTTGTGTATTTGAATAAAGGTTATTATTATGGTTAAATTGTTAATTATTTTTTTATTTTTAAGTTTTTCTTTTTTAAATGCTAATGAAAATTTTGTTTTAGCTTCTCAAAATGATGTTTACTCTTTACCTTCTGAAAGTTCATTTGTAAAAAATAAAATAGAAGATTTGATTTTAAACTCAAAAAGCGAAATCAATATCGCAATGTATAACTTTTCCTATAAAAAATTTGCAAAGGCTTTAAAAAAAGCTTCAAAAAATGGAGTGAAAGTAACTGTACTATTTGATAAAGAGAAAATTAAGAAAGATAATAAAATATACAATTATTTAAAAAATAATGGAATAAAGACAATTCTTAGTGACAGAAAAATGCATCTTAAAGTTGCGATATTTGATAATGATGTCGCAGTTTTAGGAAGTATTAATTGGACAAAAGAATCATTTGAAGAAAATGATGAGATTATATTATTCACAAAAGATAAAAAAGTAATATTAAAATTGAAAAATATTATAAATAAATTATAAATTATGAATATTCATTTAAATTATTTTTAGCTATTATTTCTTTCTTGGAGAAATAAATTGTGAAATATATTATAGTTTGCGTAAATAATGATGTTGAAGTTTTAGATGCTTTATATAATAAAATTACTAGAATTGTAGATAGTGATTATATTGTTGAAAGTTATATAAATGCTGAGCAAGCATTAATTGGTTGTTTTAATAATATTATTGCTGGTAATATAATTATGATTACTATTTGCGGTAAAAATACTTCAAAATTAACCTGTGAAAACTTTATTGTAGAACTTTATAAAAACTCTCCTAATACTAAAAATATCATTTTCAAAGATTCTTTAACAATTGAGTGTTTAGAAAAGATTGTAAATGAAGCATCTTTATATAAGATTATCCCAACTAAACTTAATAAAGTAGATTTTGAATTAATACTTCTAGAAGCTATAAAATTAAATGCTCAAGAAAGAAGACTAAAAGAGTATCAAGAAGTGCTTGAGGCAGCTGTTGACAAGAGAACTAAAGAATTAAATAACATAAATATTAAATTAAATATCTTAGCTACAACAGATTCGTTGTGTGGTGTAAAAAATAGAAGAAGTTTTTTTGAGTCTTGTGGACCATTAATTTCCTATAATAGAAGAGAGCGAAAACAATTAGCAGTACTTATGATAGATATTGATAAATTCAAATTTATAAATGACACATATGGTCATGCTATTGGTGATGAAATTTTAAAACAAATGGCTAAAAAAACTGAAAATGTTTTAAGAAAAAGTGATATTTTTGGAAGGTTAGGTGGTGAAGAATTTGCTGCTGTCTTACCTAGTACTTCTGAACGTGGTGCTTTAAAAGCTGCCGAAAATATTAGACAAGAAATTGAAAATTTAGAATATAGAACAGCAAAAAATCAATTAGTTAAATTTACAGTTAGTATTGGAATCTCAATGTTAGATTCAAATGATGTAGATTTAGAAGCTGTATTGCATAAAGCAGATTTAGCTTTATACAAAGCTAAAAGAAGTGGGCGAAATAGAGTAGAACTTTATGATAAAGATACATTTAATATTTAAATGGCTTTACATGCTTAAAAGCATAAAAACTGTATTATCTATAATTAAATTATAATTAAAAAAAGGATTATTTAGTGCTAGAAATATTTGTAATAGCATATTGTTTATATTTTGCATTTAACATTTATACTTCATTTATGCAAATAGGGTATGTTAAAACAGCAAAAAATTTTGATCCAATAATATTAGAATCTTCAAAATATTTAGAAGCTGCCAATTATTCTATTGAAAAGGAAAAATTAGCAATAGTTTCAACATTTTATGATTTTTTAATATTTATGTTTTGGATTGGATTTGGTTTATCTTATTTGGACTCTTTAGTTCAAATAGATTCTTACATTTTAAAAGCAATTGTATTTATTGATTTATTTATTATTTTAAATTGGCTTTTTACCTTGCCATTTGATTTATATGCAACATTTAAATTAAATAAAAAATATGGTTTCTCAAATATGACACCATCTTTATTTATTAAGGATACTCTAAAAACAGGAGTTTTATTTTTGATTTTTGGTTCAGCAGTTATTGCTGTTATATCATATATTATAAATGAATTTTCTAACTGGTGGTTATGGGGATTTGTATTTATATTTGCAGTAATTATTTTGATAAATATGCTTTATCCAGTGATTAGAGATAAAATGTTTGATAAATTTGAAAAACTAAAAGATAAAGAATTAGAATCTAAAATAGAAAAACTTTTAGATGAAGTTGGATTTAAAAGTTCAGGTGTATTTTCAGTTGATGCAAGTAAGAGAGATAACAGATTAAATGCATATTTTGGTGGATTAGGAAGCACAAAAAGAGTTGTTTTATTTGATACTTTAGTTGAAAAATTAACTCACAATGAATTACTTGCTGTTTTAGGTCATGAATTAGGACATTTTAAGAATGGTGATATTGTAAAAAATATTGGAATTATGGGTGCAATTATGTTTATATTTTTTGCAGTGTTTGGGAATTTGCCAGAGGAACTATTTTTAGGATTATCTGTAAATAATGAAGCATATGCGATAATTGCAGTATTTTTAATATTTTCACCAATATTGTCATTTTTCTTGATGCCTTTAATCTCACTAATTTCAAGACATAATGAATATGCAGCAGATGAATTTGGTTCAAATTTGTCTTCAAAACAAGATTTAGTAAATGCGTTATTAAAATTAGCAAATGAAAATAAATCTTTTCCATTATCGCATCCTATTTATATCTTTTTTTATTATTCTCATCCTCCATTGGTAGAAAGATTTAAAGAATTAGGTTATGATGTTAATAATGGAAGCTATGATGCTTCAAAAGGAGAATTCAATTATGATGAGTGATGGATCTATAGAGGTAAATTATTTAACAATTATTGTTTCAGTAATTGGAATACTAGCTGGTTTATTAATTATTTTACAGTTTTCTAGACAAAAATATGAAAATCAATTAAAAAGTTTACAAGATGAAGCAATGCTTAAATTAAAAGCATTAAATGAAAAAATTGAGTTAAATCATAGCTCTTATGAAGGTCAAATTAATACTTTAAACACTTCAAATAGAAAGCTAGAAGAAGAGAAAAAACTTATTAAAGAAAGTTTAGAAGATAAACTAAAAGTTATAGAAAAACATACTCATGAAAATATTGGTAGTATTACAGAAACTTATGAATTAAAACTTTCAAATTTAACTAAAATTTCTGAAAATAAAGAGAAACAATTATTAAGAGAATTTGAAATAAAAGAAGCAAATTTAAATGAAAAGATTAGTCTTTTAGAAGAATCTAAAATACAAATGAAAATGGAATTTGAAAATTTAGCTAATAAACTATTTGATGAAAATCAGAAAAAATCAAATGTTAATTTAACACAAGTTTTAACATCATTTAAAGATCAGCTAGAAGGCTTTGGAAAAAGAGTTAATGAAATTTATAATGAAGAAACAAAACAAAGAACATCTCTTCTAACTGAGATTAAAACTCTAAAAGAATTAAATAATCAAATTGCTACAGATGCTGTTAATTTAACAAAAGCATTAAAAGGTGAAAATAAAACTCAAGGTGATTGGGGTGAGATGATTTTATCTTCAATTTTAGATCAAACAGGTCTAAGAGAAGGTAAAGAATATACAATACAGGGTTCATTTAGTGATAATGAAGGTAAAAGATTAAGACCTGATGTTATTGTTCATTTACCATCTAAAAAAGATATTATTATTGATTCTAAAGTATCATTAAATTCTTACTTAGCATATTGTAAAACTGAAAATGTTACTCAAAAAGAAAATAGTGCAAAAGAATTAGCAAAATCAATTTCTGCTCATATAAAAGGTTTAAGTACTAAAAAATATGAAGATATTGAAGATGTTAGAACATTAGATTTTGTTTTAATGTTTATTCCTATTGAAGGAGCATTTTTACTTGCAACTTCACAAGATGATAACTTATTTAAAATGGCATTTGAACATAATATTATGCTAGTTTCTCCATCAACTTTATATGTAACATTAAGAACAATTGAAAATATTTGGAGAAATGAACACCAAAATGAAAATGCTCAATTAATTTCTAAAAAAGCAGCTGATTTATATGATAAGTTCGCAAGCTTTGTGGTTGATATAGAAGAAATTGGTACAAATATAAATAGAACTCAAAAATCTTATGATAATGCGATGAATAAATTAATTGCAGGAAAAGGTAACTTAATTAAAAGATCTGAAGAGTTTATAGAGTTAGGTGTTAAGCCTAAAAAACAAATTAATACAAAGTCTCTTATAGAAGAAGAGGAATAGGTTTTGGATTTAGCCATATCTTTAGCAAATAACTTTTTATTATTACTAGATGCTATGGCTATTTATATTTTAGTTGGATTATTTATAGCAGGTGTTTTAAAACAAATTGTTCCAGATGATTTTGTTTTAAAGCATTTAGGTAAAAATTCAACAACTTCTGTTATAAAAGCTACTATTTTTGGAATTCCTTTACCTGTTTGTTCATGTTCTGTTATACCCCTTGCACAAGGATTGAGAAAAGAGGGAGCAAGTAAGGGGGCTGTTCAAAGTTTTTTAATATCAACGCCTATTACAGGAGTTGATTCTATTTTAGCTACATTTTCATTTTTTGGTATATTTTTTACAATTTTTAGAGTTATTTCATCTGTGATAATTGCAATAATTGTAGGTCTTATTCAAAATATTTTTGAAAAAGAAACAAAAATTAAAAAAGAAGAAGTTGTTTCAAGTTCATGTGGCTGTGGTACAACTTGTAGTACAAGAAAAAAAAGTTTTTCTTTAAAGGATGCATTTTTTTATGCTTATGTAACGCTTTTTAAAGATATGGTTAAACCTTTATTTGTTGGTCTGATTTTTGGTGCTTTATTTACTACTTTTGCACCTAAAGAATATACTTCATTACTTTTTGAAAACCAGATTTTAACATATATAATCATAATGCTTTTTTCTATGCCTTTATATGTTTGTGCTACTGCATCTTTACCAATTGCTGCTGCTTTAATGATAGAAGGTATGAGCCCAGGAGCTGCTTTTATCTTTCTAACAGCAGGCCCTGCAACTAGTGCCGTAACTATGAGCGTTGTTTATAAAACACTTGGAAAAACTTCATTAATAATCTACTTAAGTACGATTGCTATTTTATCATTTTTATTTGGACTATCTTTTGATACTTTTTTTAGTGACGTAGATGTTTTACATTTTTCTTTACATAACGAAGAAACTTCATTATTATCTCAAATAGCAAGTTTTATTATGCTTTTTTTACTTGCCTATTATTTGATAAAACCATGGGTTTTAAGAAAAAAAGTAGATTCATGTTGTAGTGATTCTTCATGTTGTTCTTCAAATGAAAACAAAGAAGAAAAAGATAGTAAAGTAGAAAATAAATTGAATTTTACGAAAGTTAATCCAAACTCAAATAATTTTAAATTTAAGGTATAGTACATGAAATGGGAAGATAATAGAAGAAGTTCTAATGTAGAAGATAGAAGAGGTGAATCACCATCAAATTTTGGTTCATCAAATAATAATTCTATGATGATGCTTCTTCCTGTTATAAAAATGTTAATTGGAACAAAAATAGGAAGAATTGTTTTAATTGTTGGTGTAGTTGCATACTTTATGGGATTTAATCCTTTATCATTATTAAATATGGGGGCAGGTACTCAAGGAAATACTTCAAGTACTGTAGTAGATACTAAAAAAGATGATACAAGTGCACAGTTTGCAAGTGCTGTTTTAGCTCAGACAGAAGATATTTGGGCAAAAGTATTTAAAAAATATAATGCAACTTATAGTGAGCCTAAACTTGTTTTATTTAGAAATTCTGTTAAAAGTGGATGTGGATTTGCTTCTTCTCAAACTGGACCTTTTTATTGTCCTGCTGATCAAAAATTATATTTAGATTTATCTTTTTTTGATGAATTAGCAAAAAGACATGATGCTCCTGGGGATTTTGCACAAGCTTATGTTATTGCTCATGAAGTTGGACACCATGTTCAAAATTTAACTGGTGTGATTCCAAAAGTACAAAAAGCGAAACAAAGTTTATCAGACACTCAAGGAAATGCTTTACAAGTAAAAGTAGAGTTACAAGCAGATTGTTATGCAGGTCTTTGGGCTTATTATAGTAAAAAAGATTTTAACTCAATAGAAGAGGGTGATATTCAAGAAGCTTTAAATGCTGCTAGTGCAATTGGTGATGATACTCTACAGAAAAAAGCACAGGGTTATGTAGTTCCAGATGCTTTTACCCATGGAAGCTCAGCTGATAGAATGTCTTGGTTTAAAAAAGGTTTTGATAATGGAACTTTAGAGGCTTGTAATACTTTCTAAAAAATAAAAGAGTAAAACTCTTTTATTTTATATTATTTAATAGTAGAATATCTACTAAATCACCTTTTTTTATATCCTCACTATCATCTTTTTGAATTAAAAGTGCTGGGCTTTCTAGCATATTTGTTAAAATTGCACTTGTACCTGCTCTTTTTCCTTCAAAGTCTATATGATATTGACCATTTATATATTCCACATTACAAGCTGTAAAAATTGTCTTAGACATTTTTCTAGGAAAATCTTGATTTATTATAGCTTTTACAATTGGAAGTGATTCATTTGAATTTCTAAATTTGTAAATCAATGGTAATACATATAATATAGCGCACACAGTTGAAGAATAAGCAAAACCAGGAAGTGCTATAATGATTTTACCATCTTTAATAGCTGCTAATAAGTGCATACCTGGTTTAATTGTAACTCCGTGAAATAAAACTTCTGCTTTTAATTTATCTTTTATTACATCTTGCACAAAATCATAATCACCAACTGAAACTCCACCTGTAGTAACAACTATATCAGCTTTTTGTAAAGCAGTTTCAAGAAGATTTGTAATTGAGTCTATATCATCTTTTACAATACCCATTTGAATAGTATTTGCACCATTGCTTTTACATAAGGCTTCAAGTGTTAGATGATTTGAACTTCTTATTTGAGAAGCATTTGTTTGTGTTTCTCCTAAATCTAAAACTTCACTTCCTGTACTTGCTATTGCAACAGTTGGATTAACAAGAACATCTATTTGAGAGATATTTAATGAAGCCATAACTCCAATTTCAGCAAAACCAATAACAGTTCCTTTTTTTATAAGAACTTCATTTTCTTTATAGTTTTCACCAATCTCTCTACTTGCAAAACCAAAAGGTACTTCTTTTATAATTTTGATTTTATTATCTATTACTTCTACATTTTCAATCGGAACTAAAGTATCACTACCTTTTGGCATAAGTGAACCTGTAAAAGTTTTAATACAAACTCCAAGGCTTACTTCAGATTCAACTATACTACCAGCTGGATTTTTATCTATAATCTCTATTGAATTACTTTTTATATCTTCATATTTTATAGCATATCCATCCATTGCAGAAGTTGGAAATTCTGGGCTATTGTGATCTGCTATAACATCTTTTGCAATAACTCTTCCTATTGCATTTGTTATAAATAGTTTTTCAAAAGTATTTTTTTTAATATCTATATTGTTTATAATTTCTAATGATTTTTCATAACTTATAAAATTTCTCATAATATTGTCTCCATGTTAGTTGTAAAATAGTACCAAAAAGAATAAAAATATATCCTTTTGGTTTATGAATTTTGATTTATAAAATCTTTATATTTTAATGCAGTATTGTAACTTACATTTGCATCTTTAGCAATAGAGTAAATTGTTATTTTTTGATTAAACATTCTCATCATATTTAATGAGTTTTCAATTTTTTTCTTTGCAGTCTCTTGTCTGACCTTTGTAGCTTTTAATGTAGCTTTACTTTTTTTATCAGTTAAACTTTTCTTATATTTATCTTCTTCATGGTGCAGTTTTTTATACAATTCTGCTTGTCCATACTCTTTACATAACTCTTGTAAAACTCTTAATTCTTTTATAGAAATGGTAAGTCTAATAATAAATCCTTTTATTTTATTTGGATATAACCAAATGAAACAATAATATTTTTAATTATGTTTAAATAATATACAAAAAACTATTTTGTATAGTAAATATATATATTAAAGATGTACAATGAGAATTTATCTTAATTGATTATATTTGTGAATAATGATTTGTTCAAATAACATAGCACCAAAACCTTTTGGTAATGAACTATTATCTTTTTCAACAATTTTTATGATATTTTTGATTTGATCTTCTGTCATATTTATAGCATGTGGAAGTATTGTATCAATGATAGCTTGTCTAAATTCGTTTTCTTCTTCTATTGTCATATTAGTTTTCTTTTTGTTTCATTTTATTAATTTAAAATTATATACAATTTAACTAAAATCTGAGTAAAAAAGAATTATTTTTGTTAAAATTACAATTATTTATAGAAATTTTAAAAAAGCTTTGATACTATATATAATCATATAAAAGGATATTTCTTGGAAATAAAAATTGCTAGTGAAGATGAAATAAAACATTGTTATAAAGTTATGCATCAAATAAGAGAAGATTTATCAGAAAATGATTTTTTGTATAGAATTTCACAGCAAATAAAAAATGGATATAAAGTAGCTTATGTTATCGATAAACAACAAGTTATTTGTGTAGCAGGATTTACAATAGGTGAAAAACTTTCATGGGGAAAACATCTATATATTGATGATTTTGTTACTGATAAAAGTGTAAGATCTACAGATGCAGGAAAAGCACTACTTGATTTTATTAAAATATATGCAAAACAGCAAGATTGTAAATCAATTCACTTAGATTCTTCAGTTCAAAGACATGATGCTCATAAATTTTATCTCAGCCAAGATATGCAAATTGATTCTCATCATTTTAGCTTCAAATTATAGTAAAAAATAAACATTTAAAATAATTAACATAATATTCTTTAATATTCAAAAGAGTTTTGAGAACTTTTTTGATATAATCACAAAAAAATTTATAGGGATTTAATTTTGATTGAATTAAGTAAGAAAATATCGAGTTTAGTTGGTAGAACTAATGCACATTATAATTTAATAAAAGAGGGAGATAGAGTTTTAGTTGGATTCTCTGGTGGAAAAGACTCATTAACTTTACTTCACTCTTTAAATCATTTAAAAAGAGTTGCTCCATACAATTTTGAATTTAAAGCAGTTACTGTAACTTATGGCATGGGTGAGCAAGTACAATTTTTATCTAAACATTGCCAAGAGCATGGAATTGAACATGAAATAATAGATACACAAATTTTTGAATTAGCTGGAGAAAAAATTAGAAAGAATTCTTCATTTTGTTCTTTTTTCTCAAGAATGAGAAGAGGGTACTTATATACAGCAGCTCAAGAACAAGGATATAATAAACTTGCATTGGGTCATCATTTAGATGATGCAATGGAATCATTTTTTATGAATCTGTTTTATAATGGAACTATGAGAACTATGCCACCTGCTTATAAAGCTGAAAATGGTTTAGAAGTTATTAGACCCCTTATCTTTTGTAGAGAGAGACAATTAAGAGCATTTGCTGATAAAAATGAAATAAATGTTATTGGTGATGAAGCTTGTCCTGGATTAAGATTTGATGTTAAAATGCCACATGCAAGAGCAACAACAAAAGATTTATTAGCAAAATTAGAAGCAGAAAACCCACAAATATTTGTATCTATGAAAGCTGCATTTTCAAATATGCAACCATCAACTTTCTTTAAAAAAGAAGATCTAGATAGAATTGAAGATTAAATGAAGTTATTAGTCTCTTCTTGTTTATTAGGTGAAGATGTAAGATATGATGGTGCAAACTCATCTGTTGCTTTAAATCCTAATTTTTCATTTTCATTAAAAGAACTTTTTATGGATATTCTTTGTGATAATGAAGTTTATTCTTTTTGTCCTGAAGTTGCTGGTGGTTTAGGAATACCTAGAGTTCCAGCTGAAATAGTAAAAAATGATAAACCTTTTATTGTAAAAGATGAAAAAGGGGTTGATGTTACAATTAATTTTTTAGTGGGTGCTAAAAAAGCATTAGATATTTGTTTAGAAGAAAATATTAAAGTTGCACTTTTAAAAGCAAATTCTCCATCATGTGGAAATATAAATACTTATGATGGTACTTTTACAAAAAATATAATTGAAGGTCAAGGTCTAACGGCTAGATTATTAAGTGAAAATGGAATAACTGTTTTTAATGAAAATCAATTGAAAGATTTAGCAAAATTTATAAAAACTAATAAATAGTTTTTATAAATTTTCATTTACTAAATTTGAAAGTCTAAGTGGGTCTAAAGCACCCGATACTCTTTTCTTTTCTACACCATTTTTATAAACTACTAAAGTTGGAATACTTCTAATCCCAAATCTTGAACCCATATTTTGATGAGCTTCTGTATTTACTTTTACAAATAGAGCTTTTAATGGATATTTTTGAGCAACCTCATTAAATATTGGAGCCATCATTTTACAAGGTCCACACCAAGGTGCCCAAAAGTCTACTATAACCGGAATTTCAGAATTTACTACAACATGGTCAAAGTTTGATTCATCAAGTTCTATTGGTGTTGTATCCAGTAGTGAGTTTTTACAAGAACCACAATTAGCTTTTGCGTAAGAATCTTTTTTAGGAATTGAATTTACTTTTAGACAGTGAGGACAAACAACATTTACTTTTGTCATTTTTAAGCCTTTATATTTAAAAGTGTATCTGCAACTGCATTTTGAGTTTGAATACCTTGTGCATTTGCTTCATAAGATATAACTTCAGGAATTTGTCCAACAATAGAGTCAATCAAATCTTGAGTAACTTCTTGAAATCCTGGATCAGCAACTGTATTTGCAACTTGTGCAATATTTGATGCCATTTGATCAACTTGCATTTGAGATGCAAGCATAGAGTTTAGATTATTATTGATTGTCATAATTTGCTCCTTGTTCTATACTTTGTAGTAATAATTTGTTTAAACTAGCAGTTTTTGCTATTTGTGCATCAGCACCACTTAATCCATCAACTGAGGATGAAGCATCTTTTAGTTGTTCTAATTTAACATCTGCACTTGCTTTATCTTTAGGAATTGAAGTGTCAAATCTAACACTTCCCCCTGTCGCATAAAGTTTTCCATCAGGTCCAACTTGGTAATTATAATTGATAGGAGCAGTTGTTGGCGCCCCAGAAGCATGAGTTTGCTCATGGTTCTTAACTTCGCTATCAAGATTTTTAAATTTTCCTAAAACCCTTTGATAATCTTGTTCATCATAACTTTTTTCAGATATATTTACTGTATCATTCTTTTCAAAAGCAGATTTTTCAAAATCTTTTTTATCTATAGTAGCTAATTGTCCTTTTTTTAAGGCTATTTGTTGATATAGGGAAGAAGCACTTTGGTAGTTATTGTTTATTTCCATAATTAACTCTATATTTTTGATTTATAAATATATTTTAACTGAAAAAAAAAGAAAAGTAAATAAGAGAAAATAACCTAAAATATATAAAATTTTAGGTTATTTAAAAAAATTAATAATCAATTGCAACTTTATAATTAGGATCTTGCTCAGTGTATGTACAAAATGGTCCAGCATCTTTGAGAATTTTTTTACAATCTTCACTTAAATGCATAATTGTAAGTTCTTTCCCTGCTTCTTTGTATTTTGAAGTTATAGTATCAATTGCTTCAACACCAGAAATATCCATAACTCTTGCACCTTTAAAATCTAAAATTACTTTTTTAGGGTCATGTTTTAAATCAAATAATTCAAAAAATGAAGTTGTTGAACCAAAAAATAATGGTCCATCAAATTCATAAACTTTAGTGTCATTATCATCTCTATAAGTTCTACTTCTTACTTTTGAGTGTTTCCAAGCAAATACAAGTGCAGAAATTATAATACCTGTGATAACAGCAATTGCAAGGTCTGCAAATATTGTGATAATAGTAACTGCTACTAATACAAATTTATCACTATTTGGCATATATCTAATTCTATTTCCACTTTCCCACTCGAATGTTCCAATAGAAACCATAAACATAATTCCAACTAAAACAGCAACTGGAATCATAGATATAAATCCAGAAAGTGAAACAACAAATAAAATTAATAATATAGATGCCGTAAGTGCAGATAATCTTCCCCATCCACCATTACTAAAGTTAATAATAGATTGTCCAATCATTGCACACCCTGCCATTCCTCCAAAGAAACCACAAGTTATATTTCCAGTTCCCTGAGCAATACATTCTTGATTTCCACTTCCTCTTTTCCCGCCCATTTCATCTAATACAGAAAGTGTTAAAAGTGATTCAATTAATCCTACAAGTGCTACAAGTACAGCAGTTGGAAGTACAATTAAAATTGATTCAAAATTAACATGTAGTTGTGGTAATGCAAAACTTGGAAGATTTCCAGAAATATCAGCTAAATCACCAACTCTTTTCGTATCTAAATCCATACCAATAACAACTGCAGAGATAACAATAATTGCTAAAAGACCTGATGGAATTGCTGTTGAAATTTTTGGAAAAAATTTCACTATTGCCATTGTAGCAATTACAAGAGCATACATAATCCAACTTTCACCTTTAAATAATGGGAATTGTGCCATTGCAATAACAATTGCAAGACCATTTACAAATCCATACATCGCTGGTTGTGGAACTAGTCTTATTAGTTTTCCTAATTTAAAAACACCAATTAAAACTTGAATAATCCCTGCCATAATTGTTGCTAATAAAATATATTGCAAAATATATGTTGATAATTCACCATTAGAAGTAAGCTGTGATAGCATTTCTGGAGATAATGATTCTTTAACTCTTATTCCAAGGGCAACTAAAACCACTGCAACTGCACCAGTAGCACCAGATATCATTCCAGCTTTACCACCTATTAATGCAGTAATTAATCCTAATATAAACGCTGTATATAATCCAACTAATGGAGAAACACCTGCAATAATTGAAAAAGCAATAGCTTCAGGTACAAGTGCAATTGCAACTACAATACCTGATAAAATATCACTTTTTGCACTATTACCTATAAAAGTATCTTTTATATTTAACAAAACAAAACCTTTTTATCTTTAATTAGTCGCGATTATATCTAAGTTGTAATTAATGGATAGTTAAACGAAAAAATGATAAAATAACCAAATGACACACAGATTTTTTAAATCAATAACTTTTAAGCTAATAGTCCTTGTATCCATAGTTTTAGTAGCATTAATAAGTGCTTCACTACTATTTAACTCACAAATTGATAGGTTAAAAAAACAAATTGATAACATTTATTTTGGTAATTTTATTCCTATTGTAAAACTTAGAATAATTACTGACAATTATAAAGATATAATTTCATGTAGAACTATGAAATATGTTTGTGACTTTAAAAAAGAACAAAATGCAATTTTACAAGAGTGGGATTATTATAATAAATCTTATAAAAATGAAAAAGAAAGAATAGTCGCAGATAGCATAAATGAACAAATTCTTGACTCTTTTAAATCAAATAAATTATATAAATTTAAAAATATTTTAAAACAAATAGATTTTTTAATTGAATATGAAACTCAAGTTGCCTTTAAGCAAAGGAAATCTTTTGTTGATGATTATAAAAAGATGAAAGATTTTTTATTTTATAATATTGTATTGATTTTAATATTTGCTTTTGCTATTATTGCGTACATTATATATCAGTTAGTAAAAAAAGATAATCAATTAAGAGTTTTAAATACTAAGTATAAAATTGATTCTATTACTGATTCTATGACTAAACTATATAACAGAAAATATTTTGATACTATTTTTGATAATATGCCTTTTATTTCAAATGCAAATAATTGGGAATGTGCATTTATTATGATTGATATTGATTTTTTTAAACAATACAATGATACATATGGTCATGATATGGGTGATGAGACTTTAAAAAAAGTTGCTTCACTTTTAAAAGAATATTTCAATAAAAAATATGAATTTGTTTTTAGATTAGGTGGAGAAGAGTTTGGGGTTATTTTATTTGATATAGATAAAGATATCCTAGAATCTTGTTTAAAAGATATTAATAAAAAAGTCACAGAGTTAAATATTGAGCACAGTGGTAGTAGTGTGTTAAATGTTGTTTCAATCTCTATGGGTGCAATAATATATAAACCAAATACATATATATCTGCAAATAGACTTTACAAAACTGCAGATGAATGTCTGTATAAATCAAAACAAAATGGTAGAAATCAATACCATATTTCAAAAGGAAATTAATGAGTTTATTAAGTTTTTTGTTTGATAAAAACAATCACTTCAATTTAGCTAATATTGTTACATTTTTTAATATTGCTTCAGGAATCTTTGCAATATATTTTTTAACTCATCATGAGTTTTTTGCAGCGGCACTTTTTGCTTGGCTTGCTGGTGGTTTTGATATTGTTGATGGAAAAATTGCTAGAAAATATAATCTTTCTACTCAATTTGGAATTCAATTGGACTCTTTTGCAGATTTCTTATCTTTTGTAATTGTTCCAACTATGTTTATCTTTTTTGCTGTTATTGATACTAAAGAGCCTTTTTTAAGTATGCCTTTAATCGTTTTTGCATTTGTTTATTATGTTATTTCTGGACTTAGAAGATTAATACAATTTAATATAAATGCAGATGAAGGAAGTGTTGAAAAATTCTTTACAGGAGTTCCAACACCTCTTGGAGCAATTCTTTTATGGCTTGTTTATTTAATCTTTTTAACTGGATTTGTATCTGAAACTTTTGTTTTATTAATGATGATCCTAATTGGATATTTATTAAATTCAAAAATCAAAATACCTCATTTGTAAGATAACTTATGAATGAAATTGTTAGTATTGATTTAGGCTCTAATTCTTTTAGGGTCTTAAAATACAATTGTAAAGAAAATACAATTCTTGCAGAATATAATGAAGTTGTTGGCACGGCTGATGGTTTAGTTGAAACAGGACTTATTTCAAAAGATGCAATGCAAAGAGTTGTATCTGCTATTAACCACTCTATTGATGTAGTTGAATATAATCCTAAAAATGCAGTTTGTGTTACAACTGCTGCTATGAGAAAAGCTTCAAATAATCAAGAAGTTTTAAAATATTTTAAAGAGAAAACTGGAATAAACTTTACGATTATTGATGGTAAAGAAGAGGCTAGACTTACTTTACTTGCAGTTAAATATGCTCTAAAAAGAGAAAATATTAACTCTTCAAAATTTATATTATTAGATATAGGTGGTGGCTCTACTGAGATAATAGTTAATGATGGCCAAAATTATAATGCTCATAGCTTTGATTTTGGAATTGTAACTATGACTCAAACTTATTTAAAATATAATGATTTACAAAATGATTTGAATAATAGAAAAAAACAAATAAAAGAATTCTTAGATAGTTTAAATATAAATTTACTAGATTATACTTTTGTTGCAACTGCTGGAACACCTACTACTATTGCTGCTGTTAAATTAGGACAAGATTTTTTCTCTTATGATAGAGATATTGTAAATGGAACTATTGTAAATTTAAATGATTTACAAGATTGCTTAAATATCTTTGAACAATCTTCAAAAGAAGAAATTACAAAACTTGTTGGTAGAGGTAGAGTTGAGTTTATTCAAGTTGGAATTTTTATTTATAAAATGGTTTTTGAAGTTTTAGAAAAGAATGAATCAATAGTTCTAGACGATGGATTAAGAGAAGGTGTAGCTATAAATTTTTGTATAAATAATTGTAAGGCTTAAGAAAGTAGCCTTACACTTTGTTCTTGTACAATATTTGCTTGAGAAGCAGCTAGATATCCTACATTTGCATTTACATTTGCTTTAGTGAAATCACTTGATTCATTACCAAAATTTCTATCTTTATTTTGTTTATTACTATTATATAAATCAACTTGATCTTTTATCGTCTCTCTTGCACTTGTTTCGAATTTATTCCCTAATTCTGTAAATTGATCATAAGTATTTTGTAATTGATTAGTAGAATTCTCAATTTTCGAAATAGAATCAGCTAATGCATTTGTATCATTTAAATTTGAATTATTTACAGTTTCAAAAATATCATTTGCAATTTGCGAGATATTTGGTTTGTTTAAAGAAAAATTATTGTTTTTTGTATTTATATCTATAGTTGTATTTTCATCATTATACTCTTGAACTAAAAGTGATTCACCTTTGTATTTTGTTTCATAGGCAATTTGATTGAAGCTCTTTAAATCTTCATTAATAGATTGTTTAACATCATTTTTATCTTGATAATTTTCAAGATTTTGAAGTTTACTTTGAATATTTGATAAGTATTGCTGTTGTTTATCTATTGCATTTGTTGCAATTTTTGTAATAGCTAATCCATTATTTAGGGATTGAACATCAAGTGATAATTCATCTCTTTTTTTATTATATTCGTTTATTGAAAGAGTTAATCCTTCTTCATTTACCTTTTTTGTTTGGCTGGCTGAAGCTGATTTCTCAAGTTGTAAAGGGTTTGAAGAACTTAGTGTGTTAATATTATTATTTATACTATTAATGTCCATAAAATCTCCTTTTAATTAATTATCTTAAATTATATTTAAAGTAAACTAAATTTAATCTAAATTCAAAAAATTACTTAATTGTTGTTAACCCTAGATTAATAAAATTTTGTGTAAAATAAATACTTATTTTTAAACATATGGAGTTTTATTATGAAGATGACTGGCGCAAAAATGGTTGTAGAATCATTACATCAAGAAGGGGTTGAAGTAGTATTTGGATACCCTGGAGGCGCTATTATGAACGTCTATGATGAAATATATAAACAAAATCATTTTCAACACATTTTGAATAGACATGAACAAGCTTCTATTATAGCAGCAGAAGGTTACGCTAGAGCAACAGGAAAAGTTGGGGTTTCTATTGTAACATCAGGACCAGGTTTTACTAATGCAGTAACAGGATTAGCAGATGCTTATATGGATTCTATTCCTTTAGTTGTAATTTCAGGACAAGTTCCAACTACAATTATAGGTTCAGATGGTTTCCAAGAAATTGATGCAGTTGGTATTTCTAGACCTTGTACAAAACATAACTATTTAGTTAATAGAATTGAAGATTTACCAAGAATTATTAAAGAGGCGTTTCATATAGCAAGTACTGGAAGACCAGGACCTGTGCATGTTGATATCCCAAAAGATATTACAGCAGAGGTTGCAGAGTTTATTTATCCAAAAGAGGTAAATTTACCAACATACAAACCAACTATTAATTACAATAAAAGACAATTGAAAAAAGCTATGGAAGCTATTTCAAATGCTAAAAAACCATTATTATACATTGGTGGTGGGGCAGTTTTATCTAATTGTTCTTTTGAAATTAGAGAATTGGCGAAAAAATTAAATATTCCTGCAGTTGAAACACTAATGGCTAGAGGTGTAATGGGCGATTCAAATCCACTATTCTTTGGAATGTTAGGAATGCATGGAGAGTTTGCAGCAAATATGGCAGCACATGAAACAGATTTATTGATTTCATTAGGTGCAAGATTTGATGATAGGGTAACAGGAAGACTTGATGAGTTTGCTTCTAAAGCAAAAGTTATTCATGTTGACATAGATCCAACTTCAATTGCAAAATTGGTAGTTCCTGATTATCCAATTGTTGGAGATTTAAAAATTACTGTTAGAGCAATGATTGATTCAATTTGCGATAATGAATTTAATGATTATTCAAATTGGGTAGATTTATTAAAAGATTATAGAGAAAAAGAACCTTTAAGATATATTGATTCAAATGAAGTTATTAAACCTCAATGGCCAATTGAAAGAGTTGGACAATTATTAGGTGAAAAAGCAATTATATCAACAGATGTTGGTCAACACCAAATGTGGACTGCACAATTTTATCCATTTTCATATCCAAGACAATGGATTACATCTGGTGGTTTAGGAACTATGGGGTTTGGACTTCCTGCTGCTATGGGTGTAGCAAGAGCTATTAAAGACTCAGATAAAGTTTCTATTAATTTTACAGGAGATGGTTCTATTTTAATGAATATTCAAGAGTTAATGACTTGTGTTGAATACGAGCTACCTGTTATTAATATTATTTTAAATAATAACTATCTTGGAATGGTAAGACAGTGGCAAACAATGTTCTATGACAATAGATTATCAGAAACTGATTTAACTGCACAACCAAACTTTAAAATGCTTGTTGAAGCATTTGGAGGACTTGGATATAGAGTTACAACAAAAGAAGAGTTTGATGCAGCACTTAAAGATGCAGTTGAACAAAGAAAACCAGCAATGATTGAAGTTGTTGTTGCAAGAAATGAAGAGGTACTTCCAATGGTACCAAATGGTCATGCATTAAATGAAATGACTTTAATTGAAGGAGGAAAATAATGAACAATTTTAATCACTATTACGATACAGAAACTACAAGACAAGTTATTTCAGTAATTGTTTTAAATGAACATAATGTTCTGTCAAGAATTGTTGGATTATTTTCAGCTCGTGGTTATAATATCGATTCACTAACAGTTGCCCCAATTGCAGAGAGTCAATACTCAAGAATGACTATTGTTACAACTGGAGATAAAAGAGTTATCGATCAAATTGTTAAACAATTAAATAAGTTAATTCCAGTTCTTAAAGTAAACGAACATAGAAATGTTATAGAAAAAGATACAGTTTTAATGAAATTTTCAATTGATAACAATTTATCAGATATTGATGTTATTGCACGTGCTTATCATGGGTCTATTCAGAATGTAACTGATGATTCAATTATTGTTTCTGCAACTGATTCTAGTGCTAGAATTATGAATTTTATTAAAGTTATGCAAAAATTTAATCCACTTGAAGTAGTAAGAAGTGGAATCGTAGCAATGGAAAGATAAGAATTTTTATTCTTATCTTATCCTAGAAAAAGGATAAAAATGACTCTTCAAGAAATTGCAGATTATATTGGAATAGATTGTTCCGTTCAAAAAGAGATAACTGCTTTAAATACATTAACTAACTCAAATGAAAATGAACTTACTTTTTTAGAAAATAAAAAATATATTAATGATTTAAAAAATACAAAAGCAGCAGCTGTACTAGTTACAAAAGAAAATCAAAGCTCTGTTCCTTCAGATACTATAGCTTTAGTTTGTGAAGAACCATATTTAATGTTAGCAAAGATTAGTAAACTTTTTGCTCCTAATGTAATAGAAATGGATGGCGAAAAACCATTAATTGGTGGTGGAACAAAAGTTATGCCAAATGTTTATATTGGAAAAGATTCAGTTATTGGAAGTGATTGTACTATAATGTCTGGAGCTTTTATTGGGGATAATGTAATTGTTGGAAACAATACTATTATTTACCCAAATGTAACTATTTATAGGGATTGTACAATTGGAAGTGATTGTATTATTCATGCTGGAACCGTAATTGGAAGTGACGGTTTTGGGTTTGCAAATACTAAAGATGGTAAGTATATAAAAATATATCAAAATGGTAATGTAACAGTTGGAAATGATGTGGAAATTGGAGCAAATTGTGCTATTGATAGAGCAGTATTTAAATCAACTATTATTGAAAATGGTGTAAGAATTGATAATCTAGTTCATATTGCACATAACTGTAAAATAGGTACTGGTTCTATTTTAGTTGGACAAGTAGGACTTGCTGGATCAACTATTTTAAACGCATATGTTGTTATGGGTGGACAAAGTGGAACTGCTGGGCATTTAGAAATTGCACCTTTTACTACAATTGCCGCACGTGGTGGAGTTACAAAAACTATTACTGAGCCTAAAAAATCATGGGCAGGTTTTCCTTTATTTGAGCATAGACACTGGCTTAAATTACAAGGAAAAATATCAAAACTTCTAGACTAAAGGGTTTAAAATAGCTAAAAAAATCATATCACTAATTTTACTATTTGTAATAGTTTATTTTGAATTTTCTACTTTTGAAAGTAGTAAAGATATAGTTGGAAATGTAGGTTTTATATTTTCTAAATTTTCACATAAATATTTTGGATTCCTATCTTATGTTTATTTACTTTTATTCCTTTATCCTTTGTATATAATAAATTTTAAAGAAAATATAAAAGGAAAAGATTTAGTACTAAATATCATTGTTGTATTTTTATTACTTTTTGTTGGATTGATTTTCCAAGCATTGGTAGTTGATAATCCATATAATGCAGGGGAAATTGGAAATATATTAGTTGATAGTTTAAGTCCAGTTATTGGACGTGCTGGACTTTATATTTTTATTATAGTTGGTTTTGTAATTTCTGTTTTAGTTTTATTTGAAAACTCTGAATTAGAGATAAGTGATATTAAAAATTTAAAAAACAAAATAAAACTAAGAAATTCTATTGATATAAAAAGAATAGAAAATAAAAGAAGACCAAAAAGAAATGAATCTACTGTTAGTGTAAAACAAAGTGGTGATACTGCTGAAATTTTACTAAATAGTATTGATGAGAAATTAAATAAAAACTTTATGAGTGTAAATAATAATACGCAAGAACAACAAGCTTTAGATTTAGATATGTATGAAGTCGTTGATGAAATTAAAGATGTCAATTTAAATCAAAATGATGAAATAAAAATTGAACCAGTTATAGAGTCTGTTGTTGAATCTCATGGAATTATAGTTGATGAATTAGAAGAAAATAAAAAACTTTTAGATGAAATAGAACTTGGGAAAACAGAAAAACCTAAAAACTTTAAGTTACCTCCTAGCTCTTTTTTCCAAAATTCGCCAAAAGATAATAAATCAAAAGTATCCGAAGCCTTTATTGATCAAAAAATAGCAGATTTACTTGATAAACTTGCTATGTTTAAAATCGATGGAGATGTTGTAAGAACTTACACAGGTCCTGTTGTAACTACTTTTGAGTTTAAGCCTGCACCAAATGTTAAAGTATCTAAAATTTTAAATTTACAAGATGACTTAGCAATGGCTTTAAAAGCTCAAACAATAAGAATTCAAGCTCCAATTCCTGGAAAAGATGTTGTAGGGATCGAAGTTCCAAATGAAGATACTCAAACTATTTATTTAAAAGAAATGCTAGATAGTGATATCTTTCAAAATTCTAAATCACCATTAACAATGATTTTAGGAAAAGATATTGTTGGTAAGCCTTTTATAACAGATCTTAAAAAACTTCCTCATTTACTAATTGCAGGGACAACTGGTTCTGGAAAATCTGTTGGTATTAACTCTATGATACTTTCACTTTTATACAAAAATTCACCAGATAATTTAAAACTTGTAATGATTGACCCAAAAATGCTTGAGTTTTCAATGTATAATGATATTCCTCATTTATTAACTCCTGTTATTACAAAAGCAGGTGATGCTATAAATGCTTTAGCAAATATGGTTTCAGAGATGGAGCGAAGATATACTTTAATGTCTCAAACAAAAACTAAAAATATCGAAAACTATAATGAAAAAGCACAAAAAGAGGGATATGAAACTATGCCTTATATTGTTGTAGTTATTGATGAGTTAGCTGATCTTATGATGACAAGTGGAAAAGATGTTGAGTACTCAATTGCAAGACTTGCACAAATGGCAAGGGCTTCTGGTATTCACCTAATTGTAGCAACACAAAGACCTTCTGTGGATGTTGTAACGGGACTTATTAAAGCAAATCTTCCAAGTAGATTATCTTATAAAGTAGGGCAAAAAATAGATTCTAAAATTATTTTGGATTCAATGGGAGCAGAATCACTTTTAGGTAGAGGAGATATGTTATTTACACCTCCTGGAATGTCTGGCCTTGTTAGAATTCACGCACCTTGGTCAACAGAAGAAGAGATTGAAAAAGTAGTTGATTTCTTAAAAGATCAAAGGGAAGTTGAATATGATATGAATTTTATCAAAGATAGAAATTCTTCTTCTTTAAGTTCAAATAGTTCAAATACTACTGATTTAACAGAACTTGATGAATTATATGAAGATGCTAAAGAAGTTGTCCTAACTGATAAAAAAACTTCAATTTCATACATTCAAAGAAAACTTAGAATTGGATATAACAGAGCTGCAACTATTGTTGAGCAACTAGAACAAACTGGTGTTTTATCTGAAGCAAATATCAAAGGTAATAGAGAAATACTTTTATAATTTATTTCTCTATTCTTCAAAATTTAACTAAATTTCATCTTTTTTTAATTATTTACTAGTTTTTAATTGGGTTATTTTTACATAAGGTGATTACTTTTTAATTTGTTTTATGCTAGAATAAATTAAATATAAAAAGTAAGGAGTATGTTATGAATACAAGTATTGTAGGAAGACACATAGATTTAACAGAGCCAATTAAAGAATATATTAATAGCTCGATAGAAGTATTTAAAAAATATAACTTAGATATTATTTCTGTAAATTCAATTATTTCTCAAGAAGAAAAACATGGTAAAAAAGCTTTCTCTTTTGAATTCACATTAAATATAGCTCATCTTGATACAATTGTTGTAAAACAAAAAGATAAAGACTTATATTCTGCAATTGATATTGCTGTTGATAGAGTTTCAAAAGTATTAAGAAGACATCATGATAAAATTGCAGCTCACAAAGCTACTAAATTAACTGAAGTAGTTGCAAATGAAATTCAAGACAATATTGCTTTAGAGTTAGAAAAATTTGAGGAAGAAATTGCTCCAGTTAGATTAACATCATACAAACCAATGGATATTGAAGAAGCATTAGAAGATTTAAAAGCTTCAGATGCACAATTTAAAGTATTTATTGATAAAGATGATAATATGAGAGTTTTATATAAAAGCTCAACTGCAGGAAAATTTGGATTATATTAATCCTTTTTCTGTACAATAAAGAAGGTATTAGCTACAATGCTAATACCTTTTTTTATTTAAGAAGATACAAAAAACTTAGGATTTTAAAAATTTATGGATAAAACATTAAAAAAAATTGCACTTATTGGTCAACCAAATGTTGGTAAATCTTCGCTTTTTAATAGAATCGCGAAAAAAAGAATTGCCATTGTTTCAGACTTAGCAGGTACAACTAGAGATATTAGAAAGCACGAGATTGAGATATTAGATAGAACAGCTTTAATGCTAGATACTGGTGGTATTGATGAAACAAATGATGCGATATTTTCAAATGTAAAAAGAAAAGCTATAGAGACAGCAAAAGAGGCTGATATAATACTTTTTATGGTTGATGGTAAGAATATACCTGATGATAAGGATAAAGAATTATTTTATGAGCTTCAAAGATTAGGTAAAGAATTAGCCTTAGTTGTAAATAAAATCGATAATGATAAAGAATTAGAAAGACTTTGGGAATTCTTTGAGTTTGGAATTGGAGAAGAAAATCTTTTTGGAATTTCTGTTTCTCACAATAGAGGAACTAAAAATTTATTTGATTGGTTATATAGACATTTACCAGTTAATTTAGAAGCTGAAGAGAAAAAAAGATTAGAAGATGAAAAAGCAAATTCAGAAATAAGTGATGAAGAATACTTTAATGAGTTTGAAGAAGGTGTAGATGTTATTGAAGATTTAGTAGAAGAAATTTCTATTGATGACAATAAAATAAAAGTTGGAATTATTGGTAGAGTTAATGTTGGTAAATCTTCTATATTAAATGCAATCTTAGGTGAAGAAAGATCAGTAGTTTCAAATGTTGCTGGAACAACAATTGACCCAGTTGATGAATCTTTTGAATACCAAGGTAAAGATGTAACTTTTGTTGATACAGCAGGTTTAAGAAGAAGAGGGCGAATTGATGGTATTGAAAAATATGCATTAATGAGAACAAAAGAGATGCTAGAAAAGGCAAATATTGCTTTAGTTGTACTTGATGCTTCTGATGAGCTTACAGATTTAGATGAAAAAATTTCAGGTTTAGTTGACCAGTATGGATTAGGAACTATTATTGTTCTTAATAAATGGGACGAAAATATGGATACTTTCAAAAAAGTTGAAGAGGAAGTAAGAAGAAGATTTAGATTTTTAAGTTATGCACCAATTATGGCAGTTTCAGCTAAAACTGGTAGAAATATTGAAAAATTAAAAGAAAAAATTATTGAAATTCATAATAACTTTACACAAAGAATTCCTACTTCACAATTAAATAAAGTAGTTGAAGAAGCAGTAATTAGACACTCTTTACCAAGTCCAAATGGTGCTTATTTGAGAATTTATTATACAACACAATTTGATACAAAACCACCAAGAATTGCTTTAGTTATGAATAAACCAAATCTGTTACACTTCTCTTATAAAAGATACTTAATTAATTATTTAAGAGATAAGTTTAATTTTGAGGGAACTCCAATTCATGTAATAGCACGTGGAAAAAATGATAAAATGGGTGATGAGGAATATTTAGAACGAGATAATTAACCTTAAATAGGAGTTTTTTTGAATAGTATAAAAAACAATATATTTGCAGGTGTAACAGCAGCAGTTGTTGCGTTACCTCTTGCTTTAGCATTTGGTGTAGCAAGTGGTGCAGGTGCCATAGCTGGATTATATGGTGCAATTATCTTAGGTTTTTTTGCTGCACTATTTGGTGGAACTCCAACTCAAATATCAGGACCAACTGGTCCAATGACTGTTATTACTGCAACTGCTGTTGCTACTTTCCCAGGTGAACACTCATCTGTTATGACTGTAATTTTACTTGCTGGTCTTATGCAAATATCTTTTGGTATTGTTGGTATTGGAAAATGGATAAAATATATTCCTTATCCTGTAATTTCTGGTTTTATGAGTGGAGTAGGTGTTATTATAATAATACTTCAAATAAATCCATTTTTAGGTGTTGAATCTTATGGATCTGTTATTGTAACAGTTACTAAGTTTTTTGATACTTTAAAAGAAACTAATTATGATGCCTTAATAGTTGCATCAATAACCCTAGCTATTATGTTTTTAACTCCTAAAAAAATATCAAAAATTGTACCTTCAGCCCTTATTGCTTTAGTTTTAGTAACTTACTTTACAATATTTATGAATTATAATATTTCAACAATTGGTGAAATTCCTATGGGATTACCAAATTTTATTTTACCTATTTCTTTTGATATTACAAAATTAAATACTATTTTAACATTAGCAATTACTTTGGCTTTATTAGGAACTATTGATTCTTTATTAACTTCAGTTGTTGCTGATTCTATGACTAAAACTAAACACGATTCAAAAAAAGAGTTAATTGGTCAAGGAATTGGAAATGCTGTATGTTCTTTTTTCGGTGCAATACCTGGAGCTGGAGCAACAATGAGAACTGTTATAAATATAAATAGTGGTGGTACTTCAAAACTATCAGGAATGATTCATTCAATTACTCTTTTAATAATTGTTCTGTTTTTAGCTCCATTAGCTTCTAAAATCCCACTTGCGGTTTTATCTGGAATTTTAATTAAAGTAGGTTTTGATATTTTAGATTATAAGTTTCTAAAAATTATAAATAAAGTTACAAGACAAGATTTACTTATTATGATTACTGTATTTTTATTAACAATTTTTGTTGATTTAATTATGGCTGTGGGTGTTGGAATTACAATTTCATCAATTATTGCTGTTTATCAAGTATCAAAAAATACTCAAATAAAAACTACAAGATCAAAAACAACATTTGCTATTGATATTGATAATGGAGATATTGAAGTTATAGCTATTAAAGGTTCATTATTCTTTGGAACAGCATCTCATTTAGATAATAGATTAGATAGAATAAAAAATTCTAAAAAAGTAATTTTAGATTGTAAAAATGTTTCTTTTTTAGATATTTCAGCTATTTTTACTATAGAGGAAATTATTGAAAAGCTAAAAGATAGAGGATTGGAAGTAATTTTAGTTTTAAAATATAGACATAAAAGAAAAGTGTTAAATGTAGATACTAGTGGTGTTTTTAAAAGTGTTAAAATATATCATAATTTAGATGATGCAATAAATTATACTCAAAAATATGAACTAATAAACAATGGCTAAAATTTATTTATTAAGTAATCAAAAATACTCTGATATTGAAAATATAGAAGTATTTAAAATTGATTATATAAAAAACAAAATTGATTTAACAAAATATGATGCATTAATATTTACTTCAAAAAATGCAGTTTTATCTTTAGATTCTTTCAATAAAGACTGGAAAAAAATCCCATCATTTGCAATTGCACCTAAAACAGCAAATTTTATTAAAGATTATGGTGGTAATCTTATATTTACAGGAGTTACTTCGCACGGGAATGACTTTGCAAAAGAGTTAATTGAACTTTTAAAAAATAAAAAAGTGCTATATATTAAGGCTTTAAAAACAGTATCAAATTTAGTTGAAATTTTAAAAGAAAATCATATTGATATTGATGAATTAGTTACTTATCAAACAATATGTAACAATACAGACCTTATTTTAGAAGATAATTCAGTGTTTATTTTTACTTCTCCTTCAAGTGTTGAGTGTTTTTTCAAACAATACGAATGGCGAGATAATTATAAAGCTATCGTTATTGGAAAAACGACTGCAAATTATTTACCAAAATATATTGAATATAAAATTTCACAAGAAACATCAATTGATGAATGTATAAAACTTGCAAAGCAAATCCTATTTTAAACTCAATTTTAATCATCTTTAGATAAAATAAGATTATCTAAGTAGTGCGGGATTTCCATTGTTGTGGGTCCGATAATTTTTAATAGCACGTGATTGTAGATATATGGTGTGTAGTGATTCATTGTGTTCTCGCTCCTGAAATATATCTCTCGTGTGCGTTCTTGGCTTTTGTGGGCCATTTGATGGTTAACGGCTACTTGGATACTTAATAATAAACTAAACAATTATAAGGAATTATTGTGAATATATTGATACTAGGAAGTGGTGGTAGAGAATACTCTATTGGATTAGCAATATACAAAGAAAATGCTCATAACCTATTTTTTATGCCAGGAAATGGTGCAACTGATAAATTAGGTACAAATATAAATATTAAAGATTATAATGAATTAGCAGTTTGGGCAAAAGATAATTCTATTGATTTGACAATCGTAGGGCCAGAGGCTCCTTTAGTAGATGGTGTTGTTGATATATTTAAAGAAAATGATTTAACTATTTTTGGACCAAGTAAGGCTGCTGCGCAACTTGAAGGTTCGAAAGTTTATATGAAAAATATATTGAAAAAATATAACATACCAACAGCAGCGTTTATTGAAACTTCTAATGAAAAAGAAGCTCATAATTTTATTGATACTATGGCAGCACCAATTGTTGTAAAAGCAGATGGTTTATGTGGTGGTAAGGGTGTTATTATTGCACAAAGTATAAAAGAAGCAAAAGAAGCAGCTTCTGATATGTTAGCAGGTACTTCTTTTGGTGATGCAGGAACTTCAATCGTTGTTGAAGAGTTTTTAGATGGATATGAACTTTCAATCTTTGCTATTTGTGATGGTGAAAATTATAAAGTATTACCAGCAGCACAAGATCATAAAAGAATAGGTGACGGTGATACTGGACCAAATACTGGAGGAATGGGTGCGTATGCTCCTACTCCACTTGTAAATGATGATATATACAAAAAAGTAGAAGAAAGAGTTATTATTCCAACACTTGCTGGTATGAAACAAGAGGGTGCTCCTTTTGAAGGTGTTCTTTTTATTGGAGTTATGGTTGTTAAAGGTGAGCCAATTATTTTAGAATATAATGTAAGATTTGGTGATCCAGAGTGTGAAATTTTAATGCCTTTACTTGAAACTCCTGTTTCAGAATTATTTTATAAAGGTGCTACAAAACAACTTGATAAATTAGATATTAAAATCAAAAATGAATTTGGTGTTGGTGTTGTAATGGCAAGTGGAAACTATCCTTATGGTTCATCACAAGCTGCTGAAATTATTGTTGATAATATTGTTGATGAAGATTTATTAAATAATTCACATATTTCTTATGCAGGTGTTGATAAAGTTGATGATAAATTAATGGCAACTGGTGGAAGAGTACTTGTTTGTGTTGGTTTTGGTAAATCAATTAAAGAAGCTAGAGATAGAGCTTATGCTTTATGTGGTCAAGTACATTTTGCTGGTAAAAAATGTAGATCAGATATCGCATATCAAGCATTAAAGTAATTATACATGCAAAATAGTAGTGAGTTAGAACTCGCATCTATGAGATCAAGAGCATTGGCTTTTGTGATTGATGATTTGCTAGTTACTTTTATAGTTCTAATTATCTTTTGGGATAATATAATTGCAGTTAGCCAGAATATGGAAGCTATGATGTATCTTATGAAAACAGATCTAGTTATGCCTTTAATCACATTAAAGGTTCTTTATCAAGCAGTTTTTGTATGGTATTATGGAGCAACAGTTGGTAAAATAGTAGCTAAAATTAGAGTAATTGACGCGAATCATTGGGGACGAGTATCTTTTTTCTCAGCACTTTTAAGATCTGTTGGAAGAATATTTTCTGAAATGTTCTTTTATGTTGGATTTTTAATAGGGTTTTTTAATGATGGTAGAAAAACTTTCCATGATTTTACTGGAAGAACGTTGGTAGTAAATGCATAAAAAAATAATTGCTTCTTTATTACTTACTTCAGTTCTTTCTTTCTCTCAAGAATTAAATAATGAAAAATTTCAACTTGTTGCTAAAAATATAGACTCAAAAAATAACATAGTAACTGCAACTGGTGAAGTTGTAGTATTTTCTCCTTCGTACTATTTAAGTGCTGACAAAATTGTTTATAATAAAGAAAATGAATCTTTTGAATTGTTTGATAATGTTATAATTATAAAAGATAATAATATTCAAACACAAAGTAACTATGCTTTTGTAGATTTAAAAAGCGATGATTTCAAACAAAATCCTCTATTTTTATATGAGGCTAGTAATAATCTTTGGGTAAATTCTAAAACTTCAGATAAACAAAATGATGTTATACAATTAAATAAATCTATAATTTCTGCTTGTGATTGTGTTGATCCAGCTTGGAGTATTAGAGTTTCATCTGCTGATTATGATATAAAAGATAAATGGATAAATGCTTATAATACTAGATTATATATAAAAAATGTTCCTGTTTTATATAGCCCATATTTTGGTTTTTCTACTGATAAATCTAGACGAACGGGTCTTTTAATACCTACAATTGGTTATTCTAATGATGATGGGCTATATTATGCTCAACCCATATATTATGCTCCAAGTGCTGATTTAGATATTGAAGTTATTCCACAGTTAAGAAATAGAAGAGGATATGGTGCTTATACATATTTAAGATATGCAGATTCTGCTTATTCAACATTAAATTTAAAAGCAGGTGGATTTAGAGAAGATAAAGATTTCCAAGAGCAAGCTGGTTTAAAAAATCAAAAACACTTTGGTTGGAATGTTGATTATGAAAGAACTAAATTGTTTTCTAATGAAAATACACAAGATGGATTATATGCTTCAATAAATTTTATGAATGATATTGAATATAAAACGTTAGAAAATGAAGAAGATAGTACATCAACTGATAAAAAAATTGAATCAAAAATAAACTATTTTTATAATACTCCAAAATATTATGGTGGATTATATGCTAGATATTATATTGATACTTCAAAAAACTCTAATGATTCTACGTTACAAGAATTACCGCAAATACAATTACATAAGTATAATGAAGAATTAGGCTTTAAAAAACTTCTTTATTCATTAGATACTAAATTTATGAATTATACTAGACAAGATGGTCTAAACGCGAATATATATGAAGTTAGTTTACCAATAAATTATACAAAATATTTCTTTGATGATTATTTATATTTAACAGTTGAAAATAAAACAGTAATTAGTAAATACAATTATACAAATTCAGATTCTATTACTTATAATAATGGAACATTAGTTCAAAATGAAAGTTCTGTATTAGTAGGAACTGATTTAATAAAACCATATGAAGATTATTTGCATACTATTAATCTAACGGCAAAATACTCTTATCCTAAAAATGTAAAAAAAGATGGTGATTTATATAATATTACGACTGAAGATAATTCACTTAAAGAGAGTGAATTAAAAGCATTCCCTATTGCTCAAGGTAGTAAGAATATAAATTTATCAATAAACCAGTCCTTATATAATAAAGATAGTTTAAAACAAATTGTAAATCATAAAATGTCACAGTCAATTTTATATGACAAAAATGATAAACCAAGACTACAAAACTTAGAAAATTATGTAAAAGTTAATCATGATTTTGGTTCTGTAAGTGCAAAAGTTGTTTATAATGTTCAAGATAAACATTTTATTGAAAATACAGCTGATGCTACATTTAATTATGAAAATTTATCTTTAAGTGCAGGATATTACAAGTCAAAACAAACAGAAAATTCAAATAAAGAAGATCTAGAATCTGTTAGATACAATGCTTCTTATAAAATTGCAAAAGATTATAAAATAGGATATTATGAGAATTATAATATTTTAGATAAAGTTAAAAATAAACAAGGTGTTAATTTAAATATTGATGATAGATGTTGGAATTTAGATTTAAAATATGAAAAAGAGATTGTTCCTTCAACTAGTACTTCAAGTGAAGGTATTAATCAAACTATTGTTTATTTAAATTTAGAATTAAAACCAATTGGTGGAGTAAAACAAAAATATAAAATCGAGGATAAAAATTAATGATTCCTGATCAAATATATTTTAAAAATAGAGAAGTTGCTGCATACAGATTATTGGATATTTTACCAATTGAAAGTATGAAATTAGAGAATTGGACTGTAATTGCTAGTTCATATGGTGGATTTCAAATTGCAAAAATAATTGCAGATACATTAGAAGCTAAATTAGATATAATGTTTAGCGAAAAGATTGTTGCTCCTTGTAATGATGAGTGTGAGATTGCAGTCGTAACAGAACATGAAGAAGTTTTAATACATGAAGAATTAGTTAAAGCTTTTGATATTAGTTTAGATTATATATATTCTACTTCGAAACAAGTTTATGAAACTACACTTTTAAGAAGAGTAGCAAAATTTAGACATGGAAATAAAATTGAAGATTTAGAAAATAAAAATGTATTAATTGTTGATGAAGGGATAAATACTGGGCTTACAATGATGGCTTGTATTAAAACAGCTATTAATTTAAAAGCAAAATCAGTTTCAGTAGCGACACCAATTCTTCCAACAGCTAGTATACCAACAATAGAATCAATTGCAGATGATTTATTTTATATAAAAAAATTAGATCATTTTATAGCAATTAATTTTTATTATGACAGTTTAGAAGATATAAATTACGAAGATATAGAGAAAATAAATAAAGGATAAAAAAGTATGTCAACAGTTTGTGAATTTGAGTTAAGTGGAAAACAAGAGATTTTTGAATTTGGAAAAGTTGCTAAACAAGCAAATGGTTCAGTTTTAGCAAAGTTAGGAAATGCAGTAGTTTTAGCAACAGTAGTAAGTGAGTTTGATAATCCTGTAAGTGAGGATTTTACTCCTTTAACTGTTCAATATATAGAAAAAACATATGCAGCTGCAAAATTACCAGGTGGTTTTATCAAAAGAGAAGGAAAACCTAGTGATTTTGAAACACTAACTTCAAGAGTTATTGATAGAAGTTTAAGACCACTTTTCCCAAAAGGTTATGTTTATCCTACAACAATTACTGTAATGGTACTAAGTGCTGATAAAAATGTTGACTTACAAACTTTAGCTTTAAATGCTGCTAATGCTGCTTTATATACTTCTAACTTACCAATTAAAAAATCTGTTTGTGGTGTAAGGGTTGGAAAAATTGATGGAGAGTATGTTGTTAATCCAACTCCTGAAAGTTTAGAAAATTCTACTTTAGATTTATATGTTGCTGGATCTAAAGATGAATTATTAATGATTGAAATGAAAACTATTTCTACAAGTGAATTAGTTGAAGTTGATATTGAAGCATTTACTAAAATTCATAATGCAAATGAAATGAATGAAGATGTATTAGTTGAAGCAATCGCTGTTGCACAAGAAGCTTTAAAAGAAGCAAACTTAACTTATGAAAAAGGTTTTGAAGAATCTTCAAAACAAATGGCTGAAGTTGAATTAGTAGAATTCACTATTGAAGAATCGGTTATATCATATGTAAGAGATAATTTCTCATCAGATATTAGTGAAGCAATTAAAAAGCTAGCAAAAAGTGAAAGAGCAACACAATTAAAAGACGTAGCTAAAATGATTAGTACAAATGAATATTGTGTAACTAATGAATTAGAATATTCTACAATTTATGAAGCAGTTTCAATTGTAAAAAGAGAATTAGTTAGAAATATGATTGTAAATGATAAAGTAAGAGCTGATGGAAGAGGTCTTAAAGATGTAAGACCAATTTCAATTGAAACAAATATCTTACCTTCAACTCATTCATCTTGTTTATTTACAAGAGGTGAAACACAAGCTTTAGTTATTGGAACAATTGCTGGTCCTAAAGATGGGCAAATGTATGAAATATTAACTGAAAAATCAACTTCTGTTGATAGATTTATGGTTCATTATAACTTCCCAGGATTCTCAGTTGGTGAAGCAAAACCTATGTTTGGTGTTGGAAGAAGAGAGTTAGGTCACGGAAACTTAGCTAAAAAAGCACTTGAAGCTACTATTGATGATGATTACTCTGAAACTGTTAGATTAGTATCTGAAATACTTGAATCAAATGGTTCTTCTTCTATGGCAACTGTTTGTGGTGGTTCATTAGCACTAAAAGCAGCAGGTGTTCCTATATCTGATTTAGTTGCTGGTGTTGCTATGGGAATGGTTGTAGAAGGTGATAATTATTCAGTTCTTACAGATATCATGGGATTAGAAGATCATGATGGTGATATGGACTTTAAAGTTGCAGGAACTTCAAAAGGTATCACTGCTCTTCAAATGGATATTAAACTTGGTGGAATTGAATTATCAGTATTAAAAGAAGCATTACTTCAAGCTAAAGAGGGAAGAGAACATATCTTAAGTTTAATGGAAGAAGCAGCACTTGATATCGTTCCAAGTGAAGCTTTACCTTTAGTAGAGCAATTTGCAATTGATCCTAGTAAAATAATGGTTGTAATTGGAAAAGCTGGTTCAACTATTAAAGAAATTATTGAGAAATTCTCTGTTTCTATAGATTTAGATAGAGATAGTGGAAATGTTAAAGTATCTGGTGAAAATAAACAAAATATTTTAGATGCTTGTGAACACATCAAATCTATCTCAAATAATGCAACTTCAAGAAGAGAACCAAAAGAAGTAAACTTTGAAAAATTATATGCGATAGATGAAGCATTAGTAGGAAAAGTTGAAAGAGTTGTTGATTTTGGTGCATTTATATCTTTACCAAAAGGTGGAGAAGGACTGTTACATATTTCTAAAATCTCTAAAGAAAGAGTGACAAATGTAGCTGATATATTATCAGTTGGACAAGAAGTAGAAGTTAGAGTCTTAAAAGTTAAAAAAGACAGAATAGAATTAGCTTCAAATTAATCATAAAGTAAACTAGTTATATTTTTTAACTAGTTTACAAAGAACATTTAAAAAATAATAACTTCACAAAAACTCAAAAATAATATTTAAAAACTCAAATTATTACTATTAATATTACAAATATAGCATTTATATAGCTTTTTATATAAAAAACATAAAAATTTAATAATTTTATTATATAAGTACATAATTTATTGTATAATATAATCCTAAATTAATATTTCTTACGTTAGTATAGATAAAATAATATTTTAAGAAAACTTAAGGGGTTTTATATGGCTAAGCTTTTAATAGTAGATGATTCTACAATGCTAAGAGATATGCTGAACTATGCATTAAATGAAGGTGGTTACACTGATGTAACTGAGGCAGTTGATGGTGTCGATGGTTTAGCAAAAGCAAAAGCTGCAGATTTTGATTTAATAATAACAGATGTTAATATGCCAAATATGGATGGATTAACATTAATTGGTGAATTAAGAAAAGTACCACAATATTCAAAGAAACCTATTTTAGTATTAACTACTGAAAGAAGTGATGAAATGAAAGCGAAAGGTAAGGCTGCAGGCGCAACTGGATGGATTGTTAAACCATTTGTGCCAGACCAACTGTTAAAAGCAGTTAATATCGTATTAAGTAGATAAAAGGAGTTATCATGTCATTTGATATTTCTAAATATAGAGAAATGTTTCTTGAAGAAGCAGAAGAACTATTTGAATCGGCGGACAATGTACTATTGGAAGCTGAAAATAATGGATCTTTGACAGATGAAGAGATGGGACAGCTATTTAGAGATGTACACACTCTAAAAGGTAGTGGTGCATCTGTTGAGTTAACACTTTTTGCGGAGTTTACTCACGATGTTGAAAACTTAATGGATAAATTAAGAAATCATAAAATTGAATTTATACCAGAAATGGCTGGAACCCTAATTGATGGGCTTGATGTAATGAAAGAAATTCTTGATTTAGAAGTATCAGATACATTGACAAGAGAAAACTTCACAGAGATGACATCATCTTTACTTGAGGAAATTAGAGCTTATTCTAATGGACAAGCTCCAGTAGCTAAAGAAGAAGTTGCAGTTGTTGAAGTACCAAAAATAGAAGAGATTGTTGTTAAAGAGCCAGAAGCAAATAAAGAACCTGATCTTGAAATATCAGATAATGATAATTTTGGTTTTTTTGATGATGATTTAACAAATGAAAGTAATAAAATTACTAAATCTTATGGTATTTTTGCTGATGATGATATAGATGAAGA
>Ga0193956_1000125_pt1 | contig 34752 bp, 37 predicted proteins | sample BB_7_MG_FD_140358 | JGI IMG/M metagenome (GOLD analysis project Ga0193956, IMG submission 140358) | Microbial mat bacterial communities from the Broadkill River, Lewes, Delaware, United States - BB_7_MG | ecosystem: Environmental > Aquatic > Freshwater > River > Microbial mats | place: USA...
AATTCAACTACCTAGTTGCAATAGTGTAAAAACAACTGTGTAAATCCAAACTAGAAATATCTGGTAAAATAACGGGTAACTAAAATATTCAAGGATTTACACAATAAGTATCTTAAATATAAAAGATATCTTAAAAGAATTGAAAGATATACTTATGGAGAGATATAAGAATTAAAATATACTTTAAAATATTTTTAAACAATGGGACAATGCTCTTTATAATGCTAAAAGATACTACTGCATTTTAAATTTTTTAACAATCTCTTCTGCTGCAATTAAACCATAAACTAAACAATCAGGAGTAGAACAACTTATAAGTCTACTATATCCATGTATCCCACCTGTAGCTTCTCCTGCAGCATATAAGTTTTCGATAGGCCGATTACTTAGAAGATCTATCACTCTTGCTTTAGTGTCTATAAAAACACCTCCTTGAGTATAGTTTAATTTTGGTTTTATTGTAATTGTATAATATGGAGCTTTATTTATGTCTTTTATATTACTTGAAAAAAATTTATTAAACTTTTTATCTATTCCCGATTTAACAAACCTGTTATATGTGATAATTTCCTTTGCAACTTTATTCTCGTTTAATGCATAATGCTTACATATTTCTTTTATAGAAGAAAATTTTTTAATAATTTTTGTTTTAAAATACTGTTTTAAAAGCCCATTATCAGCAAAACTATTAACTCCATTTGTATCATAAACAATAATTGGATATTTTTTTGTGTTATTTTCACTCATACTCATCAAAATAGCTTTTGCTAATTCCTGTCTTGAGCTACCCTCATCAACAAATCGTGAAGAAGTTTTTAAATTTAACATACAACCATATTTCATAATATCCATTGGTATAGAAAAGGCAAACCTCATCAAAGAAAGATGGACAGGTATTGCTCCTGCTTGTATCAAATACTTAAGTGCATCAGCTTTGGACTCTTTGTGGGTAGTAGAGCTAATATACTTTACCAATGGATTTTGAATTGTTCTAAAACTTTGATCTCTACTATAACCTCCTGTTGCATAAATAATTCCTGCTTTAGCTTTATACCTATATGTTTTAAAACTTTTTTTATCATATTTTAAAACTTCAATACCAATAACTTTTCCAGTGTTGTCTTTTAAAATTGTACGAGCTTGTGTCTTTACATGTAAAGACACCTCATTTAATGAAAAAAGATGTTTATGCAAAGGTTGCATAACTCCCCTTGCCCCTCCATCTACAGGACATATAGTTCTTGCCACACTATGCCCTTTTTCCCATTTTACTTTTTGATAAAAGTTAGCCCCTTTATTTACTATAAATTCCATAGCTCTTGTAGAATTTTTTGCAATATTTAATGAGTGCTCATATTGATTTAGACCTCTTCCTGCTTTATTCATATCTTTAGCTAGAAGTTCAGGAAAATCAACAATATTAGCTTTTCTTTGCATTGGAGAGTTGACTATAGACATTTCCAAGGTACTTAACATTGAACTTCCTCCAATTTGCCTACTTTTTTCAATCATCAATGTTTTTAAACCATTTTGTGCGCAATATATACTTGAAACTGTTCCAGCTAGTCCACTTCCGACAACAATTACATCAACCTCTTCATCCCAGAGAATACTTTTTAAATCCAAATCTACAGCGTTAAGTGTACTTGAAACACCTAAAATAGCTGTTGTTTTTAAAAAATCTCTACGAGTTATATTTTTGTTCATAATTTCCCTTAAACTGTGATTTTAAAACAAGCTCCAGATTCTCTATTATTCAAACTTATACTTCCATTCATATTTTTTTCTATAATCATTTTTGTCATATACAAACCAATACCTGTTCCTTGGTATGCGTGTTTTGTTGTAAAATATGGATCAAAAATTTTATTCATAATATCTGGTTTTATCCCTCCACCATTATCACAGATGCAAACTACATTTTTACCCTCTTCTCTATACAAAGAAATTGTAATACAAGGCTCTTTTACTTCTCTTTGAATCAATACATCTTTTGCATTTGATATTACATTTAATAGTGCTTGAGAAAATTCATTTTTATAACTATTTGTAGCCATTTGCTCATCATATATTTTAATATCTATACTAATATGATGTGAAGCTAAAGAAGCATTTACAATAGTAAGTGCATTTAAAAGAGAATCTTCTATAAAAAACTGCTCTTTTTGTTTATCTAGTTGATAAAAATTGCGAAAATCTTCTATCGTACTTGACATATACTCTATCAAACTATTTCCTTCTTCAATCTTAGTCAGTAATCTATCTTTTGTTAATTTTTTATTTTCTCCGTATGCTTCAAGATACATTAAAATAGCAGACATTTGCATGAGCGGTTGTCTCCATTGATGAGCAATATTACCTATCATTTCACCCATAGAAGCTAGTTTAGATTGATTGATTAGTAACTGTTCTTTTTCTTTATTTTCTTGAAGTGCTTTTATCTCAATTTTCATTCTATTGTCAGTTTCTTCTTTTACTCTATTTTCTAGGTTTATATTTAATATTTTAAGTTTATTTTCGCTAACTTCAACTCTTGTTATTAAATAGTGAAATATGTAATTTACAATAAACGCTGCTAATATAAAAAGAAAAACACTAAAATAAATTGTTTTCTTTAAAGACTTTTCATAAGATATATTTTTGTCTGTAACATCTAAAAAGAAAATAGTTTTCGCAATAATAGTTTTATCCACATCAAGAAGAGGAAAAACTTTTACTACAAAGTATTGTTGATTGATTTTAAAAAGTTTATTATCATTTATGTTTTTAAAAGCTACATTTTTAAACTTAGAGTATTCCTTGTCATCCAAATGAGTATATTTTTTAAAAATTTCTCCATAAGTTTTAAAAAATATAAACCCTTTACTTCCATCAAAGTTTTTTATACTTTCTAATAAAACTTCGGCATTAATCAAAAACTCCACTACTCCAAGAAGCTCGTAGTTTTGGAACACTCCACTAAGTAGCCTATAATAAACTTCGTCGTCTTTAACTACCAGATCAACTAAATTTCTATCTCTATTATTTATATTGCTTATTAAAGGATTATAAGTTTTTAAAATATCCTCATCAAATCTTATCTCTTCTCTATCAATTGTCAGTTTTGAGTTTACTTTAATAAATGAAATATTTTTAAGATAACGATTCGTTGGTTTTAAATTGTTAAAAACATAATTTATATGATTCATCAAAGCTTGATTGTTATTAGTTTTTATATGTTCTAGTATTTTATTTTCAGAAAAATACCCTACTTGGGTACTATAGTATTTAAGCATATCTGCAGTAAATGAAGCATAGTAGTTATTAAAAGATTCCGTGTATTCAGTTTCTACTTGATTAAGATAACTTTTATGTGACATTTTATTTTGATAGTAAAGAATTAAAAAAAGTACGCTAATTAGAATCAAAACAAAAATTAAGCTTTTTGATTTTATAGAAATTGTTGTAAACTTAAATTTCATTTTATTTGAAGAAAGTATCCAACTTCTTGTCTATTACATACTATATCAGAACCCACTTTTTTTCTTAAATCTTTTAAAAGTGATTTAAAGGCCTCTTTACTTACATCAAAACTATCCCAAACATGATATTCAATTTCTTCATAAGTTATAACATTAGGTGCTCTTTTTATCAGTAATTCTAGTAGAGATATCTCTTTTTTGTTTAATTTTGTTACTTTATCTTTTAGAATTATTGTTTTGTTAACAAAATCATAAGTACTTTGTTCACTTAATTCTATCTTTTCACCTAAGTCTTTAACCATTACATGTAAACATTCATTAAGAGCATCAAATAAAGTTTTTTTGTTAAAAGGTTTGATTAGATATTTCGTTATATAAAGTTCTACAGCTTGAAGAAGATAATATTTTTCAGTATGTGCTGTCATAATGATGACTGGAGTATGCATGTCTGTTTTTCTTATTTCTCTTAAAACTTCAAGTCCATCTTTTTTAGGCATGCAAATATCTAAAAGAAGTATATCAGGTTTATAAAGGTTATAATATTCTAAAGCTTCTTGACCATCACTTGCTCCAAAAACTTTATCAACATATAATTCCATAACACTTGAAACACTTTCTCTAACGCCTTTTTCATCTTCGGCGTAAAGAATTGAAATATTTTTTAAATCCAATTTTTTACCTTTGCCTTTTAAATACATTTTATCTAATTTTTAATAAAAAAATTATAGGTAAATCATTAAAATCTACCTATTTATTCTTAATGCCCACCGCCATCTATAACATTCATTACTGGTTTATACTCTGGTTTGAGCTCATTTAGTTTGTTTCGTAAGCTTTCGTGACCTGAACTAATGTGACATGATACACATGAAAGTTTTTTATTTGTTAAGAGTTTTGACTCATAATGCTTATGCATTTCCAATTGCTTTGGATTTTCTGCATCAGTTTGTTCTAAAATATTTGTGTGACAACTAAGGCATCCTGAATCGTATACAAAACTTTTACGATGGGCTCTTTTTTTATACCAATTTATGTTTTCAGGTTTCCCAAAAGCTGTTATTGCAACTTCAACTGCACCGTTTTTTGCTTTGACATAGAGATAATTCATAAGTGTGTCTTGTGGCAAATGGCAACTTACACATTTTGCTTTTATTCCTAAAGCATTATTCCCTCCATGAACATCTTCTTTATAAACTTCTACCATAGGCTCCATTGAGTGGCAAAGTATACAAAACTTATCTCCCGCAGTCTCTTTTACACCTTTATATGTTCCTAAAGACACTAGAAGTCCAATCACGATACCGATACAAACAATAATTATAGTTTTTTTCATGATTTTCCTTTTATTTTATTGGTTTCATCCAAGTTTCAACATTATGGCAATCAGCACACATGTTTACTGACTTTTCATGAGAGTGATGACACTCATAACAACTCAAAGTTGTTCCATCATGATATGAATTATGAGGGCTTGTTTTGTCTTTTTCCATAAAAGAAATTCTTTGGGCAAGATACTCTTTACTTTTATGACAAGTGAGACATTGTTCGTCTTCCAATTCTTCATAGTCTTCTTCAGAACCTTCTCCATGACAATTTTTACACTCTAATTGAAGCTCTTGGTGATATGATTTTATGGGATACTTACTATTACTGTTCACATCCATTACATATGTTTTTGGCTCATTTACATTTAGTACCAACAAGATTACTCCTCCCATTAAAAGGAGAAGTAAAATTGGTATATTATAAGTTTTCATTTAGGTCTCTTTTTTATGACTTAACGATACTCTCACCAGCAATAATGCCTGATGTCATACAATCTGGGATTGAACCACTCGTTATTCTACTAAATCCATGAACTCCCCCTGTTGCTTCACCAACGGCATAAAGACCATCAATTGGTTTATTTGAGTCAATATTCAAAACTTCATGTTTTGTTGTAACTTGCACACCACCTTGAGTATAACTTAGTCCAGGTGCCGCATGAATAGCATAATAAGGAGCTTTTTGTACAGCTGCTCCATTAAGTTTTGAATAATCTTTTTTAAATTTATCATCTTTTTTAGCAGCTATTGATTTATTATAAGTATCAGCTTCTTCCAACAATTTATCTACTGGCAATTTATATTCAGTGGCTAACTCTTTAAGAGTATTAAATTGTTTTATTTTTCCTTTTTTCAAAAACTTATTCATGCGATGTGGATCATGTGAATTTTTAAATCCTTGTGCATCAAAAATAAGAACAGGATATTTCTTTGTATTAGTTGTAAGCATATGGCTTAATATAATATTAGATAAATCTTGACGATTTGAATCTTCATTCGTTATACGCGCAGCAGTATTAGCATCTACCATCATACTATATTTCAAATCTTCAGTTGGGATACCAAAAGAGAATCTTGTAAGAGATATTTGTACAGGAGTTGCACCAGCTTTTATCATAGATTTCAAAGCTCCAGCAGTCGCTCCTCTGTTGGAAGGTGTTTTGATAAGTGCTAGTGTAGGGTTTTGGATAGTTCTGAATTCTTTATCTCTACTATATCCACCTGTTGCAAAAACAACAGCTTTTTTTGCACGATAATATTTTACTTTTCCTGTTGTATTTTCTCTATCATCTGCTTGTAATTTATTGTCAAATTTGTATTTTTCTTTTACCATAAGACCTATTACTTTGCCAGCGTTGTCTTTAATTATTTCTTCGGCTTTTACTCTTTTTAAAACTTCACCATTTTTTGAAAGATAATGCTTGTGAAGAGCTTGGACTGCTTTACCACCACCACCTAATGTTTGAAGTGATCTTGCAACAGTGTGCCCACCTAAATGTTTAAGTTTATCTCCATACTTAACACCTCTATCTCTTGCAAATTCATAAGCTCTGTTTGAATTTTCTGCAATTCTTCTTGTATGGCGAACATCATTGTATCCTTTTCCAGCAGCACTAAAATCTTTCATATAAAGTTCAACAGAATCTTTTATACCACTTTTTGCTTGAAGGTCTGAACCCATAACTGCAAAGTCTTGCTGAGAAATAATAGAGTTGCCACCTAAGCGAGACATTTTTTCAATCATAACAGTTTTAAGACCAGCTTCTGCTGTAACAATAGAAGTTACATGTGCACTAAGTCCACTACCAACAACTATTACATCGTACTCAGCATCCCATTTAATCTCTTTATCACTTTGAAGTGTAGCAGCGTTAAGTGCAGGCGCAGCAGCAATAGCACTAGTAGCTAAAGCACCCCATTTCATAAATCCTCTTCTTGATAATTCTTCCATTTTATATCCTTTTTTTAATATATTAATGAAATTCTAATTGAATCAAGGGGGATAATAGGGGGATAAATATTGAAAAGTAAATTACTATCTAACTTATTATTTACTCTAATTACTCGGATTACTCTATATTAGAAAGAATAATTTAATCATAAAAAATCCAACTCAACTTCCTATACACTGCCATAAACAAAATAACAATATTTTGAATCTAAGCAAAATCATTGTATACTAATACTTTTAAGGAGATAAATAAATATGGTATTCACTGGCGTTTGGTTCCCTGGACAGAACAAATATAGAGAAATAAGCTCAGTCTCAAATACCCTTGATTTTCAAGCAAAAAGAGCAATAATAAGATATAAAGATTGTAATATAGACATTCCTAAAGTACTTAAGGCTTACATTTAATGGCTGAAGATGAGATAATAATACTTGATGCCGAAGATTCAAGCGACGAGGCAACCCAAAAAAAAGAAAAAAAGAAACCAAAAAAACCTTTAAAGAAAAACAAAAAACTCCTTATTATTGGTGGTGGTATTTTTGGTCTTTTACTTATCATTATTATCATCATTATTGTCTCTTTATCAAGCTCAAAAGAAGCAACAGTCTTCGATGTAAATACAACTCAAATTGCAGACAATTTAAACAAGAAAAATAACTTTGGACAATTTTCTCCCTCTCATTTAGAAAATATGATAAAAAAAGCAAACCTTTTATATGAAAGAGGGAATAAAGAAGAAGCACTCAATGTATACAAAAGAATTTCAACTTTTAACGAAGCAATTTCATACTACAACATAGGTGTTGCAAAACTAAAAGAAAAAAACTATCAAGGGGCATTAGATTCTTTTAAAAAAGCAATAGACAATGGCGAACAAAGATGTGTTAGCTCAATAAATGCTGCTGTTAGTGCACTAGAGTTAAACAAAAAAGATTTATTTAAATACTATATTGATTTGGCTTTTACTTATCTTCCAATGGAGAGTAATTCCCCACTTTACTCTTACTATGTCGGTGTAGTAAACTACTATAAAAACTATTATTACGAGTCATTGGCTTCCCTAACACATCCAAACTCTATACACTATACTTACGAACAAAATTATCTAGCATCTAAAATCTTTGCCTCAATCAATATGAATGCAAAGGCAGTTAATGTATTAGAAAAAAATGCAAAAAAAGAAGATGCTCTTACATTAGGGCTCTTATATGCCAGACTAGGAGAATTTAAAGCAGCAAAAAATTATCTTACCAAAGCTGGTAGCCATAGCGAAAATCCTTTACATGTAAAGGCAGCTCTTGCTTTAGTAGAGAACAAACTAGGACAACTTGAAACAAGTGCTAATTTAATGGATGCTCTTTATAAAAAATATGATGAAAATGCTACAAAAATATATCCTATAAAAACAACACTCAAAGATTCACTTTTTGATGTAAATATTGCTCAACATGATTTTGATAAAACACTCTTTTTTGATGATGAAAGAACATACGGTCTTCTTTTCTACTTTGCACCATTTAAAGTTTTTAATGCAAAGCAGACTATTGATTATATTAGGAAAGGAAGTATGAATATTTTTATAGATGAAATAGGTCCTGCTCTATCCTATCTCAAAAAAAGTTCTACTATTTCTAAAGTAAATATTTCTATAAGTGCTGGTATAAAAAAAGCGCTTAACTACCACACAGAACAAGCAAATCAAATATTTTTAAAAATGATAGATACATATCCTAAACACTCTATTTTACACTACAATTTAGCCTTGACTTATGGACAAATGTCAGATTTTGAAAAAGCACATAAACACTTTACTAAAAGCTATCATTTAGATAACAACAACTACCTTGCTGGAGCATTTGCTATAATAACAGGTAATCTCATACATAAAGATATAAAAAAATTAAGTGAGGATATAAAAGCAAGTATAACAAATGACCATACGATACAAGAAACAAATCTTTTTATGGCACTTATTCACTTAACAGAGAACAATCAACTCTCTTTAACAAGATGGCTAGAAGAAAAAAAAGATGAAACACCTTTAAATCTTATCTTTGATACTATCATCGCACAAAAAACTTTTAACGAAAAGGAATACAGGCAAAAAGCAACACTACTCACATCAATACTCCCAAAAGACATCATGGCAAATATTATCAATTTTAATGTAAAAAATAAAAAAAATGATATCAAAAAATATGCAAAAGCGATACAAATAGACTTTAAAAAATTAGATTTAGACTATAGTGCTTTTTACTATGGTCCAAGAATTGTCCAAGAATCTTATGTAAAACTTCTTCAAATAGGTGGTCTTTTATATCATGAAAGAATCAAGCTAATAGAAAAGATGGAACTTGAAAAAAATGATGTAGCCGGTATAATGCAAACTTTAGCATACTTGAGTATTCATACTCACAATTTTGAAGAAGCCTATGTACTCTATAACAAACTCATAGATGATTTAGGTAAAAATGATAGTGCAACTATTTTCCTCGCGGCTGTAGCTAGTATTGGTGCTAATCATAGTGAAAATGCGGTAGCTCTTTTAGAACTTTCTAAATTAACAAACCCTAAAAATCTTGAAGCAAGATATGGCTTAGGGCTTTTATACCAAGAAATCCAAAATTGGGAAGGTGCAAGGATACAATATAGCAAAATAGGAAATAGTGACTTCAAATCTCAATATTTTAGTTTTGAAGTCACTAGGTGAACTAGATATTTGCTCCAGTTTTATTGCTATTACTTCTTAATCCGTCTTTCATAGACACATAACTATTTAGTGCCCCAATATAAGCATTTGCAGTCGCTAGCATAGTATCAACACTCAAACCATGGCCCATAATCGCAGGTTTTCCTTCTTCAAATGCAACTTTAACAACAACTCTTGCAAGTGCATCTTTACCCTCTGTAACAGCATCAACTTTATAGTCTTTAAGCTCACCTGTTACATTACAAACTCTGTCAATTACTTTAAATACAGCATCCATAGTGCCATTTCCAATGGCTGCATCCGTTATCTCTTTTCCATCATGAGAAATTGTCACTGCAGCATTTGCAACACCACCAGGATTGCAATCACTTAATTGAAGAGTTACTAATTTAAATACTTGCTTGATTTTTGCAATTTCTGCTGAAACCAATGCTCTAATATCATCATCAAAAATCTCTTTTTTAGCATCTGCAAGTATTTTGAATCTATCAAATGCTTCATTTATCTCTTCATCTTTTAAGCTAAAACCTAATTTTTCAAGTTTGTCTTTAAATGCATGTCTACCAGAATGCTTTCCTAAAACAATAGAATTTTTATTCAAGCCAATATCAGTTGCTTTCATAATCTCATATGTTTCCATATGCTTTAGTACACCATCTTGATGGATGCCACTCTCATGAGCAAATGCATTTTTACCAACTATTGCTTTGTTTGGCTGTGGCTCAATTCCTGTGATCGTTGAGACCAATCTACTTGTTGGATATATCTCTTTTATATTTATGTTTGTACTATAGTCTTTAAAAAGATCTGCACGTGTACGAAGTGCCATAACCACCTCTTCTAAAGCTGCATTCCCTGCTCTCTCACCTAATCCATTTATAGTACACTCTACTTGTCTAGCCCCATTTAATATACACTCAATCGAACTTGCAGTCGCTAAGCCTAAATCATTATGATTGTGTACTGAAAGGATAGCACGATCACCTACACTTTCATGTAAAGATTTGATGATAGCTCCCATCTCGCTTGGCATTCTATATCCAACAGTATCAGGTATATTTAGAGTTGTTGCTCCTGCGTTTATAACAGCATCAAGTATTTCTTTCATAAACACTACATCACTTCTTCCTGCATCTTCACAACTAAACTCAATATCATCACAAAAAGTTTTCGCATAAGTCACTGCATCAACCGCTTTTTTTATAACTTGATCTGGAGTCATTTTTAGTTTATATTCCATATGGATTGCACTTGTTGCTATAAAAGTATGGATTCTTTGTCTCTTTGCACTTGCTATTGCTTCACCAGCGGCTTTGATATCTCTATCTAATGCTCTTGAAAGTGAACAAATAGTTGAGTTTTGTACTTGAGATGAAATTCTACTAATAGCATCAAAATCCCCAGGACTAGCAGCAGCAAAACCAGCTTCAATAACATCAACTCCAAGTTTTTCTAACTGCAACGCCAACTGAATTTTTTCTTCTGTATTCATTGAAGCACCTGGGCTTTGCTCACCATCTCGTAATGTTGTATCAAATATAATTATATTTTCCATTTTAGTATCCTTGTTTATTCGTATCATATAAAAAGCTTTACATGTAAAGCTACGCAATCTGTATTTGTTATTTATGGTATATTAGTAGTTGAGTAAGAAGAGCAGGAGGATGTTATATCTCTTTTGTAATGAAATATGGTTTACATGTAAACATGTCATAACATCTCCTTATTTTTAATTTTTATATTATACTATGATTTTTTTCGTTTTGCAATTATAAAGTTATAGAGTGCCCTAAAAACACCATAAAATAAGTACATCGTTATGAGACAAGTAGTGCTCTCTACTGGATACAAATAAAGCATAGAAAAAACTATAATCAACATCACTAATACTTTAATAATATTAGCTTTTTTCAAATCTACTTTTTTAAAACTTGGATATCTAATATTACTTACCATTAAAAAAGATAAAAATCCTAAAGAAAGTAACATTACTACTTCTAGTCCATGCATAAAAGGATACTCAAGATAAGTTAACACCCACATAGTTAGTACAACTGCTGCTCCTGGAATTGGGATGCCTATAAAAACTGACGGTTCAGTAGAAGTACTCATAACATTAAATCTAGCAAGTCTTATAGCTCCAAAAACAACATATAAAGCACTAAACAAAGCACCCAATCTTCCAAATTGATATCCTATACTAAAATAAAACAACATTGCAGGAGCAGCGCCAAAAGCTATAACATCTGCTAAAGAGTCAAACTCTCCACCAAACTTACTTGTTGTATTCGTTAGTCTTGCTACTCTTCCGTCGAGTCCATCTAAAACTAATGAGAGTAAAATATATATTGCAGCTTTTTCAAATTGTCCATTTGAAGATGCAATGATACCAATCATCCCTAAAAAAGCACTTGCAGCTGTAAAGAGATTTGGAAATATATACATTAACTGTAATTTTTCACCATTACTGTTTATCATTTAAATCTCCTTTATGTGCAAAATACCCCAGTACACTCTCTCCTGCTTTAACATAATCCCCAACAGAAACTTTGATTCTAGTGTCTAGTGCTAAATAAAGTTCAATATTTCCATCCACCAATATACCAAATCTTTGTGCTGATTTTAAAGGTCCAACAGTTTTAAAAAGCTCAATCTTCCTAGCAAATATCCCTGCATTTATATTGATAAAAAGTTCACTATATCTACTACTACATGTTATAGTTGCTCTTTCACCTAATTTATCTCTTAAAAAAGAATTACTTGATAGCATCAGCCCATATCTTCTTGTAGTTTTTTTTATGTTCATTAGCGTAGGAGCTCTTAACATAGAAGCTTCTAAAAGAGTTTTTTGTATCTCTACTTTGATATACTCTTTTCCATCATTATAAGAAGCTTTTGATATACTTGTTATATTTCCATCACATGGAGACAATACTGCCATATCATCATCTTCTGCGGGTAGTCTCTCAGGATTTCTAAACATATATGCAGTAAAAAATAAAAGAACTAAAAACACCCATGAAAATAGATCAAAAACAAGTGATATTAAAAAAGCCACAAATAGCAAAAGAAGATATTTCCACCCCTCTTTTGCTATGATTTGTGTTGTAGTATTATTTTTCATTATTTCTTTTCTTTATCTCTTTTGGCAGAGACTATGTCGTTTGCATCTTCATACGCATGAATAATCTCTCTTAATTGCTCTCCATCTATGGTTTCATTTTTGTTTAAAGATACTACAATACTTTCTATACACTCTTTATACTCTTCTAACTTAGAAATAACTATTTTATATCTTTCACCAAGTATATTTTTGATATGTGCATCAAGCTCTTCAGACATCTTATCACTACAATCATTTGATGACTTTCCACCTAAAAAGGTATTGTTTTGGCGAGATATAACCATAAGTCCAGCAACTTCACTCATACCGTAGATACTAGCCATTGATTTTATAATTTCAGTTGCTCTTTCTAAGTCATTTCCGGCTCCAGTACTTATCTCTCCAATAAATACTTCCTCAGCAGCACGGCCACCTAAAAGAACATCTACTTCAGCTATAAGTTCATGTTTTTGTGCTAAAAATTTATTTTCTTCAGGAGTATTAAGCGTATATCCAAGAGCAGCTAAACCTCTAGGGATAATAGATACTTTAGAAACACTTTTTGCTCCTTTTGTAGTTTCAGCTATAAGAGCATGACCACTTTCATGGTAAGCCACTATTCTTTTTTCTTCTGGATTTATACGGCGACTTTTCTTTTCAAGTCCAGCGATAGATCTCTCAACCGCTTCAACTAAGTCCATTTGTTCAACAAATTGTTTTGTTTTTCTTCCTGCTAAAAGTGCAGCTTCATTAATAATATTTGCTAAATCAGCTCCTGAAAGTCCAGCTGTAAGACGACCTATATCTTCCAAGTCCACATCTTTTGACAGCTTAATACCGTTTACATGTACTTTTAAAATATCTACTCTTCCCTTAAAATCAGGCTTGTCAACTAAAACTTGTCTATCAAATCTTCCTGGTCTTAAAAGAGCAGCATCAAGTACCTCTGGTCTGTTTGTTGCGGCAAGAACGATGACAGGAGATTTATCAGAACTAAAACCATCCATCTCTGCAAGAAGTTGATTTAGAGTTTGTTCTCTCTCATCATTGCCACCCATCTGTCCATTGGCAGCACGACTTTTACCTATTGCATCAATCTCATCTATAAAAACTATAGCCGGTGCTTCTTTTTTTGCATTGTCAAACAAATCTCTAACACGACTTGCTCCAACACCAACAAACATCTCTATAAAACTTGAGCCAGAAACAGAGTAAAAAGGAACATCAGCTTCCCCTGCAACTGCTTTTGCTAAAAGAGTTTTACCAGTACCTGGAGGGCCTACAAGAAGAACACCTTTTGGAATCTTTGCTCCAAGATTGATATATTTATCAGGATGTTTCAAAAAGTCTACTATCTCTTTTACTTCTTCTTTGGACTCTTCTACACCAGCGACATCATCAAATGTTACATTTGGTTTTTCTGAATTTACTAGCTTTTTACTATTACCCATACCAAGTATTCCACCACCCATATTTTTTTGCATACGATTTGCTAAAAGCATCCATATACCAAAAAATATAAAAATAGGAATTACCCATGAAAAAAGTATTTCTGTAAATACATTTGTTTCGTTATATCCACCATATGGAATTTTCTTTTCATCTAAGAGGGGGATAAGCGTGGGATCTTGTCCTACTTTTTTTACTGTATACACAGTTTTCACTGCACTTTTTTCATCAACAGCTCTTATCATAGTTTGGCCCATTGCTACATAAGTAATTTGGTTTTTCTTCACCAATTCTTTAAACTCATAATAGTTTATATCTTTTGTAACAGCTTTACCGTTTTGTGCTCCACCTAATCCATTTTCAGGTGCAAGAAAATTTTTAAATACCATTATAATCACTATTGAAAAAATCCCAAATACTAAAAGTGGGTTTTGGTTAAAAAAATTATTATTCTTGTCGTTTTTATTATCTTTGTTACTCAATTATTTACCTTTTCAAAACAAGTGTATACCACTCGCCTTTGCTATATTTTTCTAAAACTTCCATTGAGTTAAATCTTTTTTCAACTCTATCTATATATTTATCTAATATTCCTGAGAGTATTAAAATGCCGCCTTTTTTAGTTGCACTCATAAGATCCATTGCAAGCATAATCAAAACATCTGCTATGATATTTGCTACTACTACATCATACTCTTTGTCCCTTTTTTGAACTGAACCTACCCAAGATTTGCTATATGTTTCACTATTTAATGCAAAGTTGTCAATAGCACTACCTACAGCAAGATCGTCAGTATCACAAAAATCAACACAGCCACCAAGCCTTGATGCAGCAATAGACAAAATACCACTTCCGCATCCAACATCTAAAACTTTATCATTTTTTTGTAAATATTTTTCTAACATTACTAAACAGCCATATGTTGTTTCATGATGGCCTGAACCAAAAGCTAAAGTTGGGTCTACTAAAATATTTAATTTACCCTCTTTCTCTTTATCCCAACTAGGATGAATATAAAATTTTCCTACTTCTATTGGTTGCACTGAATTTTGATATTTACTTATCCAGTCTATATTTGGTTTTGTTTCTAAATTTGTTTCTACTTTTATATCTTTAGACAGTGCTTCTGAGAGTCTCTTCGCAAAAGCTTCTACACCAAATACAACAGCATCAAGACTATCTTCACTTCGCACAATAATCATACCCTCTAACTCTTCGATAGCTTCGTTGGTAAGACTTAGGATAAAATCGGCGAAAAGATTATATTCGCCTGATGGTTTTACTTGTAGTTCGTTGTAGGTTTTTTTCATATACGATTAACCTAAAACATCCTCTAATTTTTCTTTTAATACAGCGGGCGTAAAAGGTTTTACTATATAGTTATTAACACCAGCTTTTAAAGCCACTATTACTTCAGCTTTTCCACCTTCTGTTGTAACCATAATAATAGGCATATCATTATACTTTGGTTCTGCTCTTACTTTTTTAACTAATTCTAAGCCATTCATTTCAGGCATATTCCAGTCTGTTATAAGAACATCAATATCATTATTTTCACACATTTTCTGCCATGCTTCCACACCATGTTCTGCTTCTAGGACATCTTTGTAGTCCAACCTTGCTAAGGTATTTTTTATTATACGGCGCATTGTCGAGCTGTCATCCACTACTAGCAATCTCAATGTCACTCCTTTTTCTTTAACAGGCTATTAATTTGACTTCTCATAGAAATCTGTTTACATTTTATCAAAATTTACTTTGAAACTGCTTTAATTGACCAATTTAAACGCTTCGTTCAAGTCTAGTGTTCCTTCATAATATGCCTTACCTACTATTACCCCTGAAACCTCTTTTGTAGCCAATAAAAGCTCAATATCACTCAAGTCTTTTACACCACCACTTGCAATTGTATCAACACCACTAGCTCTTGCAATCTCCAAAGTGAAATCCACATTTACACCACTCAAAGTTCCATCTCTTCCAACATCCGTGCATATGATTGCATCCACACCAGCACTCGCAAATTCTTTTGCTAAATCAGTTGCCCTCATAGTTGACTTCTCTGCCCATCCCTCAACAGCAACAAACCCATCAATAGCATCAATCCCAACTACAACTTTATAAGACTTACACATCTGCTTTACAAACTCAGGATTTTTTAGTGCAATTGAGCCTAATATAAATCTATCAACACCTAAATCACAATATTGTCTTATCGTATCTTCATCTCTTATACCACCACCAAGTTCAAGCTTAAGGTTACAATTTGCACGAATTTTTTCTATCTGTTTTAAATTTTTTGGTTCCCCTGCAAATGCACCATTTAAATCAACAAGATGTAGCCATTTTGAACCCATTTTTTCAAATTTTTTTGCTACTTCGTATGGTTCATTTGAGTAAATTTTTGCTGTATCCATAAGCCCATGAGTAAGCCTTACAGCAACTCCATCTTTTAAATCTATCGCTGGTAAAATATTCATCTATATCTCCGTAAAATTTTTCAGTATTTTCAATCCATTTTCATGGGATTTTTCTGGGTGAGGCTGAAAACCATAAATATTATCTTTTTCAACTGCACTCACAAAATCATATCCATAAAAAGTTTTTCCAATCACAAATTCATCTTTACATGTAGCATGAAAACTGTGCACAAAATAAAGATAAATTTCTTTGCTTATACCTTCAAAAAGTTTTGAATCTTTTTGAACAAAAAGCTCATTCCATCCCATATGTGGAACTTTTAGTTTATGATCAAACTTTGATTTATCAAACTCTATAACACTTCCTTCAATAAGACCAAGACCTTCAGTCAAACCAAATTCTTCACTACTTTCAAGCAATAGCTGCATACCTAAACAAATCCCAAGTAAAGGTTTTCCTCTTTTTGAAAACTCTATTATAGCTTCTTTCATACCATTACTATTTAAGCTATCCATCGCATCTTTGTATGCACCAACTCCTGGCAAGATTATTTTATCAAACTCTTTTAATTTATCTGCATCTTTTACTATTTCTATTCGCGAACCTATTTTATCAAAAGCATTTATAACACTTCTAAGATTGCCCATATTATAATCAATTATCGCTATCATCTTCTCTCTTTTGTCCAACAGATTTTACATAAAATGCAAGTGATACTAAAAGCACAGCAACCCCACCTATAAGATAAACTGCTGAGAGTATATGAGTAGGATCAGTAATAGCAAACTTAAACACTAACATGAGTGCTTCAATAGCCAATGCAATAACAATAGAACCTAAAAATCGAACCATTGTTTTATGTATACTACCCGTTTCATCTCTGTTATGCCGACCTAAAACTTCTTCCTCAAAAATGGTTTTGACCAAATCAAAAATGGCTAATGCCAGTGTTAAAAGAATCGTCGCTTTAAACATCATCTCTATATTTTCAGTTGCACTCTCTATACCGTGGCTAATTATACTTGCTAAACCATTATAAAAAAGTAAAAATGCTACAAGTAATAAAGCCAAAGAAAATAGCGAATAAGCTACTTTTACAAAATCTACAAATACAGACTGCAATGAAGAAGGTTGTGCGATTTTAAGTACATCTTTTAAAGAAATATCCATACAAGCTACATACTTTAACTCTGATTTATCATTGTAAATTGGATATGCTGCTGTTACTGACAAAGAGTTTGTTAAGCTTGAAGGATACGGATCAGTTAAAACACATCTCTTTTGACGGACTGCACGATAAAAGTATGACTTATTACTTCTTTTTTGTCCCAGTCCACCTTTGTTTTCTTCTTTATTTGTTAGGTTATCTGTTACTTGTTTTCCACTAGCATCAAGAACATAAAGTGCTTCAAAATTGTCTACTTCATTGACAATTTTATCAAGTGAACTCTCTATCTCTTGAAGGTCAGGATCAGGAAGACGACTTGGCATGTTTCTATTAAAAAGATAGCAAAAATAAGCCCTTGCCCTTGGTCTTACTTCACCAAACTGTTGTATTTCTCTAACTACCATCGTTGTTCTCCTCTAAAAACTCTTTTGAACTTATTATTTTTATTTTATCAGATTTAAAATTTTTATCATTTGAGATTATCAAATCACACTCCTCTTTCAAAGCTAAAACATATTGCATTGTATCTTCTAAATCAGCAAATTTTTTATCTTCTCGCATTAGTTTACATGTAGAGTCTATCTCTTTGTTTGAAAACTCTATGATTTTACAAAATTTATTTAATCTTTCAATACTATTTAGTGCTTCTTTTTTACTCTTTTTTGAAAGTATATAATAAATAGTTGTTATAAGATCACAACTAGTATATATTTTCACTTTATTTTTTGCTAAATATCGTAAAGTGTTAAGGCTCTCTAAATGGTTAGGTCTATATATATCATTAGCATCTATAATTATATTTGCATCCAAAAAGACCTTTTTATACATCCCAATTTGCCTTTATATCTTGTATTGTCAAGTCCCCAAAAAGGCCTGTTCCACTACCTGCAAAAGCTTCAAGTGCCTCAATTTTCTTCTGCACTTCTATCTCTTCATATCTCTCTTCTATAACTTCTTGCAAAAATGCTGTCATTGATTTTTGATCTCTATTTGCCAACTCTTCAAGATGAGAGGCTATTTTGGCATCAAAAACAAAGTTTTTTCTAACTGTATTTGCCATACTCAATCCTTTTTATGTATATTATAGCATAATTTTTTATGTAATATAAACCATATAGTTTTACTTTACTATATATTCAGAAAAAAAGAGTATAATTCAAAAATTGAATTTAAGCTCTACATCTAGAAGGTACTACTCTTGAGAAACAATGATGAACTAACTCTCACACTTTTAAGAAGTACTCAAACTTTCACTACTCAAAAGTCACTTGCTGATGAATTGGGTTACAGTGTAGGGAAGATAAACTATGTATTAAAAGCTCTTATAAATAAAGGCTTTATAAAAGTAGAAAACTTTACAAAAAGTGGTGATAAAAAAAAGTATACCTACCTTTTAACACAAGAAGGCATAAAAGAAAAAATAAACCTCACAGAAAAGTTCATACAACGCAAAAAAAGAGAGTATGAAGAGCTTCAAAATGAACTAAAAATAATGAAGCAAAAGAATACAAAGGAACCCAATAAATGAAAATTAGCGTAATAGGAACAGGCTATGTAGGGCTAGTGAGTGGAACATGTTTTGCTCAGATGGGTAATACTGTAACTTGTATAGATATAGATGAACAAAAAGTAGATTCTTTAAAAAAGGGATTTGTTCCTATCTATGAGCCAGGTCTTGAAGACATGGTACTTGAAAACTATAAAAATGGCACGCTTGACTTTTCAACTGATATAAAAAAAACACTTGTTAAGAGTAATATCTGCTTTATAGCCGTAGGCACTCCTATGGGAGAAGATGGAAGTGCAGATCTCAAATATGTACTAGCAGTTGCAAAGTCTATAGGTGAAAACATGACTAAACATACATACATCATAGACAAATCAACAGTACCAGTGGGAACAGCTGATAAAGTAAGATACGAAGTACAAAAAGCACTTGATGCAAAAGAGTCAAACTTGACATTTGATGTCATAAGCAATCCAGAGTTTTTAAAAGAAGGAGCTGCTGTAGAAGACTTCATGAAACCAGACCGTATTGTTATAGGTGCTGATAATGAAGGAGCTTTTGAGGTCATGAGAGAACTTTATGCTCCATTTACTAAAAATCATGATAGATTTATAACAATGGACATTAAAAGTGCAGAGATGACAAAATATACTGCAAATGCAATGCTAGCAACAAAGATAAGCTTCATGAATGAGATGGCAAATATCTGTGAGCGAGTAGGAGCAGATATAAACAAAGTAAGAAATGGCATAGGAAGTGATAGTAGGATAGGATATAGCTTTATATATCCTGGATGTGGATATGGAGGAAGTTGTTTCCCTAAAGATGTACAAGCCTTAGCAAAGAGTGCCAAAGACCATGGCTATACTCCAAAGATACTTGATGCTGTAGAAGCAGTAAACTACGCTCAAAAAAGAGTTATATCTGAAAAAGTAGTGAAAAGATTTGGTAAAAACTTAAGTGGTATGACATTTGCAATCTGGGGGCTTAGCTTCAAACCAGAAACGGACGACATGAGAGAAGCAACAAGCATAACAGTCATAAACGACCTTGTCAACAGAGGTGCAAAAATAAAAGCATATGATCCAAAAGCAATCAAAGAAGCACAAGAATTCTATCTAAAAGACAACCTACATGTAGAATATGTAAACAGTAAATACGATGCCCTCAATGAAAGTGAGGCGATGATACTCTTAACAGAATGGAAAGAATTTAGAAGCCCTGATTTTGAAGAAATAGCAAAAAGACTAAAATATAAGGTCATTTTTGATGGAAGAAATCAATATGACACTCAAAGAATTGAAAAAAAAGGCTTTGAATACTTTCAGATAGGGGTTAGTAAATGAAAATTTTGGTTACTGGTACAGCAGGATTTATAGGATTTCACTTAGCAAAAAAGCTCTTAGAGCGTGGTGATGAGATAATAGGACTTGACAATATCAATGACTATTATAATGTAAATCTAAAATACGCAAGATTAGCTGAACTGGGCATAGATAGAAACGAAGTTAAATCAGAAAAACTATCAACTATCAACTATCAACTATCAACTAAATTCCCTCTTCATAAATTTGTCAAGGCTGATTTAGAAAATAAAGAAACAATAGATAAACTTTTTGTAGAAGGAAATTTTGATGCAGTGGTAAATTTAGCTGCACAAGCGGGAGTAAGGTACTCTATAGAAAATCCTCATGCTTATATACAAAGTAATGTTGTTGGTTTTATGAATATTTTAGAAGCTTGTAGAAACTACGATGTAAAAAACTTATCTTATGCGAGTAGTAGTTCAGTATATGGTCTCAATAAATCTCAACTCTTTAAAACGACGGATATGACAGATACTCCAGTATCACTATATGCCGCAACAAAAAAATCAAACGAACTTATGGCACATACATATAGTCACCTGTATGGTATCCAAACTACAGGACTTAGATTTTTTACAGTATATGGTCCATGGGGAAGACCAGATATGGCACCTATGCTTTTTGCAGATGCAATCACAAACAATAAGCCTATAAATGTTTTCAATCATGGAAATATGAGTAGAGATTTTACATATATAGACGACATAGTGGATGGCATCATCAAAGTAATAGATAACCCTTCAAATTTTAAAGTATACAACATAGGGAAAAATTCTCCCGTAAGTTTGATGAAATTTATAGAAACTATAGAAAATGCCATAGGTAAAAAAGCAGAAAAAAACTTTATGCCCATGCAAGATGGTGATGTAGTATCTACCTATGCAGATGTCAGTGATCTAATAGATGATTTTGGATACAAACCAGATACAAACTTGACTGATGGGATTGGTAAGTTTATAAAATGGTACAAAGAATTTTACAAATCAATAGGAATGAAATAAATGAAAAAGAAAATATGTGTTATCGGATTAGGCTATGTAGGACTACCACTAGCTCATGCATTTAGTGAGAAGTATGAAGTAGTTGGATTTGATATAAATAAGTCTAGGGTAGAAGAACTTAATAATGGTTATGATAGAACGCTAGAATTATCAAAAACTCAAGTTAAAGAGTCTATTAAAAATGGGATGGTTTATTCTAAAAACCTAGAAGATATAGAAAATTGTAATGTATATATAGTAACAGTACCAACTCCTATTGATAATTCAAATAGACCAGACTTAACTCCTCTAATAAAATCTTCTCAGATGATAGGTAAAGTTCTAAAAAAGAATGATATTGTCATTTATGAATCTACTGTATATCCTGGTGTAACAGAAGAAATATGTGTCCCTGAACTAGAATCAGCTTCTGGCATGAAATTTAATTCAGATTTTTTCTGTGGATACTCTCCTGAGAGAATTAATCCCGGAGATAAAGAACATACTGTAACAAAGATTTTAAAAATAACTGCAGGTTCAACTCCTATAGTAGCTTCAGAAGTAGATGAACTATATAAGTCTATTATTACAGCAGGAACTCATAAAGCAAGCTCGATAAAAGTAGCAGAAGCAGCCAAAGTCATAGAAAATACTCAAAGAGATGTAAATATAGCTCTTGTAAATGAATTAGCACTTATATTTGATACTATGGGAATAGACACAAATGATGTAATAGAAGCAGCTGCAACTAAATGGAATTTTATAAAACTAAAACCAGGATTGGTTGGTGGACATTGTATTGGGGTAGATCCATATTACCTGACATTTAAAGCAGAAGAACTAGGATATAAACCAAATCTTATTTTAGGTGCAAGACAAATCAATAATGGTATGGGTAAATATATAGCTGAAAAAACAATTAAGCTTATGATAAAAGAAGGAAAAAGAATTAAAGATTCAAATATCTTAGTTCTTGGAGCTACCTTTAAAGAAGATTGTCCAGACTTAAGAAATACAAAAGTAACAGATATTATAGATGAGTTAAATGACTATGGAGCAAATGTTGATATTTATGATCCATGGGTTGACTTAGAAGAAGTTAAAAATCACTTTAATCATAAACTTATGGATAAAAATCCATTTGAAAATGAAAAAAAATATGATGCAATTATAATTGCAGTTGCCCATAACCAATTTGTAAAATTAACTGAAGATGATTATAAAAGTATTTCAAATGGAAATAAAATTTTGATAGATATTAAAGGGATTGTTAAAAATCCTACATGGAGACTCTAATGAACAGTAAAAACTTTGCATTGATAGGAGCTAGTGGATATATAGCACCAAGGCATATGAAAGCTATAAAAGAAACAGGCAATGACCTTGTAGCAGCACTTGATCCTTATGATGGGATCGGGATTATGGACAGCAATTTTCCTAATGCTCACTTTTTTACAGAGTTTGAAAGATTTGATAGATTTGTAGATAAATGGCATAGAGATGGCAATAAAAGAATAGAATACATAGGTATCACTACCCCAAATTATCTTCATGATGCCCATATACGATTTGCACTGAAAAGTGGTGCAGATGCTATTTGTGAGAAACCTCTTGTCTTAAATCCACACAATATCGACCAACTCAAAATGATAGAAGAAGAAACTGGTAAAAAAGTTTACAATATATTACAACTTCGTTTACATCCATCGATTATAGCTTTAAAAGAAAGAGTGCAAAAAGAGTTAGAAGAAAATCCTGATAAGATGTATGATGTAGATTTAACTTATCTAACAAGCCGAGGTAAATGGTACTTTGTATCTTGGAAAGGTGACGAAGAAAAGTCAGGTGGAATAGCTTCAAATATAGGTGTCCACTTCTACGATATGTTGTCTTGGATATTTGGTGAAGTAAAAGAAAATATCGTACACCTTAAGCAACCAGATACCAATGCTGGTATTCTAAGACTTAAAAATGCAAATGTAAGATGGTTTTTATCTGTAAACTATAACTATTTACCAGATGATATAAAAAAACAAGGACAAACTACATATAGATCTATCACGATAGAAGGTGATGAGATAGAGTTTTCTAGTGGCTTTAAAGACTTACACACAAGAAGTTACGAAGAAATAATGAATAACAATGGTTTTGGCTTAAATGAAGCATATAGATCAATTGACATCGTTTCTCAAATTAGAAAAATGATCCCTATTGGCTTAAAAGATGATTATCACCCATTTTGCAAAAAGATAGTATGATGACTAAATATTTTGCCCATAAATCATCATATATTGACGATAATGTCCATATTGGTGACGGCACAAAGATATGGCACTTCTCACATATTTTAAATGGCTCCAATATAGGAATAAATTGTTCATTTGGACAAAACTGCGTAGTTGGACCTAAAGTGATTATTGGGAGTGGTGTTAAAGTTCAAAATAATATCTCAATTTATGAAGGTGTAGAGATAGAAGATGATGTTTTTCTTGGCCCTTCTATGGTTTTTACCAATGTTACAAATCCAAGAGCTTTTATAGTAAGAAAAGAAGAGTTTAAAAAAACACTTATTAAAAAAGGAAGCTCAATTGGTGCCAACACAACTATTGTGTGTGGAGTAACAATCGGTGAATATGCTCTTATAGGATCTGGTGCAGTAGTCAATAAAGATGTAAAACCATATGCACTTATGGTAGGAGTACCTGCAAAGCAGATAGGCTGGGTAAGTAAAGCTGGAAATACACTTCAATTTAATAGTAATAATGAAGCTATAGATAAATACGATAATTCAAAATACAAAATAATAAATGATACTTTAGAAGTTATTTCATGTATGAGACTATGATTTCATCTATAAATTTTAGGTATTATCACAAAGATACATTATGCAAGTAAGGATATAAATGAAAAACAAAGAACAATTAACACACTTAAAACAACTAGAAGCAGAGTCAATCCATATCTTAAGAGAAGTTGCAGCAGAGTTTGTAAATCCAGTTATGATGTATAGTGTAGGTAAAGATAGCTCAGTTATGCTTCATCTTGCACAAAAAGCATTTGCTCCTGCAAAGATACCATTTCCTCTTTTACATGTAGATACCCTTTGGAAGTTCAGTGAAATGATAGAGTTTCGTGACAAAAGAGCTGAAAAACTAGATTTTGATTTAGTAGTACATTCTAATCCTGAAGGAATAGATATGAATATATCTCCATTTACTCACGGGAGTAAAGTTCATACTGATGTTATGAAAACAGAAGCACTCAAGCAAGCTTTAAATGCTGGAGACTATGATGCTATCATCGGTGGTGCAAGAAGAGATGAAGAAAAAAGTCGTGCTAAAGAGCGTATTTTTTCATTTCGTGATAAAAATCATAGATGGGATCCAAAAAATCAAAGACCAGAACTTTGGAATGTATTTAATACAGCTATTCAAAAAGGAGAAAGTGTTCGTGTTTTTCCTATATCAAACTGGACAGAACTTGATGTTTGGCAGTATATTTATTTAGAAGGCATTCCTATTCCAGAGCTTTATTTTGCAAAAGAAAGACAAGTAGTAGAGTATGAAGGAACTAAAATTATGATTGATGATGATAGGGTTCCAGAAGAATTAAGAAAAAAAGCTAAAAAAGAGATGGTAAGATTTAGAACTTTAGGTTGCTACCCCCTTACAGGAGCCATTAACTCAACAGCCAATACACTGCCAGAAATTATCAAAGAGATGCTTCTTTCAACTAGTAGTGAGCGAGAAGGTCGTCTGATAGACAAAGACCAAGAAGGGGCTATGGAACAAAAAAAGATTGAGGGGTATTTCTAATGGATATACAAGCTTATTTAAAAGAACATGAAAATAAAGATATGCTTCGTTTTTTGACTTGTGGTAGTGTTGATGATGGTAAGAGTACACTTATAGGGCGTATGCTCTATGATAGTAAAATGATTTTTGATGATCAATTAAGCGCAACAAAAAATGAAAGTAAAAAGTACGGTACAACGGGTGAGCAGATAGATATGGCTCTTCTTGTAGATGGACTTCAAAGTGAAAGAGAACAAGGTATCACTATAGATGTTGCATATCGTTTTTTTGCTACGGAGAATAGAAAATTTATCATAGCAGATACCCCAGGCCATGAACAGTACACAAGAAATATGGTAACAGGAGCTTCAACAGCAGATGTAGCTATCATCCTAATAGATGCGAGAAAAGGAATACTGACTCAAACAAGACGCCATAGTTTTATAGTCTCTTTACTCGGCATTGAGCATGTAATCGTAGCTATAAACAAAATGGATTTAGTAGAGTTTAGCAAAGATATTTTTGATGAAATAAAACTTGCATATAGTGAACTTGCAAAAGAATTAAATATAAAACATACTTATTATATTCCTCTCAGTGCTTTAGATGGAGACAATGTGGTAAACATAAGTCAAAAAACACCTTGGTATAAAGAAAAGTCACTATTTGAATTACTTGATACTATGGATATATCAAAAGAGCAAAAAGAAGAAGATTTTAGATTTTCAGTTCAGTATGTAAATCGTCCAAATCTTAATTTTAGAGGTTTTTGTGGGACAATAAGCGCGGGAAAAGTAAAGATAGGTGATGAAATTACAGTTTTACCTTCAGGAAAGACGACAAAAGTTAAGGCTATTATAAATGCAGGAGATATTACAGAAGAAGATAATTTTGTTACATGTAAAGAAGCATATGCTCCTATGGCCATAACTATGACTACTGAAGATGAAATAGACATTGGTCGTGGAGATATGATAGTCCATACAAAAGCACTACCAAGAGTTTCAAATAGTTTAAAAGTTATGCTAGTTTGGATGGATGAAACATCTATGCAAATAAATAAAAATTATAATATTAAGTGTGCAACATCTGTTATATCAGGAAACTTTGAACATATTAACTATAAGATAGATGTAAATACTTACAAAAGAGAACAAGTGCATACGCTTGAATTGAATGATATAGCTTCTTGCAAGATGATTCTTACTAGTCCTATAGCATCTGATGCTTATAAAACAAATCGTTTAACAGGAAGTTTTATTGTGGTTGATAGAATAACTAACAACACAGTAGGTGCAGGTATGATAGTTGGGGTAAGTAGAAGAGAAGAAGATATAACTAAATTAAGTAGTAAAAAATATACAGATGCAGAAAAAGCACTAAATTTATTTATAAGAAATAATTTTCCTGAATGGGAGTGCAAAGTTATCTAATGTATAAAGACACAAATACTCGCTCACTGGTCAAAGGCTTTTCTTGGAGATTAGTAGCTACAACTACGACTATCATCATCGTTTATGTATTTTTTGGAAGGCTCGATCTTGCTATCGCTGCTGGCGCATTGGAGTGGGTGGCAAAGATAGCTCTTTATTGGGCTCATGAAAGAGCTTGGGTGAAAGTACGATGGGGTAAAAAACGGATAGAGCCTTTTAATCTTTGGTTTACAGGACTTCCTTTGAGTGGAAAAACTACTATTGCTGACGCTGTTTATAAAGAACTACAAAAACTAGATATTCCACTAGAACGTATAGATTCTAAAGACATAAGAGAACTCATTCCAGATATAGGCTACACAAGAGAAGACAGAAACAGACATATGCACAGAGTAGGACATCTCATAAAGACTTTACAAAAGAACTCAATTTCAACTGTGGCATCCTTTGTAAGTCCCTACAAAGAATCTCGTAAAGCCATACGAGAAATGGTCAAAAATAATGTAGTAGTGTACATAAAAGCAGATATCGCTACATGTAAACAAAGAGACACCAAAGGTAAGTATGAAAAAGCACTCAAGGGAGAGTTGCAAAACTTTACTGGTGTGAATGATGTGTATGAAGAGCCACAACATGCTGAGATAGTTATAGATACAGATAAAATAACAGTAGACGAAGCAAGTAAAAAGATAGTCAATTATATAAAAAAGCAGTATATAAAATGAATGAAAAAAACATAGTTTGGCATGACCATTATGTTAGTAAAAATGAAAGATCTCAGTTAAAGAAACAAAAATCTTGTATATTGTGGTTTACAGGCCTAAGTGGTAGTGGAAAATCAACTGTCGCAAATGCAGTTGAAACAAAGCTTTTAGAGTTAGAAAAACATACCTATTTGCTAGATGGTGATAATATTCGTATGGGACTAAATAAAGGTCTTACTTTTTCCGATAAAGACAGAATAGAAAATATTCGTCGTATTGGAGAAGTAGCAAAACTGTTTGTAGATTCTGGTACAATAGTTTTAACAGCATTTATATCACCGTTTATTTCAGACAGAGAGCAAGTCAGAGAACTTGTAAATAATGGTGAGTTTGTAGAAATATTTGTAGATACTCCACTTGATATTTGTGAAAAACGTGATCCAAAAGGACTTTATAAAAAAGCTAGAAATGGTGAGATTCCAAATTTTACAGGAATAAGTTCTCCATATGAAGTTCCATTGAATCCTGAGTTAATTATAAAGAATGATGGTATTAGTATTGAAGAAGCTGCTAATGTCGTTATAAAATATCTAAAAGAAAAAGGATATTTAAATGCTTGAAAAAATAAATATTGAAGATGTAAAAAACATAGCTTTAGAAGCAGGAAAAGAGATTATGAAGATCTACAAGAAAAATTTTTCTGTAGAGCATAAGGATGATAAATCTCCACTTACTGAAGCGGATTTAAAATCAAATGAGATTATCTGTAAAGCACTTGTAAAACTTTACCCAAACATACCAATCATGTCCGAAGAAAATAAACAAGTAGATTATGAAACTAGAAAAAACTGGGAGTATTACTGGTGTATAGATCCCATAGATGGTACAAAAGAGTTTATTAAAAAAAATGATGAATTCACTGTTAATATTGCACTTATACATAAAGATAGACCAGTCTTAGGTGTAGTTTATGCCCCTGCTATAGATGAGATGTATAGTGCTAAAGAAGCTTGCGGTGCATTTTTAAACAATCAAAAACTACCTTTAAAAACAAATGAAGACAAAAGTAAAAAACTTTATGTAGTTGCTTCAAAATCACATCTTTCAGAAGAAACTCAAAAGTTCATTGATACATTAGATACGAAAGAGATAGAACAAGTATCAAAAGGAAGTAGTTTAAAACTCTGTATGGTTGCTTCAGGTGATGCTGATATATACCCAAGACTTGCACCTACAATGGAATGGGATACTGCAGCAGCAGATGCTATAGTTAGGGAAAGTGGTAAAATGACATATCAGCATGGAACAAATATACCTGTAGTTTATAATAAAGAGGATTTATTAAATCCTTGGTTCATAGTAAAAGGAAGGCAATGAATGAAAGGCATAATCCTAGCAGGTGGTAGTGGAACAAGGCTCTATCCTATAACAAAAAGTATAAGCAAACAACTTCTTCCTATATATGATAAACCAATGATATATTATCCACTTTCAGTTCTTATGTTAGCAGGTATAAAAGAAATTCTTATTATCTCAACGCAACAAGATTTACCAAAGTTTAGAGAGCTTTTAAGTGATGGAAGTGATTGGGGAATAAACTTAGAATATAAAATACAACCAAGTCCAGATGGTTTAGCTCAAGCATTTATACTAGGTGAAGAGTTTATTGCCAATGATAGTGTCTGCTTGATACTAGGTGATAATATATTTTATGGGAGCGGATTGAGTACTATGGTTAAAAATGCAACATTCTTAAGAGAAGGTGCAATGATCTTTGGATATCAAGTAAAAGATCCTGAACGATTTGGTGTAGTTGAATTTGATAGTTATAAAAAAGCTATCAGTATAGAAGAAAAACCATTCAAACCAAAATCAAACTTTGCAGTTACAGGACTATATTTTTATGATAACAGTGTTATAGATATAGCTAAAAATATAAAGCCATCTCACAGAGGAGAGCTTGAAATTACAATGGTGAATGAAGAGTATTTAAAAAGAGGAAAACTCCAAGTCGAACTCTTGGGCAGAGGATTTGCATGGCTCGATACAGGAACTCTTGATAGTCTTTTAGATGCAGGACAATTTGTGCAAACCATAGAACATAGACAAGGTTATAAGATAGCCTGCTTAGAAGAGATAGCTTACAATAATGGTTGGATTTCAAAAGAACAAGTATTAAAAATTGCTAAACCATTAAGTAAAAATAACTATGGCCAGTACCTAAAAGATTTGGTAAAAGATGACTAATATACTTTTAACAGGATGTGCTGGATTTATAGGCTCTAACCTTGTTCCCTATTTTTTAAATAAATATCCTGATTATAATTTAATAAACTTGGATCTACTAACCTACGCAGGTAATTTAGAAAACATAAAAGAGTGTGAAGACAATCCAAGATATAAATTTATCAAAGGCGATATCTGTAACCGTGAGTTAGTAGAGTTTATTTTCAATGAATACAATATTCAAGGAGTCATACACTTTGCAGCTGAATCTCATGTGGACAATTCTATTAAAAATCCAGGTGTATTTGTACAAACAAATGTCAATGGAACTTTTACTCTTTTAGATGTAGCATATAAACAGTGGATGCAAAAACCCTTTACATGTAAAGAAAAATATAAAGGGAGTAGATTTCATCATATAAGTACGGATGAAGTGTACGGAACACTAGGAGGGAGTGGTTTATTTACCGAAAAGACACCATATGCACCAAATTCACCATACTCTGCTTCTAAAGCATCAAGCGACATGATTGTGCGAAGTTATATAAAGACTTACGGGCTTGATTGTGTTATCACAAACTGTTCAAACAATTACGGACCAAAACAACATGATGAAAAATTAATTCCTACTATCATTAGAAATGCTTTACAAGGGGACACTATCCCAATCTATGGAGATGGAAAAAATATTCGCGATTGGCTTTATGTGCTTGATCATTGTAAAGGAATTGATTTAGTCTATCACAAGGGCAAAAAAGGACAAACTTATAATATAGGTGGAGGAAATGAGAGAACAAACCTTCAGATAGTAGATAAAATTTGTTCAATTCTTGATGAAAAAATGCCACAACAAAAATCATACAAAGGACTTATAACATTTCTAGAGGATCGGGCAGGTCATGATAAAAGATATGGCATAGATGCTACAAAAATAGAAAATGAACTTGGCTGGAAAGCAGATGAGAACTTTGAGAGTGGTATTGTAAAAACTATCGAATGGTATTTGAAAAAATATGGAGTCAATAAATGAAACTTTCAATCGTAACAACCCTATACAAATCATCACAATTTATTGATGAGTTTTATTCAAGAGTATCAAAAGAAGCTCAAAAAATTACAAATGATTATGAAATCATCTTTGTAGATGATGGTAGTCCTGATGATAGTTTGCAAAAAGCAGTGGCTTTGCACGAAAAAGACACAAAAGTAAAAGTGATAGAACTCTCACGAAATTTTGGACATCATAAAGCAATTATGACAGGGCTTTCACATGCCAAGGGCGGATTTGTGTTTCTTATAGACAGTGACCTTGAAGAGGAACCAGAGCTACTAGCACAATTTTGGGAAGAGCTACAAAAAGGAAAAGACCTTGATGTACTTTATGGAGTACAAGAGAGTCGAAAAGGTGGATGGTTTGAGAAGTGGAGTGGTGGTCTTTTTTGGAGAGTTTTTAATAAGTTAGCACATATAAAAATATCTGAGAATCCACTAACCGTAAGATTGATGAACAAGAATTATGTAACTAATCTAATAAGGTTTAAAGAAAAAGAATTGTTTTTAGCAGGTATTTTTGAACTAGTAGGGTTTGAACAAAAGGCATTTCCTATATCTAAGAGTTCTAAAAACTCTACTACATACAACATAATACAGAAAATAAAATTGTTAAACAATGCTGTTGTTTCATTTTCTTCTTTTCCTCTTTATCTGAGTTTTTATCTAGGTGTTACAATATCTAGTTTTTCACTTATTTATGGAATTTATCTTGTTGTAAATAAACTTTTTTTTGGTATGGTAAGTTCTGGATGGACTTCGCTTATGGTTTCAATATGGTTTTTGTGTGGAGTTTTGTTTTTAACTATAGGTATCTTGGGTTTATACATATCAAAAATATTTCAAGAAGTGAAAAATAGACCTATTATTGAAAAAAAAATTTATAGGAAAAATAACAATGAATAGTTTAGATAATAATGTAAATGCATATAAAAAAGAGTTTGAATACGAGTTTGACAATAATATTATGCTTAAATACTATCCAAAAAGAATTATTGAAAAGTTAGTTCATGGAAGTTTTTTAGAACTGGGGTTAGGCCATGGATATACGATACAAGAATTTTTAAAATATGTTGATGGGTATACTATTTTGGAAGGTTCAAATGCCGTTATTGAAAATTTTAAATCTAACGAAAATGAGTTATGTAATAAAGTCAATGTAATTGAAACATATTTTGAAAACTTTGAAACTGAAAAACGATATAACAATATAGTAATGGGATTTATATTAGAGCATGTAAAAGATCCTGACTTGATTTTAAAGAAGTATAAGAAACTTTTAACAAAAAAAGGGAAAATATTTATAGCAGTTCCAAATGCAGAATCACTACACAGACAAATAGGATTTCATGCTGGATATATGGATGATATAAAAAGTTTATCTGATTCTGATTTATTATTAGGACATAGAAGATATTATGATAAACAAGAATTATTAAATCTTGCAACAAAACATCAACTAAAAGTTTTAAGCATAGAGGGAATTTTTTTAAAACCTCTTACTACTTCACAACTACAATCTCTAGAGTTGTCTAGTGAAATAATTAATGGCATGTTAGAGATGGGTAAAAAATATCCTGAACTTTCAAATGCAATATTAATGGAACTGACAATTGAATAATATTTTAATAACAGGGAGTAGTGGTTTTTTAGGAAACCGTTTGCTAGATACTTTAAAAGAGAATCATAATTGTTTAGGTATTTCAAGAACAACAGGTGTAGATATAACAAAATATGATGACTTAGAAAATATTGATTTTAAAGCAGATGTAGTAGTTCATGCAGCAGCTTCTTTAAGTAATGATATTGAAGAATCGTTTCGTACAAATGTTTTAGGAGCTTTAAATATTTGCAAATTTATAAAAGAAAGAAAAATTAAGCATTTTATAATGATTTCTACTGTATTCATTTTCAAAAAGATTGAAAATGGATACTTTAATAGCTACGGACAATCTAAAAAACAAGCAGAAGAGATAGCAGAAATCTTTTGTAAAGAAAATGATATTGATTTAACAATTTTAAGATTTTCTCAAATTTATGATGAAAAAAGAGAGGCTGTAAAAAGTCAAGGAATGCTTTATTATTTTATAGACACAATTAGAAAGAATAAAAATATATCTATCTATGGCAAGAAAAATCCAATAAGAAATTATATACATATAAAAGATGTAATTTCTGTTATTAAAGATGTCATAGAAAATTATAATATAGGAATATTTAATGTTGTAAATCCTAAAAGTCATACAATTAGTGAAATTGCATATATGATTTTTGATTTGATAAATATAAAGCCTAATATTGAATACTTAACTGAAAAAGAAGATATTTTATCGATATATATTCCTAGTGAACATATGTATCCTAATTGTATTCAATTTAAAGATTTGAAATCTGGAATTTTGGAGATACTCTCTTATGAAAAATAGAACTATAAATATATTAGTTACTGGCGTTGGTGCAGTTATTGGATATGGGATTATAAAAAGTTTAAAAAATTCTAAATACAAGTGCAATATTATTGGGATTGATATCTTTGAAGATGCTATCGGTCAAGTTTGGTGTGACAAATTTATTCAAAGCATAAGAGCAGACTCAAGTGACTTTTTAAATTTTATAAATAACATAATAGAAGAAGAAAAAATTGATTTAGTATTACCAGGGATAGAGCAAGATTTACAAGCATTGATTGAAAATTTTGATAAATTAAATAAGAATCCTAAATTTAGTTTAAACAATAGAAGTTTATTTAAAACTTTACACGATAAAAAAATGACATATGAGTTTTTTTTAGATAAAATTGAACTTATCCCACATATTAATTATTGTGATGATTTATACTTAAAATCAACACATAAATTTGGCTTACCTTTTATGCTTAAACAAAATATCTCTTATGCTTCAAAAGGTGTGGTAACTATAGAAAATAAAAGTGATTTTAACTATTTCATAGAAAAATTTGGGAAAGATTGCATGGCACAACAAAAACTTCCTATTAAAGAAAATGAAATTACTTGTTCTATTTTTGGAACAGGTGATGGAGCTTTTGTAAATTCTATCTGTTTAGAAAGGGAATTAAGCAAGGAAGGTGCTACTAAAAAAGCCACAAATATTGTTTTAGATGAAGAATTAATGAATACATTAAAAACTATTTGTAGTGTATCTAGGTTTGAAGGACCAACAAATCTCCAATTTATTAGGTATCAAGGAAAATATTTGTTGCTAGAAGTGAATGCAAGAATATCTTCATCAACATCTATAAGGGAAATTTTTGGAGTTAATGAAGCTGAGATGTGTATAGATTATTATTTATTTAATCAAATACCAGAGACAAAAGTTCAAAAATTTGGCACCATAATTCGATACATAGAGGATATTTATTTTGATAGCAATCATTTCTGATATACATGGAAATCTTCCTGCATTAGAAAGTGTGATGGAAGATATTGAAAAATATAATGTTAAGCAAATTATATCCTTAGGGGATGTTTCAGGATATTATCCATATATAAATGAAGTAATAGAAATATTAAGAGATAGAAATGTGATTAATCTAATTGGAAACCATGATAGATATATTATTGACAATACGGAGTGTCCTAGATCTCATAGTGCCAATTTTTGTCTAACATACCAAAAAAAAGTGATTACTAAAGAAAATAAAGAGTGGTTGCAAAAGAGTATAAGTAAATATGAGATAGATGATATTTCAATGGTTCATGGTGGATGGATTGATAATGAAGATGAATATATCACAAACATAAAAGATGAATATTTTGAAAAATTAGATTTTAAATATTTTTTTTGTGGGCATACTCATGTTCAAAAACATATAAAATTAAAAAATGCACAAGAATTTATAAACCCAGGCTCAGTCGGACAGCCAAGAGATGGAAATAATCAAGCTGCTTATTGTTTATTTGATGAAAGAACAGGGGAAATTGTTTTAAAAAGGGTTGATTATGATATTGATAAAGTTGCCGATAAAATGAAAGAGATTGAATTTGGAGAAAAGTTTTATGAAAATCTATATAATGGTACAAGAATTGGTGGAAGAATAGATAGTATAGAATATGAAGGAATTAAAATAATATGAAAAAAATA
>Ga0193956_1000126_pt1 | contig 34662 bp, 28 predicted proteins | sample BB_7_MG_FD_140358 | JGI IMG/M metagenome (GOLD analysis project Ga0193956, IMG submission 140358) | Microbial mat bacterial communities from the Broadkill River, Lewes, Delaware, United States - BB_7_MG | ecosystem: Environmental > Aquatic > Freshwater > River > Microbial mats | place: USA...
TACTTTTAAAGTTAAAACTTTAGCATTTACGACTTCTGCCTTTTTTGAAGGTGTTGGTGGTGGATTATTAGCTGCTTTATTAACATCAATTTCTCCAGATTTATTTACATTCTTCTTAACATTCCAATTATTAATTATAATTGTTTTAGGTGGATTAGGAAGTACAACAGGTGCTATTTTAGGAACGATTTTTGTAATGGCTGGATTAGAATGGATGAGATTCTTAGATGAACCAATGGATTTTATGGGAATTCAAACAGATGCAATGCCAGGTATGAGAATGGTTGTGTTCTCTTTAATTTTAATTGTTGTTATGCTTTTCGCAAGAGAGGGATTAATGGGTAAAAAAGAGTTAAAAGACTTATTTAAAAAGAAAAAGGCAAACAAATGATCTTAGAAGTTTGCAATATTACAAAAAAATTTGGTGGAGTTACGGCAATTAAAGATACTTCATTTAGTGTAAAATCTAAAGAAATATATGGTTTAATTGGCCCAAATGGTGCTGGTAAAACAACAATGTTTAATATTATCACAGGAAATTATGAGCCAACGGAAGGTTCTATTAAATTCCATGGACAAAGAATAGATGGTATTAAACCTTTTAAAATTGTTCATAGAGGAATTGCAAGAACATTCCAAAATATAAGACTTTTTAAATCAATGACAGTTTTAGACAATATTCTAATAGGATTTGATTATCAAGCAACTTATAGCTATTTAGAGGCAATCTTAAGATTCCCTCGATTTTTTAAAGAAGAAAAAAGAGTAAGAGCTAGAGCTTTTGAAATTATGGAAGTTTTAGGTATTTCTGAGTTTGCTGATGAGTTAGCAACTTCTCTTTCTTATGGACAGCAAAGAAAAGTAGAAATAGCAAGAGCACTTGCTGCAAATCCTCAACTTTTACTTTTAGATGAGCCAGCAGCTGGTATGAATCCACAAGAGACACATGAATTAGCTGAGCTTTTCTTTAAGATTAGGGATGAATTTGATATTACTATTTTATTAATTGAACATGATATGAAGTTTGTAAATAAATTATGTGATAGAGTTATGGTTTTAGATTATGGAAAAACAATTTTTGAAGGTGACATTAAAGATGCCATTAAAGATGAAGAAGTTATAAAAGCTTACCTTGGAGATTTCAAACATGCTTAAAGTTAAAAATTTAGAAGTTTATTATGGACTTATTAAAGGTGTTAAAAACGTTAATTTTGAAATAAAAGAGGGGCAAATAGTATCTTTAATTGGTTCAAATGGAGCAGGGAAAACTTCAACTTTACAATCAATTGTAAATGATGTTAAGAAAAATGGTGAAATTATATTTAGAGGTAATGATATCTCTAAAATGAAAACTCATAAAATCATTCAAAATGAAATTGCACTTGTTCCTGAAGGAAGAAGATGTTTCCAAAACTTAACAATTGAAGAAAACCTAAGAATGGGTGCTTTTAATAATGACTCAAAATATGAAGAACTACAAGAAGAGATGTTTAAACTTTTCCCAAGATTAGTTTCTAAAAAAGGACAATTAGCTGGTACAATGAGTGGAGGGGAACAACAAATGCTTGCAATTGCAAGAGCATTGATGAGCTCTCCAAAACTTCTTATGTTAGATGAACCATCTTTAGGACTTGCTCCTAAAATTATTGGTGAATTATTTGAAACAATTGTTAGGCTAAAAGAAGAGGGTATTACTATTTTATTAGTTGAGCAAAATGCTTTTGCAGCATTAGAAATTTCTGATTATGCTTATGTATTAGAAAATGGTGTAGTTGCTTTGGAAGGTAAAGGTTCTGAACTCATAAAATCAGATGATATTAGAGCAAAGTATCTAGGTGCTTAATATTTATTAAATACGAAAATTTCATAGTTTTATAAAGCTATTAATAATTTTATCTTATAATTAAATTATTATATAAAAAGATAAAACTATGAAAATTTTTCTCTTATTCTTTCTTATTCTTTCTTCATTATCTTTTTCTTATGATAATAATTTTGTTAGTAAATTGTATTTTCATATTGATAAGCAAAATAGTTCATTTGAAAATATTAAAAATAAAGCTTTCGAAAAATTAACTAAACAGCAAGTAAATTATGGTTTTACTCAAGATATCTCTATTTGGATTAAACTAGAACTTCAAAATAATTCGAATAAAAATATAAACAAAGTCCTTGAAGTAAACAATCCTTTAATTGAAGAATTAATACTTTTTAATGAAAAAGAACTTATAAGTAAAAGTGGTATGTTGAATATTTCTTCAAATAGAAAAACTATAAATCCATATTTTGAACTAAATTTAAATGCAAATTCTAAAGAAATATATTATTTGAAAGTAGTTAATAAAACAACTGCTTTACAGTTTTCTATAAATTTTATAGATAAAAATATATTTTTTAAAAATGATATAAATAAACAATTTATGATTATTCTTTTTTTAGGAATAATTACAGCTTTTTTTGTTTATGCACTTGTGTTATTTTTTTATACAAAAGATAAAAGTTATCTATTTTATTCATTATATATAATTATTTTACTTTTCCAACAATTAACTTATGTAGGATTTCTACCTTTATATACTTCAGATAGGTTTACGTATTTTGATAATTTAATAGTAGTTCCTAAGGTTGGTTTTTTAATTATCGCAGGAATTCTTTTTGCAAGAAGTTTTCTAAAAACAAAAATATATAAAAATATTGATAATATTTACAAATATATACTATATGCAGTTGTCTTTCAAATATTATTTCTATCAACTCCTTGGTTTTATTATCCTGAATTTACTGTTTTAACAGGACTTATTTTTATTTGCTTTAATATGTATACAGCTATTTATGTATATAAAAAAGGAAATAAGCAAGCGAGATTTTTTATTGTTGGGTGGTCATTTTTAATTGTTGGTTTCTTTTTATCTATTGTTGATGCTTTAGGGATATATTCGATTATGTATCATTTTCCTAGCTTAGTATTAGTTCTTACAAGTATTGAAGCATTATTTTTATTATTAGCTTTTGTTGATAAGATAAATATTTTACAAAGACAAAAAACTATTTCTGATAAAAAATTGTTTAAAGAATTAAAAGAGAGGAATTTTATAATTGAAAAAGAGGTTGATTCTAGAACTAAAATGCTAAATGATTTGTATAAAGAATTACATCATAGAGTAAAAAATAATCTTCAAATTATTATTTCAATAATAAGACTGCAAGGTGAAAAATTCCAAGAAGAGGTTTTAAAAGAACAATTTATTAAATTAGAAAACCGTATTAAATCAATAGCAAAAACTCATGAAATTTTATATTTAAATGATGATATTGAAAAAATAGATATGTATGAATATATTTATAGTTTATGTGAAGATATAGAAATGTCATTTGATAGAAATGATATTAAAATCATAATTGATACCGATGTTAAAATGCCTTTAAAAGAGGCTGTTTATATAGGTATTATAATAAATGAGTTAGTTTACAATAGTATGAAGTATGCATTAACTTGTACAAAAATTGAAATAAGTCTTTATAAAGATAAAAAGTTTTTTACACTAGCTCTTTGTGATAATGGAGTAGGGTATGATTATAATTTAATCTCAAAAGATTCTTTAGGATTAAAACTTGTTAATAATCTTGTATCTTCACAACTAGAAGGAAGTATACAAATAGATAGTAAAAATAAATGTGAATATAATATAAGGTTTAAAATATGAAAATACCAGTATTAATAGTAGAAGATGAAACTATTGTTTCAATGGAAATAGAGAGTTATTTGGAAAGTATAAACTTTAAAGTAATAGGTACAGCAAGTAATTTTAAAGATGCTTATACTCTTGCAATACAGCATAAACCTCATATTATATTGATGGATATTAAGTTAAAAGGTAATATTGATGGTATTGATACAGCAAGTAAAATATTAAATGAAATTGATACTACAATAATATATTTAACTGCTTATTGTGATGAGCAAACACTACAACGAGCAGTAAAAACAAATCCTAGTGCTTATCTTGTAAAGCCTTTTAATAAAAAAGAGTTATTTGCATCATTGAAAATTGCATCATTTACATATGATAAAAAGAACCAAGAGTGCAATATAAAAAAAGGAGATATTATCCTTGATGATGAATTTAGTTTTGATAGTAAAAACCAACAATTAATTTGTTGCAATGATTATTTACATCTTACAAAAAGAGAGCAAGAACTGTTAAATCTTCTAGTTAAATCAAAAAATTCTATTGTTTATATTGATGATATGGAAAATGAAATTTGGCCAGATAAATTGCCAAATGAAAATACAAGAAGAGCATTAGTTAGTAGATTAAGATCTAAATTAAAATATAAATTTATAGAAACAATTCCTTCTATTGGATATCGAATTAGTGTTAATTAAGAGGAAAGCTAAATGCTTTTACCCCTTTTTCTAGTTATCTCTTACACATCTGATTAATAAACTATCTGTTTTAGGAAAGCTATCTGCTCCTCCAGCTCCCCAATAATAAATCCCCTCTACATTACTTATATCAATTTCTTCATTTGTCCAATATGCAGTATTTGTATCTACAATTTGGAATACTGATTCAATAGCTGGTGTATTTGAACTATTTATTGTATTAGTTAATTCACTATTTGTTGGTAATCTCCAAGAACTATTCGAATCATTATCATCTAAATTAACTTCATTTGAACAATAATTTGAAGCATTATCAAATACTCTTTGATTTATAAAATTAGAGGTATCTACCCATTGTAGATGATTATCATAATCTGTGATTATATTTAAATAATCACTTCTTGAATAACCAATAACACTTTGAGGCACATCATATTGTTGTTTTTTAATTATGACATTAGAACCATCAGCTGTATTTGTATTAAGCATATTTCCATAAACATTAGCTCCTATATATAAAGAGTGTTTAGTTGCATCTGAAATAATATCTGTTGATGTAATAGTATTATAAGCAACAGTTCCAGCTTCCCAAGTATATGAACCTAAAACAACTCCATCTATGTCATTTATTACTTTCATATACATATTTCTAGGTGTAGAAGTTGAAGAATCATTTCTTTGTGTATATATTACATAAGTTATACCATCAATTGTAGTGGTTCCACCGGTTGTAATAAGATTACCTTCTCCTAGTATTTTACTCCACTGGTAATTACCATTTTTATTTCTTTTTATTATTGTTCCATGGTATGATGTATCTATTACTTCTTCATCAAAAAGTTTTAATTTTGTTTGGCCAGTTGTATAAATATCATTATTACTATTTGTATCAAGTGTAAATAATCCAGTCATATAGTAATCTGCACCTCCAACATTTCCTCTTGATAATAACAAATCACCATTTTCATCATATTTAGAGATACTTTTATTTATGATTGAAAGATGATTGTTTTCACTATCAGCAATTAGTTTTGTGTGATTATCTAGTAAATCTTTACTTGAAATAAATGTACCATCTAAATTGTATTTATATATAAATGATTGAGAGTTTTTATTTACATAAAGATTTATTTCACTAGCTGTTTTAGAAACTCCAATAGCTAAATCATCATTTACATCACCAACTTGATTTGCAAAAATTAAAGAACCATCAATAGTTGAAACTTTTAATAATCCTGCATCTTGTAATCCTGCATTTGCATTATTATCAAGTGAACCATTAGTTGTAATAGCTAAATATAAACTAGTGCCATCTATTATGAAATCATTAAATAAATCATATTCACTGCTTCCTAATAATTTCTCCCATTTAGTTACACCATTTCTATCAATTTTTGATAAATAAATATCTCCACCTAGGTTTGTAACCCCTTCAATATTTGCAGTTGTATTACCTGCAACATAAACATTTCCATCAGTGTCTGTTTGTAATTTCATATTATAAATTGTATCAAGACCAAATCGTTTTATCCAATCATCATCTGTACAAACTGTAGTTGAATTTTCTAAACTAATTGAACTGATTAAGCTAGGTGTTGTCATCAAAACAGTTTCATTTGTATCTTTTATTACTATTTCAAATCCATCACTTACATCAATACAAGCAGGTACTTTTATCATAATCTCAACCCAACCATTTTCATCAGTATAATAACTATGTCTGTTTGAAGGACTATATGAAAGGTTTATAAAGTTATTATAAATAGTTTCATCAATACCTTTTATTAAATATGGCTCATTAAAAGTATTATCATCATTTGTAATTACCATATCAAAATAAACTTCTTTATAACTCATTGTATTCCCAAATCTATCAAGTGCTTGGAATTTTATATTTGATACCTTCCCTTGTCTAAGAGGTGCATTTGAAACACTTAAAGTATTTTGAGCATTTAAAATATCAATACTTCCATTTTGAACATATACTTGAATAGTACAGTCATAATAGTTTGTAGCTTTTATAGTTATTATCCAATTGCCAGCTTTTGTAGGGATGTTATTTATTCCATTTACAATAAGAGATAATTTCCCTTCTACAAGTGTATAATCACTACCTTCTACAAGTGTTATTAAATCTTGTCCATAATCTTCTTGAATAGTAATACTTTCAATAGAATCTCTCCAATCTTGATCATCTGTAAATGTAAAATCCATTTCATTTTCATCAATAGTATGAGAGCCACTATTTATATTTGGATAGTTTTTAGAATTTACTGATAAATTTAATATAAAATCATCACTTCCACTGTTATTTGTAGCTGTTATAAGAATATTTGAAAAATTCCCAGCTTGTGTTGTTCCTGAGATATTTCCAGTTGTTGTATCAATCATCATCCAAGCAGGATTGTTAGCAATACTCCATGAAGTTGCAACTCCACCTATATTGTTTATATTTAAATTTAATACTTGTCCCACTTCATATGTAGGTATTATTTGAGCCTCTAGTATTGGTACTGGTATATCCATTGTAGTAGAACTAAAAGTATCAGATATTCCTCCAACTGTTAAAATAGTATTAACTGTTGAACTATAAAGGTTTGAGCTTGTATGTCTAACAAATATTTGCTGAGTATTTTCAACAGTTGTATTTGATGTAAACCAATCTTTGTTATTAAACGAATACTCACCATTTGAAATACTTAAATTAACTATCTCATTAATTCCTGCAATTGTAATATTTGATGTTACAATAGTTGATAATTCAGTATTAGTTATATCTGTAAATGTAAATTGGTTAGGAGTAAAATCTCCTTTAGTAGGATCTGTGATTGTTCTACTAACTAGTTGAGAAGTCTTCCCACCTATATTTAGTGTTGTTATTGTTTCAGTTGAGTATTCATCTGAACTTGTATGTCTTACTTTTACTAAACTTGTATTTGTAACTAAACTCTCAGTAGTTTTCCATATTCCTGAATCATCAATAGAGTATTCACCATTTACTATACTAATTGGTGCATATCCATTTATTCCATCAACAACAATATCCTTTGTAACTAAAGTACTTAATTCAACATCTTCAAAAGTTTGAAGTGAAAAGTCATTTGGTGTTGTATCTGGTTCTATAACATTGATTATATAATGCTCAACATCTTCAAACCTATCATTTTTAGCTGTAACTTTTATATCATAAGTCCCAATAGAACCAAGTGGTGGAGTTCCTTGTAATCTAAGTATTTTTGAACCATAGATATATTCAGATGATGTTATCCAATCTGGTTTATTCTCAATTATAAATTCGTCTATATATCCATTACTTATCTCATTTTGAGAGATGATTTCAAAATCAACTTTATTGTACTCATCTTCATTTTTTAAAGTGATATTTAAAGGAGGATATGAATAAATATTAGGTTCTGATTTTGCTAACCAAGTTGTAAAATATTTTTGTGTTAATAAATTGTCATCTTGAACATTGATTCTAAATTTAGTTTTTATACTACTATCTTTTAGAGGCAAATCAATAGTCATATTACAATTTCCATCACTACTACAAGTTAATTTTGCCCTTTGTAAGAAATTTACATCATTAGTATCCGTTCCTGTATAATACTCTTCATTGGTTTCTGGATTCATTTGAGTAAAAGTAACATTTAAGTCATCTATTGAACTTTCATTATCAACAACTTTAAAATTAATTGATGTATGGAAGTTATTAGAATATTCCATTATATGTACTTGTTCAAAATCAGTTCCAAAGATCTCAGGTGCAGTATTATCTATATGAAATGTATCTATGATACTTAAAGCATCACTGTTTATAGATAAATCATTTTTCAATTTATGACCAATAGCAAGAATATATCTTGAATCTAAAAAAACTGACTCTTTTGCTTCATATTTAATATCCTCTTCAAATATTTTTGTATAAGGAAAATTTAAAGTATCGCTTTTTAAATCATCTGGATAAACAGTTAACCAATCACTTAAAAAATATGGATAAACATCATTTTCTATATAGTTATTTGCATGAACTCTTTCTTTTTGAACATCTCCAAATCTATAGTTTTTATTATCTGCATTATATATTAAATTTATTACACCTACAAATGTACTATCTTCATAGTTGTAATTGATAACTTTTACTTTTGCAAGTCTATTAACAGTTCCTGAGTTTATGTTTTTCATTTTGTTTTTTAAACTACTACCAAAAGGATTTACTAAACCTGTTCCTTTGTTATAACTATGATGAGAAAATGTATATTGTCTTATATCTATTGGTCTAAAAGTATTATCTTTAAACTCATAAAGTGTCAAATATGTCTCATCAATCCAATACTCTTGAGTATTTAAATAATCATCATAACTTACATGTTTAATTTTTGCAGATTTTAGTAGTACCGTTTCATCATCTATTAATAAAATATCTTGAGGAACATGTGCTAAAACTTGCTCTTTAGTGAGTATAATACTATCTTTTGTTACAGTATATACCAAAATTTTTCCATCATTTTGATCTACATTTGGAAGGATAGCAAAAACTTGTATTGTATTTTCATCCACTCTTTTTGTTGTTACATGAATAGGTGCAGAACCTATTGGAAATTTAATTTCACCTCTAACATCACCATAAGTGTCTCCATCTTTTATATCTAATATTGCTAATCTTGCTTGTTCATTAAAATATACATATTCTTTTTTAAATACAAGTAGATTATTTGTATCAATGAAACTGATATTATTGATTGCATCACTTGTAAACCTACTATGGCTTCTTAGTTGTATAAGAGGTTTGTATTGTTCTTCTAAGGCAGCACTATTAATTCCCAATCCCCAAGATAGATTTTTATTTTCATCTATATTTGCAATTTTAATTTGGTCTTCATAGTCATAAATTATTGCTTTATTATTATATACATCATAAAGACGCATTTCATCAGCTAGTAAAAAATTTCTTTCTTTTAAATTTAATAATGAGTAATCCATGGGTTCTTTTGCAGTATTAGGATTATTATCAACTATTGCATCTTCGACATTTATTATTTCATGGTCTACAAAATCTCCTAGTTGGATATCTATATGAAATGAGATTAAAGCACTTGGATCATTTATTCTATCTTTATTGTGAGCTAATTGTTTTTCTCTATTTTCTGCATCTACAACTTCAACAGAAGTAGCTAGATGTACAGCATCATATACAGGATAGTTAATTACAGACAATCTATAACTGTTATTTCCTAAAGGTGTCCATCTAAATCCATCTACATTATTATATAAATCTTCTAAATAAAATGTTTTAGATAATACTCCAATCATATCATCATCAACACCCCCTCCATCTCCTTCAAAAAGTCCTATTTCTAAATAAATAGATGCAGTGTTATTTGAACTTGGATATGAAGCATCATATAAAGAAAAATCTGTACCAATATTTAAAAGATCTCCATCTTTAATACCATTGTAGTTTTTACTTTTTAATAAATAGCCTTTAAAAGGTAAGTTAGGAAGGGTTTTATAATTATTTGTACCATTGTCATATATTAGTTCTCCATCTATCATATATGGAGCATTTGAGGCAAATGAACCATTATATGTAGGATTTTCATCACTAATTACACCAACTCTTGTTCTTAACTTTACTTCTGCATTTCCATCTTCTAAATTATGAATAATATGAACAGAATCTAGTGTAACACTTGTGTTAACTACTGGTAAAGAGTCTACTTCTTTTACAGTTATATTTGAACGAGTTTTTCTATTTTCAAAGCTTGAATAAAAATAGTTAGCTTCTGATCTCATAGTATTATATCCTTGAGAACCTAATCCTCCAAGAGTATCATTTATATCTGATAAATTGTTAAATATATCAATACCATTTGCAAAAGAGTATAATTTTTCTGCTGCTGCTAATGTGGCTAAACTTTGAGCATCAGCTGTACCATTTTTTATAGCATCAAAAGCTGCTACCATTTCATTGTATTGTGTTGATCCTTCTTCTAAATTATCAAGAATCCCATTTTTTAGATTTTCTAGTTCCGTTGCATTAAAATAATCCCCAGAGATTAATCCCCCAACTGAACCATATAAATTATATCCTGCACTAATAGCCCCAATTCCACTACAAGCTAAAGAAGCGTATTCCAGTTTTTCATCAAAAGAAGTATAATGGTTTGGTACTTCTGCATTCCCTGAGATTGAAAATCCTAAATTTTGATTTTGAATTCCATAAAATTGGTCATTAGTAGAAAATCTATTTAAAAAGAAATCTGCTTCTCCAATAGGTTCATCTTCTCCATTTATTTCATTTTGTCTTATCTCTTGCATTGTTGCAACTGTGTTACAAACCAATGCAGCATAATTTCCTGTAGCAACTGCTAAAGCTTGATTTACTATATATTTTGCAACTGCAAATATTTGTAATGAAGAATCAACTTCATCTTCATCCAAGGCACTATATTGAAAAGCAAAAGGAATAGTTGTTGTAGACATTCTTTCTTTTGTAAGTGCTAATATTGGAATATTTATAGGAATATCTGGATGATAAAAAGTATCATATTCTTTTACTAATGGATTATCAATTGAAGCTTTACCAATAGAATCTTGAATTCCATAATGATAATCTACAGGAAATTTCACATCATTGATTTGTATAATACTATTTTTCCACTCATCATAAACATCTGTATATATATCATAAATTAGTCTAAATTTTGCATCGTTAAGCTGTTTTGCTAAATTTTTTTCATATTTAATCAATAGATACTGTTTCATATCTTCATTTAATGAAGTATATGTAAAAGTAGTATAAAACATATTAAAAATATTTTCTAAACTATCATTAAATTCATTACAAATTTGATTTTCTCTAAATAATGTCATAGTTCTGCCATTATCATTCCAACATTTATATGCAGGATATTGAGGGTTTTCTTGAAATTGGTTTTCTATATCTTTTCCCATATCAAGTTTAGGAGCCATATTTGTATGTAAAGATAATTTTACTTCTGCACTTGCCCCAATAGATTCTCCATCATGTGAGAATTCTGCATTTTTCATCTCAGAAATAATGAATTTTTTACGATTTGCACTTTCATTTGTTCTTAAAGATATTTTATAATTACTATCTAAAAGTTCACTTGTAGATTCCTTCATAACATAATAAGATGTAATTTCATTTGTAGAGGTATCAATAGTGTATTGATTACTCTCCCCGTAAATTCTAGGAATTGCATAAATTGTCCAAGTTCCATTTTCTCTAGGTAATGCTAAATCAACAGAACCTACATTTATCTGACTTGTCAATATTCCTGATGGTGATTTAATAAGATATTGAATTGAACTATTAGTTGAATTTTCATTAATAAATGAAATGATTTGATTACTTTCACTACTATAATCTAATATTGAGAATTTCATTATATATGATTGAAAAAAAGTCTCATTATTTGGGTTTGAAGATATTCTATTTACTAAATCATAAGCACCATTTGATGGTATTAGTTCTTTTTCAAAATCACTAGGTTTTTTTATTCCCATAATATTTGCTTCAATTTTAATATCATCTTTTGTCATATAATAAGGGATACAAATATCTTCTTCGAATACAGGAATAAATACTTTTTGTTTTTCATACGCTTCTAATCTTGTATTAAAAAGTATTTTATCTTTATGTTTAAATTCAACATCAACACTAGTAGAAGATTTATTGTATAGTGTTAATTCTGCAAGACCTGTTTCATTTAATTGAAAATATCTTTGCCCATCTTCATTTCCTAGTAAAGGTACTGTTGTATCTATTGTTGCATAAATATTTGTTCCATTTACTGGAGTGTTTTCTATTCCCATTATATGAAATGGATAAGATTTTTCTATTCCTCTACATTCCATAAATTGGTGTGATTTATATTTCAAGAAGTCACTAGGAGATAACTGTAAATCACCATTATTCTCATTTACAGAATTAAGTACATTGTTCTCTTGTAAATCTAATACTGCTTTACTAAAAGATCTAGATTTGGTAACAGTTGGGCTTACAGGAACATTTTGCATAGAATTAATTATTGTAAAAAATATTGGTTGCAAATCTTTTATTGCATTTTTTAAATTTTTAAATTCATCAAAGGTAAGAAGTTCTTGATCAAATCCTGAGAGTTTATTATTATATGCAATCCATTGTTGTTTTACATACTCATCATTGGCTGTTGTGCTCAAAGTTTCTGTTTGATTAGTACTTGACCATACTCTAAAGTCATTTGTTTTTAGAGTATCAACTTGAGTATCAACTAATGATAAACTATCAAACGCTTTTTGCGTAATTGTTTTATTTGTCAATAAAGGTTTTAGTAAGATTTCTTGTTCTAAATCTTTTATTAGATTTACTAAATCTTCAGATTGCAAACTTGAATCTTTTTCTTTTAATTTAATAAAAAATTCAAGAGGATCTTGACTATTTAGACTCGTTGCTAATTCTTGAGTATTTGTAATACCTAAATCATTTAAAGACTTAGAAACTTTCGCAACAGATTCTAAATCTTCTAATTGAGTAAACACAGTTTCTTTAGTAGTTGAAGTCGCAGTTTCACTACTTCCTGTTCCACCTCCTATACAAGAGGTAAAAAATAAAATTGCAAATATATGCAAAATTATAATTTTAAATTTACGTAGTAACATTGGAATGCCTTATAATTTTTTATGTTCTTATAACTAATTATATTATTAGGGCATTGCAATTTCATTGCAAAAATGAGAGATTAAATATATTTATATGGTTTATTAAGTTATTTTAATATTAGTTTTTGTTTTTAATTTTTTTAATGTATCTATAAATTGAAGGTTCTGACATATGTAATTTATTTGCAACTTCTTGAACTGAACCTCTTATATTAAAAATACCACAATCATTTAGTGCTGTTATTACCTCAGTTTTCTCTTCAGTTGTCATTCTAGTAGGTATAACATCAAATTGATTTATAATTGCATCAATCTTATTTACAGTTACTTCTTGAGGATTTGAATTTAGATTCTCTTTTATATTATTTAAAGTAAGAATTTTATCATCCACATAGTTAGGAAGTAGGGAAGTTAAAAATGATAATGATTTTTTTACATCATAATAGTCTGAATTTAAACATAAAGCACCAACTATATTATTCTTTTCATCCCTAATAAAATAAGTTGATGAATACAATAATTTATCACCAATAGTTTTTGAGTTGTAATTACATATAAACTGTTTATTACCCTTTGATTCAGTTATCATAAAGTCCAATACTAAGTCAGTTATTGAATCTCCAATTTTTCTTCCACTTATGTGACCATTAATAATATGTACTATTGAATGCTCATAATTAGTTAGATCGTGTAGTATTATTTCAGTATTACTTCCTAATACTTCTCCTAAAAAATCAGCGATTGAAGTAAATCTTTTAATATATTGATTCAAAAAATGTCCTTAAAATTTTGATGATTATCTATTATAAGATATTAATAAAAAATTGTCAACAAACAATAATATTTTTTCATTATGATAAAAATTTATTAATTTGTAATAAAAACTCTTTACAATGATAAAATTTTATTATATACTGCTTTTAATGAAAATAAATTATTATAAGGACTTAAAATGAAAGCTATAAACTCAACTAAAGCACCAAGTGCAATTGGACCATATTCTCAAGCAGTAGATAAAGATGGATTTATATTTGTATCTGGTCAATTACCAATTGACGAAACTACAGGTTTATTTGCTGGAGAAGATATCGCTTCTCAAGCAAAACAATCTTTACAAAATATTAAATACATTTTAGAAGAGGCTGGATTAGGAATGAAAGATATTTCAAAAACTACTATTTTATTAAAAAATATTGAAGATTTTGCAGTAGTAAATGAAATTTATGGACAATTCTTCACAGCACCATTTCCAGCTCGAGCTACATATGAAGTGGCAAGATTACCAAAAGATGCTTTGATTGAAATTGAAGCAATTGCAAAAAGATAAAAGTTAAAGAAGTTATTCTAAATATTAATGGAGAAATAAAATGAAAAAAGACGTTATTGTTGTTGGTGCTGGATGTATTGGACTTATGTCAGCATATTGTTTACAAAAAAGTGGAAGAACTGTTACTGTAATTGATAAAGGTGATATTACAAATGGTACATCTTTTGGAAATGCAGGATTATTATCTGCGTTTAAAAAAGCTCCATTAAGCGCACCAGGAGCGATTCCAGATACTATAAAATTGATGTTAAAAGGTGAATCACCAGCTAGTGTTCATCCAACATTTGATTTACATTTATATAAATGGCTTTTAAAATTTGCAGCAAGTTCAAATCAAGCTAGATTAAAAAGAACACTTGCTTTATTTGAAAGATATGGACAAGTAAGCTTAGATATGTATGAAGCAATGGTAAAAGAAGATGGAATGGATTTTCATTTTTGTAAAGATGGTCTTTTAATGATTTATACAGAGCAAAAAACTTTTGATGCAAAAGCTGCACATTGCGAAGATCCACACGCTTATGAAATTCTTTCAAAAGAGAGAACAAAAGAATATATGCCAATACTAAATGATAAAGTTATTGGTTCTATTTTATTAAAAGAGAATGGGCATATTGATCCAGGTGAATTTATGGTAGAGCTAAAAAAATATTTAGAATCAAAAGGTGTTGAATTTTTACTAAATGAAAAAGTAGATAGATTAGAATTTCAAGGTTCAAAAGTTAGCAAAATTCATACATCAAAAGGTTCTTACGAAGCTGAAACATTTGTTTTATCAACAGGTGCTGATGATACTTTAGCAAAACAAGCAAAAAACAAATTTATGATGACTCCAGCTAAAGGTTATAGTATTACTTTTGAAATGGATGATGCTTTAAAACCAAAAACTTCATCTTTATTTGCTGATTTATTTATAGCAATGACACCAAGAAGAAATACAGTAAGAATGACTTCAAAACTAGAACTAGGAACTACTAATCCAGACGTTGTAAGAAAACAAATTGATAGTATTCATAAAAATTTAGCTTTATATACAAATAAATTTGAAATGAGAGAACAAGTTGAATGGACAGGATTTAGACCACTTACTCCAAATGATATTCCAATACTTGGATACGATGAAAATTATAACAATTTAGTTCATGCTACTGGACTTGGTTGGCTTGGAATTACATTTGCTCCTGCAATTGGAAAAATAATAGGTGATGTAATTACAATTGATAAAAAAAATGAGACTAATGCTGATATTTTATTATTTTCAGCTTTTTTTCAAGGATAAAATTAAATGAAGGAATTTCTCCTTCGTTTAGTCATGTTTAATTATTAGATTAATCATTAGATTAATATTGTAATTAAACAAGTGTTTAGTTAGCTACGTAATAAACTATTTATATAGTTTATTTTATTTTAAATATCTAAGGAGAAGATATGGAGACAATTAATAGTTTTATTAGTTCATTTTCATCATTTGTATGGGGTCCACCTATGCTTGTTTTACTTGTTGGAACTGGATTATTCCTAACTATAAGATTAAGAGGATTACAAGTTAGAGCTTTAGGGCATGCTATAAAAATTCTTTTTACAAAAGATGAAAATGCAAAAGGTGATATTTCACAATTTTCTGCATTAATGTTATCACTTGGTGCCACAGTTGGTATTGGTAACATTGTTGGTGTTGCAACTGCAATTGCTTTAGGAGGGCCTGGTGCAATTTTCTGGATGTGGCTTACAGGTTTAGTTGGAATGGCGACTAAATATTCAGAAGCTATCTTGGCAGTTAAATATAGAGAAGAAGGAATAAATGGGTACAAAGGTGGTGCAATGTACTACATTAGTAAGGGTTTAAATATGCCAACACTTGGTATGGCATTTGCAATCTTTACAATTATTGCATCATTTGGTACTGGAAATATGACTCAAGCAAATGCAGTTGCAACAGTATTAGCAGATCAAGCTGATGTACCTAATTGGATTACAGGGGCTGTTTTAGTTGTTCTTACAGGTGCAGTTATTCTTGGTGGTATAAAATCTATGGGTAAATTTACTTCATATTTTTCACCGGTAATGGTATTATTATACATCTGTACTGCATTTTTTATTATTTTAACAAATTTTGATAAAGTTCCAGATGCCTTTGGATTAATTTTTAACCACGCTTTTGCTCCATTTGCTGCTGCTGGTGGATTTGCTGGTGCAGCTGTTGCTGCAGCAATTAGAATGGGTGTTTCAAGAGGATTGTTCTCAAATGAGGCAGGTTTAGGTTCTAGTGCAATAGCTGCTGCTGCTGCGCAAACTGATGATCCAGTAAAACAAGCTTTAGTTTCAATGTTACAAACACTTATTGATACATTAATTATTTGTACAATGACTGCAACTGTAATTTTAATGGCCCCTGTTTGGTTAGAAGGTGGTAGTCCTGGATTACTAACATTAAAAAGTTTTGAATTTTTCTTAGGTGAAACAGGTACTTATATTGTATTTGCAACTACAGTATTTTTTGCATATTCAACACTACTTGGGTGGTCATACTTTGGAGAAAAAGGGTTTGAGTACGCATTTGGTGAAAAATCTGTAAAACTTTATAGAATAATATTTTTAGCATTTGTTATGGTTGGTGCTGTAACAGAGTTAAAAACAGTATGGAATTTCTCAGATTTAGCAAATGGGCTAATGGCAATTCCAAACTTAGTGGCATTACTTTTATTATCTAAAGTAATTTCAAGTGAGACTAATAGATACTTTAAAAGTATTAATTAATTGATTATGGGGAGAATTTATTTCTTCCTATAAAATTTATTTTTACAAAAGTAATAAAAAGTTTAAGTGCTTCTTTTTATTACTTCTATAAGAATAATAATTTACTATATAAAATAGGAGAAATTTAAGTGAAATTATCAAGACCTGTTTGGGCAGAAATTAATTTAGACAATTTAGCACATAATATTAGAGAAGTAAGAAGAGTTACTAATAAAAATTCTAAAGTAACAGCGGTAATAAAAGCTGATGGTTACGGTCATGGTGCTGTTGCTATTGGTGAAACTCTACTTGAAAATGGTGCTGATAGATTTGCTGTTGCAACATTATCTGAAGCCATACAATTAAAATCTTCTTTTCCAAATATCGAAACTATGGTATTAGGTTATACTCCTGAAAATCTTGCTAAAGAAGTTATTGAACTTAATATTATTCAAACAATTTATACATTAAAACAGGCAATAGAATTTTCAAAGACTGCACTTTCATTAAATAAAAAAATTCTTGTACATATTAAACTAGATAGTGGAATGAATAGATTAGGTATGGTTTATAGTGATGAAACTATTGAAACAATTTTAGAAATGAGCAAACTTGAAGGTTTGATTATAGAAGGTATATTTACGCACTTTGCTTGTGCTGATGAAATTGATAAATCATACACACACGAACAAGTAAAAAAATATAAATATATTGTAGATACTTTAGAAAAAAGAGGACTAAATATTCCAATAAAACATGTATCAAATAGTGCAGGAATTATTGATTTACCTGAATATAATTTTGATATGGTTCGTGCAGGTATTATGTTATATGGTTTATATCCTTCAAAAAATGTAAACCACGAAAATATTAAACTAAAAGAAGTAATGTGTTTAAAAGCTAAAATATCACAAGTAAAACAACTAGATATTGGTTGTGGTGTTAGTTATGGTCTAAAATACAAATGTGATAAAAAAACTCTAGTAGCAACTCTTCCAATAGGCTATGCTGATGGATATACAAGAATGTTATCAGGTAAAGGAAAAGTTGTAGTTAATGGTTCAATAGTTCCTGTGATTGGAAATATATGTATGGACCAATGTCTTATTGATGTAACTGGTCTTGATGTTCAAATGGGTGATGAAGTAGTATTATTTGGTGGAAATGATTTAAATGGAATTACAATCGATAGTGTTGCACAATTATTAAATACTATTAATTATGAAATAGTATGTATGGTTGATAAAAGAGTTCCTAGAGTTTATATAAAAAATGAGAAAAAATTTGACTCAAAAGATTATGTTCTTATGTTAAATAGAATCATAAAATAAAACTTACTTTTATATTAAATCGCATATAATACGAAAAAATTAAAGGTCTTATTTGTTAACTCTTTCTGATTATATTCAAATCATAATAGGTACTATGTCAATTTTTTCCCCTTTTGTAGCAATACCTATTTTTATTTCATTAACTTCAGGTAATACATTAGAAGAGAAAAAGCAAACAGCTAAAACAGCAGCTGTTGCTGCTTGTATTGCTGGATTGATATCTATTTGGATTGGTCAATATATATTATTGATTTTTGGAATTTCAATATCTTCATTTAAAATAGCTGGAGGTATCTTACTTCTACTTATGTCAATAAATATGATAAACGCTAAAACTCCAAAAGCAAAAAATACAAAAAGTGAGTTAAAAGAAGCAAAAAAGAAAAGTATAAATGTAAAAGAAATAGCAGTCGTTCCACTTGCTATTCCTTTAATTGCAGGTCCAGGTGCAATATCAACTATAATTATATTTTCACAAAAATCAGAAGCTTTTATTCATTTATTTATAATGAGTTTAATTATCGTTGGAATCTCTTCTTATATTTATTTGACACTAAAGATGTCAAATTATATATCAAATAGATTAGGAATAACAGGATTAAATATTATCTCTAGAGTTATGGGATTATTATTAGCTTCGATTTCTGTTGAGTTTATAATATCGGGATTACAAACTGTTTTCCCTTTTCTTACAAGATAATGGTTTATCCATTGTTAACTTTTAATTTATATAATTAAATATATCTATACACAGGAAACTTAATGTTCTTAATGAAACTACAATCAAAAGAAAAATTCTCTTTTTTACAACTAGCTCACTATTTAGCAAGAATTGATAATAAATATGGTGAAAAAGAAGAAGATATTATTTTAGAATACTGCACAGAAATGGGAATTGAAAACTTAGACTCTTTTGATACTGAAAGTTTTTGTTTAGACACTATTTTAAATGATTTTAAATCAGAACAAAGTAAAAGAATTGTACTTTTAGAACTTATGATTTTAATTCATATTGATAGAACATTTCATATAAATGAGATGGAATTAATAGAAAAAATAACTAATAAATTTAATATAAATCTTGAAGATGTAAAAGACTATTCTCAATGGGGAAAATCAGTATCTATGTTATATGAAGTTGCAAAAATATTCATAAATGAGAAAAAATAGAATAATAATTATTGTTTAAATTTTATTAGTAGGAAAATTTTGATAGAATTGCAACATGGAAATACTAGAAACATTAAACAACAAACTTGATAAGTTAATACACGATCATGAAAAATTAAAATTAGAGAATATTTCTTTACAACAAGAATTAGAAGCTCTAAGAAATGATAATGATGAATTGACTAGAAATAATCAAGATATGTTTCTAAGAATTGATAGTACGTTAACATTAATAAAGGCACGAAGAAGTGAATAAAGAGATAACATTCCATATTAATAATATGGCTTATACTATAAATGTTGATGAAAATATACAAAAAGAATTAGCAAAATATTTAGACTTAAGTAAAAACAATGATACAAGAGATTTACTTGCAGCTTATATTCGTTTATCTCAGGAATACAATACTTTTAAAAAAGATGTAGAGTCAATAACAGAAAAACTTTCAAGGTTTTAATATCAAAGCATTTTCATTATTGGAGTTAATGATATCTATTATCTTAATTGGAATTATTGCAACATTTACTATTCCTAATTTAAAAAAAAGCTCTCAACTGTCAAATATAACAACTCTAAAATCACAATTATCTTTAATTCAAAATGCAATCACTAAGAAAAAAAGTGATTTAGTACTTTTAGGTGAAAATTCAAATGAATTTCAATTAGATGAAGCTGTAGCTAATAAAGAAGGTGAAAAATTATTCTCAAATGTTTTAGATTTTTCTATTCTTTCTACAAACTCTTCAAAAAAAGAGATTGGTAAATGGATAAAAATAGATGATGAAAACTATAAGTTTTTTTTAGATTCATCAAAATCAGTTTTATTTTCTTTTGAAAATCAAAATTTTAAGTGCATAAGTGATTATGATATTTGTAAAGAGTTAAACTAATGTATTATTATGAATTAGCACTTTTAAAATCACCTTTAAATAATCTTACTTTTCAAAGTGAAGAGAAGTTAGAAAAAGGTCAAAAAGTTTTAGTAAAACTTCAACAAAGAAAAGTTTTAAATGAAGCTGTTGTAATAAAAGAAGTTGATGTACCAACTTTTAAATGTACAAATATTGAAACTATCTTAGATGAATACTATGATGAAATGATGCTTCAAACATCACATTTTGTATCTCAGTATTATGTATGTTCATTGGGAGAGGCATTAAGTGTTTATACAGCTTTTAATAAAAACTACAAATATGAAATAAGTGATGAAAAATTTGACTCTAAAATAGAGTTATCAACTCAACAACAAAATGCATATGATTTTTTAAATGAAAAAAAACAAGCACTTTTATTTGCAAATACTGGTTCTGGAAAAACAGAGATTTATATTAAAATTATTGAAGATTATTTAAATAAAAACAAACAAGCAATCCTTCTTATGCCAGAAATATCTTTAACTCCACAAATGCAAAAAAGACTTGAAAAAGTATTTGATAAAACAGTTGCCATTTGGCACTCAAAAATCACAAAAAAGAAAAAAGAAGAGATATTAAAAGGTTTACAAGAAGGTAGTATAAAACTAGTTGCTGGGGCAAGATCAGCACTTTTTTTACCATATGCAAGTTTAGGTGTTATTGTTGTTGATGAAGAGCATGATGATTCTTATAAAAGTGATTCAAAACCTAGACTTCATGCAAAAGATTTAAGTGTTTATATTGCAAAAAAATTTGATATACAACTTGTACTTGGAAGTGCAACAGTTAGTACAAGCTCTTTTAATAAATTACCATATTTTAGACTTGATGAAACATATCATACAACTAAAAAAACTTATAGTTTTGATGATAGTGATTCAAATTTATCTTTACAAATTATAAATAAAATCAAAAAAACACTAGAATCAAATAATCAAGTAATTATATTTTTACCAACAAGAGCAAATTTCAAATATCAAATATGTACTTCTTGTGGAAAATCAGTTGAGTGTCCTTATTGCTCAGTATCAATGAGTTTACATAAAAATGATCTAGCATTGAAATGTCACTATTGTGGATATGCTCAACAAATACCTCAAACTTGTCCTTCATGTAATACTGGAATTATTCATAATTTGAGAGTTGGAACAGCTCAAATAGAAGAAGAGTTAAATGAAATCTTTCAAGATAAAGTTATAAAAAGATTTGATAGAGATAAGATAAAAACAAATAAGCAGTTAAAAACAGTTTTAAATGATTTTAATAAAGGCGAAATTGATATTTTAGTTGGAACACAAATGCTTTCAAAAGGGCATGATTATCACAATGTAAGGCTTGCTGTTGTTTTAGGAATAGATTCTATTTTAAATATGAATTCCTATAAATCTAGGGAAAAAGCACTATCCTTACTTATTCAGATATCAGGAAGAAGTGGAAGAAAAGGTGAGGGTGAAGTAATTATTCAAACTAAAAATGAGGAGTTCTTTGATCATTATTTAAATCATTCAAATTATCAAGAGTTTTTAGAAAGTGAACTTGAATTTAGGCAAGAGCTTTATCCTCCATATTTAAAAATGGCTAAAGTTGTTTTTGCCCATACAAATGGATTAAAAGTAAAAGATGAAATGGATAAATATGTTCATATTTTAAAAGCTACAAAAGATGTTGAAGTTGTAGGTTTTGGACAAAGTCCTATTTTTAAAATGGCAAATAAATTTAGATATGAAATAATCTTACGTTCTACAAATGTAAAGGCCCTTTTAACTTCTTTACACCAAATAAATAGCACAATGGCAATAATTGATATGGATACAATTTACTAGTTTGTTTATATATTAAACTTATATTATCCTACAATGTTGTATAATCAGCAAAAATTAATAATTAATAGGAGAACTAATGGCTTATACAAAAGACGACTTTAAACAATTAGTAGATGATATTCAATCACAATCTTGGTACAAAAACCCAATTGGATTTGGTATTGCAAAAGTAGATAGAGGACAACTAAACCCTGAAAAAATATTACAAGCAACTTTCCCTTTAATAAATTGGAATGAGAATTTTGGAAGTGCAGCTGTATTATTAAATGCATTAAAAGTTGCAGGTGAAGATGTTGATACTTCAAAATCTGAATTAGTATGTGGAATTTCTGATGATTTTTTAACTTCTTGTATAGAAAGCTTTAGACCATTTATTCCTGAAGCAAAAGGTGACGCACATAAAAATGTTCAAGTTATTTCAACTTTAGCATCACTTCCTATTGATTCTGGATTAAGTGCTGATGATTATAAAGTTGTATTTATTTTTGAAGATACTGCTGTTGCTTCTGTTGAAGCTGCATATTTAAAATTATATGCATTATCAACTGGAAAAGCTGCATTAAGAAGCCTTAATTTAAATGGTATTTTTGGAGCATTACACAACTGTGCATGGATTGGAAATCAACCAATTGAATTAGATTGGTTAAGAGCAAATGAAATCACACTTAAATTATCTGGAAAATATCCTGCAATTGATATGGTTGATAAATTCCCAAGATTCTTAGGACATGTGATTCCTGCTGATAACACAAGAATTTTAGAGTCTTCAAAAGTAAGATTTGGAGCACAACTAGCAGCAGGTACTACTGTAATGCCAGGTGCTGCTTATATCAACTTCAATGCAGGAACTTTAGGTTCTGTTATGGTTGAAGGAAGAATTTCTTCTTCTGCTGTAGTTGGAGCTGGATCTGATGTTGGTGGTGGAGCTTCTATCTTAGGTGTTCTTTCTGGAACTGATGGAGTACCTGTTTCTATTGGTGAAAATACATTATTAGGTGCAAACTCTTGTACTGGAACTGCTATTGGTGATGGATGTATTTTAGATGCTGGTGTAACAATTTTACCAGGAACTAAAATTGGATTATCTGAAAAAGCTGTTGCTGCATTAAAAGAAATTAATCCAGGTAAAGAGATTTCAACTTCTATGAAAGGAAGTGATTTCTTAGGAGTTAATGGAGTACACTTTAGAGTTAACTCAACAACAGGTCAAACTATTGCTATGAGAAGTACTAGAGAAATCAAATTAAACGCTGATTTACATTAATCAAATTTAAAATTTTACTTAAATCTTCAAAAGCAAGGAGCTTGGGCTTCTTGCTTTTTTTATATATGAATTTATGATAAATAAAAAATCCTCTAATTAGGATATAACTCATAATATCGTATACTTCCAAATAAAAATAACATAATAAAATATAAAAAAGAGAAATATGATAGAACTTTCAAATGTGTCAAAAAGCTATGGATCAAATGATCTTTTTAGTGAATTAAATTTAAGACTAAATTCTGGTGATAAAATAGGTTTAGTAGGACGAAATGGTAGTGGTAAGTCTACACTTTTTAAGCTAATTCTTGGTGAAGAACAAGCAGATGGTGGAGATATTAGTATTCCAAAAAATTATAGAATTGGTGCATTAAAACAATATTTTGCTTTTACTGAAAAAACACTGGTAGATGAAACTGCACTTGCTTTACCTGAAGATGACAAATTTAGTATTTATAAAGTTGAAAAAATTTTATTTGGACTTGGATTTTCACAAGAAGACTTAGATAAAGATCCAACATCTTTTTCAGGTGGTTTCCAAATTAGAATAAATCTTGCAAAACTTTTATTAACAGAACCTAATATGTTACTTTTAGATGAGCCTACAAACTACTTAGATATTTTATCTTTAAGATGGCTAAAAGCATTTTTAAAATCTTTTGAGGGTGAAGTTATTTTAATTACCCATGATAGAAATTTTATGGATGCAATTTGTACACATACTATGGGAATCATAAGAAAAAATGCCTATATGATAAGTGGGAATACTCATAAATTTTATGAACAATTAGCAAGTAATGAAGAACATCATGAAAAACAAAAAATTGCTCAGGATAAAAAAATAAAAGAATTAGAAGAGTTTATTGCTAAAAATAAAGCAAGAGCATCAACAGCAGCTCTTGCTCAATCAAAAGTAAAAATCTTAGAAAAAATGGACGTTTTAGAAGACATAGGTTATGACTCAACTTTAAAATTTGATTTTAATTATAAAGAAACTCCAGCAAAATTTTTACTTGAAGTAAAAGATGTTAGTTTTGGATATTCTGAAGATAATATTTTATTTAAAGATATTACATTTGCACTTGAAACTGGACAAACATTAGGAATTATTGGAAAGAATGGTAAAGGGAAATCAACTTTATTAAATGTTATTGCAAATGAATTAAAAGCTTTAAGTGGAAGTGTTGATTTTCATGGAAGTACAGTATTTGGGCACTTTGGACAAACTAATATTTCTCATTTAAGTCCTAATAATACTATTATGGATGAAATTTATTCGACAAATCCTAAGTTAGCAGAATCTACAATTAGAAGTATTTGTGGTCTAATGATGTTTTCAAATGATAATGCTAAGAAGAAAATATCTCTTCTTTCTGGGGGAGAAAAAAGTAGGGTAATGTTAGGAAAAATTATTGCAAAAGATGTAAATCTTTTATTCCTTGATGAGCCTACTCATCACCTTGATATGGATTCAATTGCAGCTTTAACAAAAGCAATTAAAGCTTTTAAGGGTTCAAGTATTATTGTAACTCACAGTGAAGAATTATTAAGAGAAGTATGTGATAGATTAATTGTATTTGCAAATGATGAAGCAACTTATTTTAATGGAACTTATGATGAATTCTTAGAAAAGATTGGTTGGGATGATGATGTAGTTGAAGTAAAAAAAGTAAAAGCTCCAAAAATCAATAAAAAAGAGAGTAGAAGATTAAGAGCTATTATTGTTCAAGAAAAAAGTAAAGCAACGGCTCCTTTGAAAAAAGAGGTAGCTAAGCTAGAAGAACAAATTAACAAACTTGAAGAATTATTAGATCATGATCAAAATGAATTGACAATAGCTACAAATAAAGGTGACAATAATAAAACTATTGAACTTTTAAAAAATATTAATTTATATGAAAAAGATATAGAAGAAAAATTTGATTTACTTGCTGAATCTCAAACAAAATTAGATGCCATGAATGAAGATTTTGAAAAAAGAATGTCAGAAGTTTAAAAAATAAAATTACAAGGAGAAAAAAATGGTTGTAAGAAAACAAGTAAATGAAAGAATGAGTAGAATAGTTGAACACAATGGAACAGTATATTTTGCAGGAATAGTATCTGATGATAAGACACTTGATATTAAAGGACAATCTTTAAGGGTATTAGAAATTTTAGAAGAAAGACTTATTGAAGCTGGAATTACAAAGCATGATTTATTAAGAGCAGAAATTTTTGTAAAAGATATTAGTAGAGATTTTACTGATTTTAATAGTGTATGGGATGAATGGGTTTCAAAAGAAAATCCGCCAGCGCGAGCATGTGTTGAAGCAAATATGGCAAGTAAAGAAACTTTGGTTGAGATTATATTCACAGCTGCTAAAAACTAAAAGAGAAGATTTTATCTTCTCTTTTTAAATATAACTAAAGGGTTATTTTGAAAAATATTATAGGTTCTATTTTTGTAAGTTTATTTTTTATCTCTTGTGGAGGTGGTGGAAGTGCAGTTTCATCAACTACAACAACTTCAGCAGTAACCTTTGATAAAAATGTTGCGTCGGTGACAGGCACATGGTATAAACCAATTGTAGATACATCTTGGCAAATACAATTAGCAGTTGATAGTACACATCCTTTAGATACTACTTATAATGTTGATTTATATGATGTTGACTTATTTGATACGGATAAATCAACAATTACAACATTAAAAAATTCAGGTAAAAAAGTAATATGTTACTTTAGTGCAGGTAGTTATGAAAATTGGAGAGATGATGCTAATGATTTTCCTTCTACTGTTTTAGGAACTAATATGGATGGATGGCCAGATGAAAAATGGCTTGATATTTCAAATGAAGCATTAGCACCTATTATGAGAGCAAGACTTGATCTAGCAGTTACAAAAGGCTGTGATGGAGTTGATCCTGATAATATGGATGGATATACACAAAATTCAGGCTTTACTATAACAGCTGATCAACAATTAGCTTACAATAAATTTATTGCAAATGAAGCAAGAACTAGAGGACTTAGTGTTGGGCTAAAAAATGATTTAAATCAGATTGTAGAACTTGAACCTTACTTTGATTTTGCTGTTAATGAACAGTGTAATGAGTACAATGAGTGTAATCTTCTATTACCATTTATAAATTCAGGTAAGCCAGTTTTTAATATAGAATATGCCTCTGATTATATTAGTAATGTAGGTGGAGCAAGAGATACATTGTGTCATGATATGATTGCTTTAAACTTTAAAACTTTAATTTTATCTTTAGATTTAGATAATTCTTACAGAGATACTTGTAATTAAAGAGAGTCTTTAAAAGACTTTCTTTGGTATAAAATACATTACAGTTTCATAAATACCTTCCATATAATGTCTTAAATATATATCATAATTACTATTTATATCCAAAATTATTTCAGGTATTTTGTACCAATCATCAGCTTTATGATAAATACAAATAGCTAAAATAGGATGATATTTTTTTATAGTTTCTTTTGCACCTTCAATAGCATCTTGTTCAGCACCTTCTATATCAAGTTTTATAAAATCAACTTTTTCATTTATTATATTATCTATTGTATTTATATTTAAAGCTTGGTAGTCATGCTCACAATTATTTTGAACTTCTTGTTTTTCATCTATTTTTGTTTTTTTATTACCTAATCCACAATTTATAAACTCTATATTTCTTTGATTTGAAAAATCTCTTTTTGCGATATTTATATGTAAGTTATTTGGCTCAATACAGTATATTTTTTTATAGTCATAAAAGTTTTCTATTATTTGAGGTAGTGTATCTCCAACATAAGCTCCACCATCTACAAAAGTGATATTTTTAATATCTGGAATAATCTCTTTATCAAAATATTGCTCACTATGATTGTTTGTAAATCCTTCCATAAAATCTAAATCAAAACTCATTTTAAAGTTAAGTACTTTTTCAAATACCTTTTTTGATTTATCATCTTTTAGAAGTTTATATATGTTTTCATATCTTTTTTCATTTTTTAAAAAATCTTCTTTGAAATCTAAAATAAAAGGAGGTGAAACTAATGGAAGTTTAGAGTATCTATAAAAGCTTAAATAGTTAAAATGAGTATATCCCATATCATCTAAAGCTTTTTTAACTTCAAGAGGGCTTCCTGATGATGTAGAAAGGATTATTGAATCTTTTGGAACATCTTGGATTTTTAGAACATCTTTTTTTCTTGAAGATTGAACTCTTGTGAAATCATCAATTATCCCATCAACTTGAATATGCTTCAAAACACTTTTTGTAAGTTTATTAATACCAAGAATATATTTTTTTGTAGTAGGGCAAGTGATAAAAAGTTTTGTTAACTCTTTATCTTTTTTATTTTCATAATCAAAACCAACTAAGTTCATAAATTATGTTATTTTTGCTCTAATAGTAGTTTTAAACTTTTTGCATTAAATAGTCTTAATGTCTCATTTTTTAAAGATTTAACTTCCGTTGTATAACCTTTTTTTGTAAAGTACATAAATGTATCTACTTGTAATCCAGCATCTTTACAATCTTCTATCAGTTTATTAATATCTGTTTTTTTGATTTTAGAATCTCTATATTTACAATTTGCAGCTACTATTTTTCCCGAAGTTGTTTTAGCAACTAAAGATATTTCAAGATTTTCATCCCAATATTTACCAATCTGTTTTATTGGATCTTCTTCAAAAAAATCCCTTGTAAATTCCATAGCTAGTTCATCAAAGATAAAATCACTAAATTCAGCTTGTCTATTTTCAAAAAGAGTATAAAATTCTTTGAAGTTTCCTTCTTTAATTCCTTTATAAATAGGAGATACAAAAGCAAACCAAAATCTTAAAAATGGTGCAGTAAAAAGAAGTTTTTTTGCAACTTTACTATCTCCTCTTTTATTTGCTAAGTGATGTTGTGAAGATTCAATTTCGATAATACCTTTTTCAACAAGTTTTTCTACACATTTCATACCCTCTTCAAAGCTTACAAATGCTCTTTTAAAAGATGAATTAGTTCTTCTATCACCTTGTGCAATTCCTGTTAATATTGCATGGTCAACTTTATATCCACCAGTTAGTGCATTTATATCATATCTTAGTGTCGTATATTTTTTTAAGATGTGAGTTTCTATTAACTCTAAAAGAGGTTTTTCCATATCAATTTTGATATCTAATCCCCCAAATACTGTGAAGTATTTAATGGCAGTTTCTAAATCTTTTGGTTTGTTGTTTTCACAAAAAATTTTAAATTGTTTTTTCGTTGCATAGTCTATTAATATAATAGTGAATCCTTTTTCTAATTATAAATCAAATAATATCATTAATAAGTTTTAAAAGATATTTTTGATGTTTTTATTTCTCTTATATTTTTCATTCTTTTCCATTTTTTTGGATTGAATTTTTTATATAGCCATAAACACCCTAAATCAAAACCAAAATAAAAAAGACTTATTGCACTTGGAGGATTTGCACTTGAAATAAAATCAATTTTATTAAACCAAGTTTCTGGCCAAATCCAACACCCATAATATGTACCAACAAGTTCTAAATATAAAACCATGAAGAACATTAAAATATAAAAAATCCTATTTGTTTGTCTACTTCTAAATAAATATAAAATAATAAGCATACAGATAAAACCAAATGTATCGTTTTTTTCAATGAACCAATATGTTGAAAAAAGAATCATTCCCATATATAAAATTGCAAATATTTTTTGATTATGTTTTTTGATTATTGGTTCTTTTGATAGATAAAATATTGAAGCATAAACAAGCGTATGACCAAAGGGTACATAAATTGGAAGATTCTCTAATCTATATGTATACATACCTAAAACTAATGAAAAGAAAACTTCTCCTGCAAGTGCAAGAAAAACACCATATTTCATAAGTTTTTTTACTTTTATAGTCACATTATTATAAATATAAATAAAAACTAAAATAACTATAATATTTGCAATTGTTTGATTATAAGAAATATATTTAGAAAGGTATATACTGTCAATAAATAAAGTAATCCATAAGACAATAATTACAGGAAAATAAATATGAAGATACTTGAGTTTATTTATCATTTATATTTTTGAAAAAAAGCATTTAAAGAGTTTGCAAATTGTTGAGCATCTTTTACTCCAAAAGCAGCAGGACCTTTTGTCATCTCTCCACTATCTCTAATATCTTGCATTAAGTTTCTCATTGCAAGATATTGTTTTATATTATCTTGAGTATACATAGCTCCCCTATGATCAATTGCATGGGCATTTTTTGTTATGGTTCTATCAGCAAGTGGTATATCTGCTGTTATAACTAAATCATTATCTTCAATCATTTCAACAATTTTATTATCAGCTTCATCAGCACCTTGATCAACAATCATATAGCTTATATTCTTATCTTCACCTATATTTATTTTTTTATTTGCAATAACATATGTTCTTATTTCTTGTTTTTTAATTGCTCTTAAAACTATAGGTTTTAATAAATTTGGGAATGCATCCCCATCAATGAATAGTTTCATTATGTTCTAAATAAATCTTTTGGATCTATATGTGATGAGTCTTTTGTAGCTTGGAACATCAAACTATCATCAACTCTTCCTACTACATAACCTTTTTGAACCCATTTCCCTACAACTAAAGTAGGAGAAATTTCATCTAAATGTGAGTAAATAGTATGTAGTCCATTTTGATGTTGAATAATAACAACATTTTCTAACATACCAGCATTTTTCTTCGCATAAACAACTTTTCCATCTAAAATACAAACAACTTTTGCTTTTGGCTCATTACTTTTTAAAACTATTGATTCATTAAAAAGTTTAATTTTATAAATAGGATCATAATAGGTCCCAAAGTTTTTAACAACTTTAAATGATTTTAGAGGAGCTATTGTTTTTCTTCCTCTATATTTAACAATTTTTACACCATCTGTAGAAGAACCAATTTTTCTTACATCAAGATTTAAGTCTTTTGCATATTTTTGATTTCTAACCTCTGCTGATTGTATTTCATCTTCTTGTGCGGTTTCATTTTCTTTTTTTGAGCTTTTTTTATTTTTTTCTGCAAACAATCTTCTTAGCTCTTTTTTTCTTTGATTTTCAGCTTTTTTAATTTCTTCTTCTTTTAATATATTTAAATCTGATAATAAGTTTTTTAACGATTTTTGTTGTTCAACAACTTTAGTTAATTCTTTTTGATATGATTTATGTTGTTCTTCTAGATTAACTAATGATTTAGAGTGATTCTTTTTTAAATTATTTAAAGTTTCTTTTGTTTTCTGTCTTTCTTCTATGTAAGAAGCAATCTTTTCTATATTTTTTCTATTTTCTTTTGTAGTATTTGAAACTAAGTCATAGTTATTATTTAGTTTTAAAATCTTGTCTTTTGAGTGTTGTGAAAGTATAGTATAAATCTCACTATCAATTAGTTCTTGTAAACTATTTTCTGAAGCAAGTTTTACAGCAATTGATGTCGAAAATTCTTCAATAATAGTATCAACTATTTCTTCTTCATTATCTTTTTTTTCTTTTATTAAATCTTTAGATTTAATTTTTAATTCATCAAGCTTTGATTTTGATTCTTCAAGTAGTTTTTGATGTTCTTCAATATCTGAATTTACTTTTTTAATATTTTTTTCTAGATCAATAATATTAGAATTTTGGGCTTCAATTTTTTCTGCAAGTTCTTTAATTTTTAGTTTTGTAACAAGTTTTTTACTGTCATTTGAATCTAAAATTCTTTTATTTGCTTCAATTTTTTTTTCAATATTCTTTGTTGCCGCAAAGTTTATATTTGTAAGGATTAATAGTGTAATTAGTATTTTAGTCATTATTTATTTTATATTTTAATAATACCCCAAAAATTGTAAAAATAGATATACAAAAAGAGAGTATAAATATTTTGAATAATTCATAATTTAAATTAACTTTTACATCTACAATATCGTGTAACTCTAAAGGAAATAAAACCAACATATTATGAGAAACATAATATAAAAATATACCAGAAATTAAGAATGCTAAAAATGAACTAATAATTGCATAATTTAAAACCGTTGATGCACTATATAAAATTGAGGCACCATGTAACCTTAATATGGCTATTCTTGTACTATGCTCGTGAAACCATAGTTTTATTTGTTTTGCAATAATTATAATTGCAAAAATAGTAATTATAAAAAATAGTATGAATGATACACTATTTAAAAGTACCAATAATAAATAAATTTGATTATGATTTTTATAAAAAACTTCTACTTTTCTGACATTTTTATTTCTAAGTAATGTCTCTTTTATATCTTCAAGTTCACTTGTTGTTGGAAATACTTCAAGATAAATTTGATAAAAATGAGGAAGTTTTTGTTTTAATAATTCTATTGAATTATTTGATAGGTTATTTTTGATATTATTGATGATTTTATCTTTTTGTAAAGTTTGAATTTTCTCAACTTTGATACCTGCAAGTTCATCAATATTTTCTTTTATCAATGGAGTATTTGTAACTATAACAATAGAATAATCTCTAGATATTTTTGATTTATAATTTTCTACTACATTATCAATTAAAAGATATATTGAAAATGTAATTAACATTGAAAGTAGGGGGATTAAAAAAGCAAAAATATTTTTAAGAAACTTCATAAATAATCCCATCCTCAATTGATAACTGTCTAAATTTAATACCTAGATTTTTTGGAACTCTATGTGTTACAACTACTATTGTAATTCCTAGTTGTTCATTTGCACCTTTTAATAAATTCCAAACCACATCAGCCGAATAATCATCAAGATTTCCTGTTGGTTCATCTGCAATTATTATTTTTGGATTATGCGCAAGAGCACGTGCTACAGCAACTCTTTGTTGCTCTCCACCACTAAGTTCATTTGGATAATATCCAGCTCTATGGGATAATCTCACGTGAGAAAGTAGCTTATTTGCTTGATCTTTTGAAACATCATGAGAATAACCATTTATTTTCAAAGGTATCATAATATTTTCTTCAATAGTGTATTCATTGATTAGTTTATAATCTTGAAAAATTACACCAATATCTTTCCTAAGAATTCTTAGTTTTTTACCTCTTATTCCAAAAACTTCATGATTATCTATTTTTAAACTTCCATGTTTTAAAGGAATATCTCCATAAAATGATTTTAAAAGTGTTGATTTCCCACTTCCTGAATTTCCACCAATAAATATAAACTCTTTTTGTTTAATAGAAAAGTTACCTTTTTTTATAATATATTTATTATCATCATAAGAAAGATAAATATTCTTAGCTTCTATCATTTACTTAATATCTCTTTTAATTTTGTATGAGCACATATATTTGAACTCGTTGGAATTGGATTTCCTTGAAAATAAGAAATATTTCCTTCATTTATAAATAAATATTTTGTTATAGGTCTATCAAAATTACCTAAAGTAAGTTTTATTAACCCAGAATTATCTTTATCTTCAATAATATACATCTCTTCAATATGAATAAAAAAGTTTTTTTCAATTATTGATTTAGTTGGAATTGTTTTGATAATCTTTTCAAAATCAACTTTACAGTTAAAAGAAAAATCAAAATCTAAATTTATATTTTCATCTTCATTGCTTGCTTCTAAAACCACATCATAAATATGTTTACCTTGCTTTTTCCATCTATCTTCATATTTACTAGAAACAGCTAAATCTTTATTTATATCAATAGTAATTCTTCCTTTTGGAAGATTAGTAAGAAGACTTGTACAGTAATCAAAATATTTTCTACTATCTGTTCTAAGTTCTAATGTTCCACCAATTTTAAGAACTCTTAATGCTTCATTTATAAATTCATTTGAATAGATTCTTCTATGTGGTTTTTTATCCCAAGGAACAGGAAAGTGCACAAAGATTCTTCCAACTTTATTTGATTCTATAAATTCCATAAATAGTCTTGCATCATAATTAACAACAAGTACATTATCTATTTCTTGAATTTCAAGTTGCTTTAATAGCTGTTCAATTGAAGGAGTGTGAATTTCTAATCCAATAAATTGAATATCAGGATTGTTTTTTGCTTGATGTAAAAGATGCCTCCCACTACCAAACCCAATCTCTATTTGTATCTCTTTTTGGGTAGTAAAATCATCTACAAAAAAATTAATATCTTTTAAATATTGACTTTTTGTCTCTTTTTTAGGAACTAAATTATTAGTATTAGAAAAAACTACATTAGCTTGATTTTCTTTTACGTAGGCATTTAAAGCATTTTTTACAATAGTAACAGGAGTCACTCTTGTTACTTTATCTGCTTTAATCATAAAGTCATCATCTTTTGTTTTTAACGAAAGTAAAAAATCTTTATTTTCATTTTTTACAGCAATCTTGTACTCTATTTTTCTTGGTTTATCTGTAAAATTATATGATTTTGCAATAAACTCAAAATTTACACCATCTTTTGAAGATGGTATATTTATTAAATCTTTTTTATTAAATACTATATGTGGCATGGACTACTTTTTATTTTAAAGTTTTTGTTTTTGGTAGAATTAAAGATGCTTCATCTGTTTTATCTGACATTAATCCATAATCATCATTGGCTTGGATTGAATATTTATATTCAACTCCACTTAATATATCAGTATCTTCAAATCTTAATTCTTGAACATTAGTTACTTTAATAGTTTTATATTCAAAGAAATTTAATTTAATTCTTTTATATACATTATACGAAGTTGCTCTAGTATCTCCTGCAGTCCAGTTTATGATTGCTCTATCACCTTGGATTTGTGCTAAAGTAATAATTGGTTTAGCTGGTTTTCCTAAAGTTACACCTCTTACTGGTTCTACTTTTTCTGTACTTTGTAATCCATCTTTATCTATAGCAAAAACTTTGTAGAAATACTCTTTACCATCATTGTCAACAGAATCAACAAAACTTCCAATTTCAGAACTTACTTCTTTTATTTTACTATATCCGATTAGTTTGAATGGACTTCTATATATTGCATATTTAATAACATCACTTGTAGTAGATGGTTGCCATGAAATATTGATTTTTTTAGGAAAATTATCTGTAGCTGTTAA
>Ga0193956_1000129_pt1 | contig 34102 bp, 25 predicted proteins | sample BB_7_MG_FD_140358 | JGI IMG/M metagenome (GOLD analysis project Ga0193956, IMG submission 140358) | Microbial mat bacterial communities from the Broadkill River, Lewes, Delaware, United States - BB_7_MG | ecosystem: Environmental > Aquatic > Freshwater > River > Microbial mats | place: USA...
TCTACAACTTGTTTTTTAATAATTTTATTTTTTATTTTATATATAACTGGCGGTATAAATAGTTTTATGTAATATTTATAATTAATTCTTTTCTTTTCATTCATTATCTGAGATGTATATGCTTCAAAAAACCAATCAGCTTCTGTAATTTCTATTTTTTTTAACTTGATATATTCTAACGGAAATTGTTTAAACCCACTTTCTCCGCAATGCTCACCTGAATTATCCAATCCAATATTTTTAACTATACTTTTTGTTGGTTGCAAACAATATTTATTTGATAAAAATAATGAAGCGTGCCAGCGAATTGCCCAAGAGTTATTTTTTCCTGCAATTTGTCCTTTTAACATATCAAAAAAAGTATGAGTGTTTCTTCTGTTGAAATTATAGATTAGCCCATTATCTTTTATTTTATTTAATAATTCTATACCATCTGAATTAAAATTAAACCAACCTCTTTTCCATGTTGCCCACCCCCAGCAGTCTGCTCCTTTGAGAAAAAATGTTGATTCATTATATTTTGTTTTTAGACTATAATTCCATGCGTGAATACAACCGACATCCTCATCGTTTTGATACATCTCTAAAGCATCATTCATATATTTTAAAAAACCAACTGAGCTAACAATGTCATCTTCTAAAACAATTATTTTCCCGTATTTATTTATTATTTCTGTAACTCCATCAATAATATTATCCGCAAGACCCCAGTTTTTATCTCTTTCAATTATTGTAATAGACTTAAATCCTGATATTGTTTTTATATAATTCCTTACTTCATAAACTTTTGCGTCATTATCTTGTTTAGCACCATCGGCATAAATAATCAATTCGCTATCAGAAGCTAAATCATTTTTTTGTAAAGCCTCTACTGTTTGTTGGGTATGCCAAGGGCGGTTGTAAACAAAAAGGACTATTGGTGCTAAATCATTCATTTATTAGTGTAATTCAATGCTAATTCAATTGCTTTTATGATGTTATATTCGGCAGGTAATAAAATATTCTTATATTTTTTTTGTCTAAAACCAAGCCTGTAAAGTCCACCAGCTACATATCTTATCTTAAATAATTTATTGTAAAATTTATACATTCTAAAATGATATTTTTTTGACATGTTTTTATTTATATCTTCAATATATTTTTCATCAATATATTTACTAAGTATAGTTTTATTTATTGGTTCAAAATTAAAATTCATAAATATATCAAAATCCAAAGTGTTTGAAAAATCTTTTTTTAAATTCATATTTTCTAAATCAAGATTATTCCCTTTAAAAATATCTGCTTGCCATTCTCTGTTATTTCTTCTTTCTTGCGGTAAATTTAACATATCTTTTGCTATATTAAAATTTAAAAATGGTGTCCAAACCGGAAATCCAAAATATTCAGGAATAGTTGCTAAATATGAAATTAAAATTATTTTAATACGTATTAAAAAGCATATTCTAATTTTAGAATTATCTAATATAGTTTTATTTTGTTCCCAAAAATCTTTTTTAATACCAAAATTAGAGTTTTGAATTATCTTACTTATATTTCCATGTAAACCATGCGAATACGCTAATTTATTTAAGTTTGTATAACTTGTAATATTTTGAGTTGTAACAAGACCTGCCCATACATCACCGAAAATTCCACTTAAAAAAGTAGTATTTTCAGAAAACGTAAATTCAGAAAGTATTTTTTCATAAAATTCAATATGATACATTCCGTGCAGATGAGTGGAAAAACCAAATATTTTAAACCATTCGGGTATATATTTATAATAATTATCAAGTTTAATCTGCTTGTGTTTTGTTTTTAATATTTCAGATATTTTTTTTGCATGAACAACTTCGTAACTTTCGTCTTGTTTCGTAGATAAGCCATAAGTAAAAGAATTAATACGTGTTTTGTCATTAACACACAAGTTTAATAAGCGAGAATCGTATCCGCCTGAAGTTGGTAAAATAATCTCATCTTTTGTTTTTTCTTCTACATTATTTATATAGTTTTTTATTTTCTCAAAGACTTTTTTCTCATCACTTACTTCATCCCATATTTCTTTTTGTAGTGCAGGGTCTTCTTTATATTCTATCCTAATTCCTTTTTTTGAAAAAAATAGTTTTGAAAAATACCTCATGAATTTTACGTTTTTAAAAGGTGTTTGTTCAAAAACATTATATCCAAATTCAAAAAAATTATGTAACCCTTCGTTATGTATTTGCGTATTTGTAAAAGTTTTTAATGAAAGTGTAGATATTATTTTTTCTTCTTTGTTGTAAAACACAGGGATTGATCCAAGCCAATCATTTTCAATTGTAATGGTTTCGTTACTAATATCAATTATGATATTTCTATCTAACAAATCATCATTTAGAGGAAATGATAGTGTGTATTTGTTATTAATCTTGCAGGATTTAATATCACCAACACCCCATAAATAAACATACAAATTATTTGCGAAAAATTGAATTTGATTTAAATCCCGATTAAAAACATCTATGTCTTCGTGATTTATTTCTTTTTCTGAAATTGTAAATCCTATAATTTTAGTCATTAATTTTTTTTGCTAAATTTATAAATGGTTTTTCTATAAATTTATTTAGAATATAAGATAATAAAAATACTATTGGTAATACAGTCGCAAATAACAATATGAACATCTCAATTCTGGATACTTCTGGATAAGTTTTAAGAATTATAAATTGTATAAAAATAATAACAGGCCAATGAACTAAATAAGTAGAATAGCTAATATCGCCAATAGTAAATAAAAGTGGGGACTTTAGTATTAATTTTATTTTATCTATAATTTTATTTTCTTTAATAAAAATTAACAAAAAAGAAGCAACCCATATAACTATCGCTAATTTTAAAAACAAGGAAATAATAAATAGGATTGATATGTAAGTAGTTGTATTAATAGATAGCTTTATTTTTTGATTTTTGTAAAAAAAATAACTTATAATTCCAATACTAAATAATGGTATATTTAATAAAATAAAACCTTTGTTTCCATTATAGAATCCTCCCAGTTCCGGAACTAAAAACAAAAATAATATTATAACAAAAGGAATAAGAATAAATTTAAATTGCTTTCGTGTGGCTAAAAAATAAATAACTGGTGCAATCAAATAGAATTGCCATTCTAACGAAATAGACCAAGCTGGAACTAAAAAAGCATCTGCACTGGAAGGGAGAATTTCTTTCGGAACGACACCATGCAACATTGACAAATGCAATAAAACATGCTCTAATTTGTGATTCAATACAGTATTAAGTCTTAGTATTCTACTTTCCCAGCCTGGTGAACTCATCCAACCAACATTGTGTAAATTGTAATTCCAAAAATCAACTATCAAAAAAGTAATAAAAAAACAAATAATTAGAACAGGAGCCAACCTAAAAAAACGCCTAATAATAAATTTGGAATAAGGTTCTTTTTTTTTATCAAGGAGAAGCATAATTACAAAACCACTCATAATTATAAATACATCAACAGGGATATAACCATTTCCAATAATACTTCCAAGTAAAGTGCTTTTTCCAATATTTCCACTAAAACCGATAATATGTCCTACCACTACCCACCAAGCCAATATACCTCTAATCCCTTGAAATTCTCGAATCATAAAATCAAATTTATTCTTTTGTTGCTAAAACATAAATAGAAGAAAAACGTAAATTTAAGTCTCAGTATTTAGTTTATTGAAAATATTTACTGATAATTTCTTCTGTTTCTTTATTTCTTACATCTGCAATTTCTCCTCCCAAAATACCAAGTGCTGTTTCAATTATTTTTTCATGGCTCTGACAAGCAAATAAATGATACCATAATAAATATTCATTTTTAGTAATTTTACTAACACCAAGTTTTTGTTTTTGTTTAAAAAAAAGTTCAATTATTGCCCTTTTAATATTTCCTAATTTATTTCGTGTGGTTAGTTTTATAATTTTACTCGGTAATTTTATAAAACCAAGCCATATTCCAAAATGGTTTTCATATATTTTTACAGATAATTCTTGCCACAAACCTATAAGAAGTTTTCTGTCGGATAAAGCTGAATTACAGATTTTAAGATATTCAAAATGCGCTGTCACTTCCTTTTTATTAGCATATCTAATTATTATTTTATCGTCGTTTTTTTCAATAATAGAAGTTTTTATTTCAAACTTAATCTCGCCATCTTTGTATATAATAGTTGGCGTTAAGGACCAAAGAGTATTTTTGTATTGTTTCCATTTATCGGGGTTAACAATAAAATTACCAAGTCCATAAAATATTATGCCTTGATTATATTTTTCATACCCTTGAGGAACGTGAGAATGGTGTCCGTGAATAATATCAGCACCAACATCAATTAAAGACCTCATTGTATCTTGCCAGTCGGGAGATGGTATTGGCGACATTTCAGATGAAGCATGAATACTAATAATAACAATATCACACGACTTCTTTAATTCAATAATTTGAGCATATATATTTGCATTAAAAGGGTTATAACCTGCTTTATTATACTGTGCAATACCAAATTGTATTTCAGCAACAGATACAATTGCTATTTTTATATTTTTAATACATAATATTAAAGGTTTTTGTGCTTCATAAATATTTTCTCCAACTCCACAATAAGAAATATTATTCTTTTTTAAAGCATTTAGAGTTTCATTTAATCCTGCTTCACCATAATCCATTATATGATTGTTTGCTAATACTGTGCATAGATTGTTTAATTGGTTCGAAATATTTTCAAAATCATTAATATTACCATTTATCACCGGTCCAGCCTTGTCTGACTGTTTAATATTGATATTATTAATTATAGGGGTTTCTAAATTTGCAATAATTAAATCAATAGAATTTAATTCACCTTTAATAGTAACATCGGGTATTGCCCAGAGGTCGCCAAATAAACTAATATTTAAAGTATCTTTATACATAAAATAAAGGTAGGTAAATTATACGATGTCTTCTATATTCTCGTTTTGCTCTTTGTAGTTCGTATATTAGTATTTGTTTTCGTAAATATTTACTATTTGCGTTTTTATATTCACCTTTATTATTTTCATACCCAAATTCATTCATCAAAAACTCAATACTTTTATGTTTTACTTTTAATTTTTTTCGAGCAATAAAAGATAATTTTAAATATTTTATCATATTAAAAGCCTCATTTGGTAATTCTTCCTTATATTTCCCTATTGAACTTGTTGAAATCTTACTAAATGGATTGGTGTTCCATGTTTTATGTATATTTTCGTTATTAACTTCTTTCCAATAATTATTATCCAAATTCACTAAGTTAATATAATCTACTCCAATGTGTTCTAAAATTACTTTTAATGTTTCCTCTGGGTTAGTAACTAAATTTTCATATTTAATTCTTAAATAATTTTTTTTATTTTTGATAGAGTATGCTGCTGAATTATTATATAACCAGTGCGAAACGGAATGATAAATAGCAAAATTGTTATCTTTTGTATTCTCATTTAGAGTTCTTTTTATTATAGAATTTATTGAATCCCTGGGGTCTCTTACAAGATGAATGATTTTAGCATTTGGATAAATTTTTAAAAAATCAAATAAATAATATGAATTAGAACCTGTTTTTTCACCCCATATTATTTTGTTTCTTTTTTTTAAAAATTTTTCAAAAAAAAGGTCAAAAAATTTTTTTGTATTTAAAGCTTCTTTTGATAATTTAATTAAATCTTCTTCTGTCTGGAAATACTCTTTCTTATTGTCAAAAAAACCTGAATATTCAACCTGTCCACCAGAGGAAGTTCCAGATTTAAGAGCAAAAGGTAGTTTTTTTTGAAAAGTATTGTATTTTTTATACGTCAATTTTTTATTAAATACAGCTATTTCAGGTCCACAGGCAATATCAGGGTGTTTGTCAAGCAATACACTCAACAATGTTGAACCTGAACTTGCTGCACAAACAATCAAAAAAGGATTATTTTCCATAACTTAGTTATTTAATTTCCAATTATGTTTTACCAACACAGGAGCATGATTTGAATTTTTTCCTGATTTAAAAAAATCACCTTCTTCTACAGTAAATCCAAAAGCATCTGCACCTGAAATATAATCAGATATTTCATTGTTTGAACTCACCATAAACCCAATGCTATACCTACCTTTTGCTAATGGAAATTGTGAGATTTTACACGAAAAAAAACCTGTGCTTTGAATATTATTAAATGATAAATTTAAATCATCTGATGAAAAACGCATAAGCATTCTATTATATTTATCTGTTATTCCAAAAGCAATTTTAACATTATTTATTTTATTTACACATCTAAATTCAAAAATAAATTCAATATCATCACCGCTCCTTACTCTATCTACTAAATTTAAAATTTTGTTTTTAATATAAATACTCTCTATTCTAATAACACCAGAGCCTTGTCTATCTACCCTTTGTGATAGTTCTTTATTTATATTACGTTCTTTTATATTGGATAAATAAAATTCAATTGCATTGTCTGTAATATCACGGTGTATTATTTTCCCATTTTCCATTACAACTGCGTTACTGCATAAATTTTGAACACTCGCCATATTATGACTAACAAAAAGCACTGTCCTTCCACCACCTCTGCTTACATCTTGCATTTTCCCAATGGCTTTTTTTTGAAATTCAGCATCACCGACAGCAAGGACTTCATCTACTACGAGAATATCCGGCTCTAAGTGGGCAGCTACGGCAAAGGCAAGGCGAACATACATTCCTGAACTATATCTTTTTACAGGTGTGTCCACGTATTTTGCTACTCCGGCAAATTCAATTATTTCGTCAAGTTTTGACTTTATTTCGGTTTTGGTCATTCCGAGTATTGCCCCGTTTAGGAAAATGTTTTCTCTTCCTGTAAGTTCCGGATGAAAACCTGTTCCTACTTCAAGGAGGCTGGCAATTCGTCCGTTTACTTTTATTTGTCCAGTGGTTGGTCCTGTAACCTGTGAGAGAAGTTTTAGGAGTGTAGATTTTCCTGCTCCGTTTTTGCCAATTATTCCAAGTATTTCGCCTTTTTTTACTTCAAGGTCAATGTCTTTCAGTGCCCAAACATATTCTCCTCCTGCTTTTGCAAGAGAATTTTCTTGTCCTATTTTTAATGATGGGTCATCTTTTCCTCGCATTCTTGCCCACCAGCGATTTAGGTCGTGGCTAAGCGTGCCAGTTCCCACAACACCAAGTCGGTATTGTTTGGATATATTTTCTAATTTTATTGCTATGTCGGACATCTATTTGCTTTTTAAACATGCTTACGCCACGTAGATTACATTTTGTTTTTTGTATATATCTATATATCAAACAAATGCTCTATTAATGTGGTGTTATTTTTTTAAAAATTATTTTATCTTTTTTACGGCATTTTTATTTATCTGCACCAACAAATTTGTGCCTACCGAATTTATTCTTATTGCTATCTTATTTTTGCCGTCAAATTGTATTAATTTGCCAGTAAGTCCTTTAAGTTTTCCTGTTTTTATTTCTACTGATTGATTTATTTCTAAATTTTCGTTTAAAGTTTCAATTTCTTCGGGCGAAAATTCTATTAGCTTTTTTATTAGATCAATTTCGTGTTCTTTTATTGATATTTTTTGCCCTCCAATAGTTACGTATTTTACTATACCTGTTATATTTTTGGGTATTTCGTAATATTCTTTTGATGTAACTTTTACGAATAAATAGGAGTTAAACAAAGGAACTTCAACCTTCTTCTTTCTATCTTTCCATTGCCTTATTTGAGTTTGAAGTGGCAAATAATGCTCATAATTGTATTTTTCTAATTGTTCTTTTACCTTCTTTTCGGCTCTTGGTTTGGTATAAATTGCAAACCATTTTGGAATTTTATCGTCTAATTGATTTTCTTTTTCCATTAAAATAAATAAGAGGTTAATTCGCTTTCGCATAAACCAAATAATCTTTTTTCAATTATTTTAATTATCAAGCGAAATCTAATTAAAAATTCAAAACTGAAAATTAAACACTCAAACCGTATCCATAAATGATTGTTCTATTTTATTAAACAGAACTACTCCTATTGCAAGTGTAACCAACATAAAACCAAAACTATAAAGTAAATGTAGCAAATTAAAAGTTCCTGTTCCGAGCAATGCGTATCTAAAAGTTTCTATAATTGGGGTAATAGGATTTGCCAATATAAAAATTTGATATTTTTCGGGCAAACTTGATACTGGATAAATAATAGGTGTTGCATACATAAATAGTTGCACTCCAAAACCAACAAGATTTGTAAGGTCTCTGTATTTTGTTGTTAATGAAGATATTATAATCCCAAGCCCTAATCCTAAGCCTGCCATTAATATTATTAAAAGAGGAATAAGTAGCACTGATATATTTGGAGAAAAATCTGCTCCCGTTATACCAAAATATATCATAAATGCAATTAAAAACAAAAATTGTATCGCAAATTGTATCAAGCCCGATATTACGGTAGAAATTGGCAAGGCAAGGCGAGGAAAATATACTTTTCCAAAAATTCCTGCATTAGCTACAAATGTATTTGAGGTTGCTTTTAAACTATTTGCAAAATAATTCCACGCAGTTATACCAGACATATAAAATAACATTTTTGGCAAACCATCAGTAGAAATTCCTGCAATATTTCCAAAAACTACGGTAAACATTAAAGTTGTAAGAAGTGGTTGAATTAAAAACCATAAAGGTCCAAGTATTGTTTGTTTGTATTTTGCTACAAAATCTCTTCTTACAAATAAGGCTATTAAATCTCGGTAATCCCAAACGGCTTTTAGATTTACATCAAAAAGGCTACGCTTAGGCTTTATTATCATTGTCCAATTTTCTGACATTCAATTTTCTTTTATTCATTACAAGCAGTTAGGCTAATTATATTAACATCTGTTAAAACTGCTTTTTCCGTATCAAATTATTTTTATCGCATAGCGACAAAACGATATTTTTTTCTTATAACAGGCAAAAGTATAAATTTATTTCATTATTCAAAAGATTTTATAATTAAAAAACTTAAAACACGCCAGTATTAATTTTGCAAAAAATATGTATTTAAAAATTATTCAAAACCTCTACAACTCTATATATTTCTTTTTCAGTATGAAAATAGGATATTGGCAAACTTAGGGTTGAATTATGTATTTTTTCAGATATTGGAAAATTTCCTTTTAAAATTCCTTGCATAGCTTGCTGTTTGTGGGGTGGCAATGGGTAATGGATTTCTGTTTTTATTTTATTTTTACAAAAAAAGCAAATTAATCGTCAAGAAATTCAACATCTTTGCCACGGTTCAAATACATTGTTGGAGTTCCCTTATATTCAGATATTTTACCAGTTAAACACACACGCTTGTTTAATAATTCCACTTCGGGTTCGTAATCAAAATTAATTATGTCCGAAGCCCAGATAGTTACTGCAAGTGGTTGATTAGGAAATGATTTGTCCATGTCTATAAAAACGTGTCCTTTGTCGTGTTTTTTGGTTGCTATAATAGTTCCGCAAACTGTAACTCTTTTGTTAGACCCAATATGTTCTTTTACTTGTGTTGTATTTATTTGCCCTTCTTTTAAATCTGTAATTGGAGTAATATCAATAGTTTTGCCTGTTGTAACAAAAGGAACAACATCGCATTGTTTTTCAATTTTATTTTCAATATCGTCTGGAAGATTTGGGAAAAAATCTATTCCCGTAAGAGCCTCAATGCTGTCTATACTAACTGCATAGTAGTCTATTTTATGTTCAAATTTTTTGTGAGGCACAAGAAATGCAACTGCTCTTTGATTTTGCATATCGTAAGCAATTTTATAAAAACATTTAGGGATACTGACCTGATTTACACCACGTTCTATAACCTCTAAATCGTCTGTAAGAATTGGGGCGGTGATAACAAATAAATCTACATTATTTTTAGTAACATAAGCACGCATTGCACCCTCTAAGTGTGCCCAACCTTCACGATTAAAAACGCCCAACTGCGGACTCATATTGGAATAAAAATAGGATTCTGAAAGTGCAGTTTGCGACCAACGAAAATCGGCAGAAGGAGCGAGATGCCCTCTGTCGTAGCCTAATCCGTCGTATTCAACCTGTCCTTGTTGCTCGTATTTTATAAAATAATCTAACTGTTCTGCCGAGCCTGTTTTCACTTTTGGGTCGGTTCTAAAATCGTTGGTTCTGGTAACCGAGCCTTCCACTATTTGTGTAGAAATAATATGTGCAACCCATTTTGCCTGCTCATGTTTTTCGGAATACACAAGCATGAGTGCTTGATGTTCAACAACTTCCTCTCCTTCGTCTAATTTTGGCAAAGCATACGTTCTCAAGCGTTCTCTAATATATTCTAATTCTAATACTTCTTTCTTCTTTTTGAGTTCTTTTATTTTTTCCTGATATTCAATAATTTCGGCATCGGTATTATCTATTTTTTGTTTTACTTCTTGGCTAAAAACAAATTGGAACGAAATTGTTAAAACAATTAATAATAAGGTAATTTTTTTCATAGGGGGAATAATATTAATTTAAAATAATTTCAAGCTCCAGCTTGAAAAAATAATTATTTTAGTCCAAGCTGGAGCTTAGATTTGATTTTTTCATTCCTTAAAGTTCCACTTCTCCCAAGTATCGTTAATCTGCTGGCTAACATTTACTTTTGGATTTTGTTCTTTTTTATTTACAGTAATAGAACTTGCTTGCACTTTCATTATTAGTTCATCGGCAAGTTCTCCGTAGGTTATATCTCCTTTGGAATCTTGCAGAGCTTTTAACAAGAAATAAGTAAAAATTCCATGATGCTTTTTGCGATAAGGCAACGAAATTTGGTCTCCCGAACTTGCCGAAAAAACAATAATTTCGCCTTTTAAAATATTTTCTTTTGGTTTTAATAAAATTCCAGAACGTGCTGCCACAAGTCCCTCATTTCTACCACCGCCAGAAAAACAAGCATCAATAAATACTGTAACTCTTTTAGTTTTGTGTTTTGCAAGGTCTTTGTAGAAATCTGCAAGTTTTATTCCGGCCGTAACATCGTTTCCACTAATATTTACGGGCATAATATACGCATCTTTTGAGTTTTCATCAGGGTAACCGTGCCCAGCATAATAGACAAAAAGTTCTGCTTTGCCACCAGCTAATTCTGCCAAACGCACAAATGCTTTTATGTCTCTCTCCATTTCGTGTTTTTGTCCGTCGTAAAGCTCTATAATATTATTTTCTGGTATTCCGAGAGTTTTGTTTGCATATTGTTTAAAAATTTGTGCATCGTGGATTGCAAATTCCACATTAGACATTGGACTAAGTCCTTGCTGATAATCGGAATAGTTCTCATTTCCAATTATTAAGGCGTATCTATTTTCATATTTTTTTGAAGAAACTGGTATGTTTTTATCAACATCAATACTCAAAGATGCATCGTTGATGTCAATATCGTTGCTGTAAACTCCATCTACTTTTACCTCGTTTACGGCAAGGCTTTGGGTTTTCATTTTCAGACCTGCTGAAAATGTTCCTCCGTATTGCCCTTTTGGTTCGGCAATTTCTATATCTATTGGCAAATCGTCTGTTCCATCATAAAGCCAATTTACCGAAAACATAAAATTTATTTTTTTGGCTTCTCCGGGTTCTAATTTACTGATATATTGTTCCAGAGGAAATTCATCTGTTTTTATTGCAAGAATTTTATCATCGTTTATTTTTATGGTTGTTCTCACATCTTTGGCAATTCCTTGCCCTTTGTTTTGAATTAAAAGAGTTGCCATAATTAACTCACCGTTTTCAATAATATTATTTTTATTTCCTTGTTGTTCAATAATTCCTGCTTCAATAAATTCCAATTTTGGGCTTTTAAGTTCCTGTGTGCCAATAGTTATATTAAAAGGAGCTGGCGGAAAACCTCGTTTTTCTTCAAAAGTAAGATTAAAAGTTAGCTCACCCGTTTTTATTGTTTGGTCTGCTTTTATTGGAATTAATATTTTTTGCGTTTCTCCTGCTTTTATTTTTGGAATATTAAATTCCTTGTCGTTTGTAATTCCAAATGCCAGCGATGATTCTATTTTTATTTTTAAATTTATAGCACTACCCTCGCCTTCATTTTTTAATGTAAGTTCTAAATTAGCCTTCTCTTCGGCATCAAGTAATTTATTTCCAGATGGTTCTATAAAATTAATATTTGTAGTAATATAAGGAATACCTTTTAAATCTTCGTCGGTAATAACGGCATTTTCTACTGCGTCCAAGTGAAGAGGTTCTCTCTGAATACCAAATGGATACACGCTTCCTGTAATTGGGTGAATAATATTTATGTTAAAAACATCGTAAGTAATTCCGTCTTCTAATAGTTGCTCAGAGGCGGTTGTTTTTATGTTTTTACTATTCTCTTTAAGGCTTTTAGCTTCCGAAATAGGAACGGAAATATTTTGCGAAAATTGGTTTTTGTTTTGACTCAATGGAGGAGTAAAAATCATTGTAACCAAAAAAGTCTGATTATCTGCATTGTAAGTTCCAATATCAACAAAATCAATTTCAAATTCGGTATAAGAATCTTTTATTTTTTGAATCCTAATTTTATCTTCTTCTTTTTGTTTTTCTGAAACAATTGCTTCGTATTTAGTCTGATATTTTAATAAGATTTCATTTTTTAATTTTGTTGCATTTTTTTGCCTATTTTCGTATTCTGTTGTGGTTTCAAATTCTCCTTTTGGTTTAAAAAGTTTAGAATTATCTAATTCATTTTGTATTTCGGCGGCATAATAAATTTTATATTCTTCTGAATTATTATCTATTACAACTATTTCATTTGTAATATCTTCGGCACCGAGGTTTACCATGTTTTTTCCTGCCCGTATGCAAGGCGATTCTTTTTTCAGAGAAAAATCGTTTTTTTGCGAATTGTTGAAAAGTGGGTCTATTGCAAAAATATTTTGACCTGCATCTGTTGCATTTGCATTCAAATTAGACTCTTCAACAACTGAATATGAGACAGTTCCATTTCCAAAATTATTTTCTTTTTCGTTATCCCAAATAATGGAATTAATTACAGTAGGTTTTGAGCTGTCGTTGGCATAAACTCCTTGCCAGCCATTTTCAGAAATTGTGTTGTTTGATATTTCGGGGCTACTTAAATTGTAGCAATATATTCCTACATTTCCATTTTTGACAATAGTATTATTGGTTATTTTTGGCGATGATTTTATTGCAGAAATAGCTGTTGCAGTATTGTTACTTATCTCACAATAAGATATTTGTGCAAAAGATTCGTATAAAGAAACTGCACCATAAAGGCTAACCATATTTATGGCATTCACCACCGAACCTGCGTATTCTATTTTGCAATTTTCAAGAACAGAATTTTTACTTGTGGTATGAAAAACAATTACCCCCCAATTTCCACTATTTCCTACACGAGTAAACACAACGGGCAAACCGCTTACTCCTTTGGCAATAAGAGTTCCATTTACGATAATTGTTCCCAAATCAAAACTTTCAAGAGTTCGGATATTGCTATTGCCGGTGTATAGTTTTACAACAACTCCTGCATCTATTGTGAGAGTTGCATTTTGAGGAATTGTTGCCACACCTTTTATTATGTATGGCGAATTTGCTTTTGTCCAGTGCCCCGAAATTTTTTGCCCATCGTTGATAGTTGTTTGGGCAACAGCTTGTATGCTTATACTGAATAATATTATAAGTAAAATTTTTTTCATAAAATTAGTTATAAAGTAAGTGCTTAGTTTTAAGTGTATATTTATTAACAATCTTTCGCCTGATAATTAAGGCATTATAAATTTACAAATCAATTCCTCATCACAATATTTGACTGTAAAACTTTATTTATTTAATAATTCTATTTTTCTTTTATCTGTAAAACGTATGCTTCTTTTCCGGCAAAAACTATTGGAACTTTGATTATTTTTTCTTCTGTTATTTTACTGTCAATAAGTTCTTTGTAGTATTTATTTTTGTCAATTTGATTTTCGGCTATTTCTATTTGCTCATTAATTCGTTTATAGAAATCTTTATTTTGTTCTTTTTTTTTCTGTTTTTCAATTTGTTTAATTTCAATAACAATTCCGTATTTTGTTCTATCGTGAGGGATAAGCATAATATCGTATCGTCCTTCGCCACTTTCTTTGTTTGATTTTATAATATAATCATCTCCTATAATTGCAAGTAAACCAAGAATATAGGAATGATAAACATATTCATTTATTTTTGTGGTATCATAATAGCTGAATGTATCGCCCATTATTTTTCTAAAACCATTTTCAAATTTTTCTATCTGATTTGTAATTAGATATTCTGTTGTGTTTTCTAAAAGTGTTTTTTGAATTTTCAGGTCTATGTTAATCCATTCAATTATTGTGTCTTGAAACACTGTTTTTAGCTCGTAGTTCGGTATTTTTAGTTCGTATCTTTTTCTGGAAACTTTACTTACCGATGTTAGGTATCCGCTGTAAATGAGCAAAGACCAAAATAAATCTTTTTTTGTATCAATATCTGGAAAAACAAAATTATCTTCAATATCTTTTTTTACTGTTTGATTATTTATCAGTTTTGAAATCTCTTGTCTTATTTCTTGTGCATCTTTCTTTTTTATTTCTTTTTTTATTAGTTCGTTTGTGCTTGTTTTTGTCCAAAATGGCTGCAAGCCCTCTTTGTGTTTTGTTACATAACTTAATATAGACCAAGGATTATAAATGTTTTCAGTTTGTCCAAATCTATATCCATTATACCATTTTTTAACTTGCTCGTGGTTGGTATTTAATTTAAAATCAATCAAAATTTCTTTGATTTCCTTTTCCGTAAAGCCAAATTTATCTGCAAAGTCGTAGTTAAAAACAGAGTATGTGTCTATATTATTAAGCCCCGAAAAAATACTTTCTTTTGAAATTTTAAGAATACCTGTAATAACTCCCTTATATAGATTTGAATTATCTTTAAAAGCTCCACTTAAAAAATTACGCATAAATGAAATTACTTCCTTATAAAACTTATCGTATCCCACTTGAATTGGGGCATCGTATTCGTCAATTAAAACTACAACTTTTTGATTGTGGTATCTTTGCAGATATTCGCACAGCTGCATTAAACTTATTTCACAATCAAATTCATCTGCCTTTCTGTTAATTAATTTAGCAAATGTTTCTTTTTCATCATCAAATAGCACATCTCCCTCTTGTAAATATCTGTGGGCTTTATAGGCATTTGAAATTTCTAATTTTATATGATTAAAAGTTCTTTCCCAAGTATCAGCTTTTGCATCTTTAAAACTTAGGTATATTACTGGGTATTTGCAACAATGCTCTTTAACTTTATCATCTGATTGCCAGATTTTTAAATCTTTAAACAATTTTTCATTTTCAGGTTCATTTTTATCAAAAAAATAGCGAAGCATTGATAAGTTTAACGTTTTTCCAAAACGGCGAGGACGAGGAAATAATAAAACTGCTTTTTGTGCTTTTATTACTTCTTCTATAAATAATGTTTTATCTACAAAGTAATTATTATTTTGTATTATATCCTTAAAATCAGAATGTCCAAGATTTAGTTTTTTCATTTTTTCACTATTTTTATTTCATCAATATTGGCTTAATAATAGCAGTCCAAATGTCGTATCCTTTGTTGTTCATGTGCAGTTTGTCGCTTATGAAAATATCTTTTTTAATAGAAAAATTGTCGTTAAACATTGCTGAGGCTACATCAATATAATAAGTTTTTGGTGTTATTTTGGTATATTCTTTAATAATTCTATTTGTTCCCGACATTTGTTTCCACATAGTTTTTCTTGCAATAGATGGTTTTATGGATACAAAATAAAGTTTTGTTTCGGGTAATCTTTTGTGTATCAGTCTTTCTATAATTTGAAACGACTCATATATTTTGTAAGACGAGTTTATGTAATGGTCGTTTTCGCCACAATAAAAAATTATTTTAGACGGCTCGTAAGGAAAAATTATTTGCTCCGAATAGTTTATAATTTCAGGAATTGTAGCACCTCCAAAACCTCGCCTGATAGTTTGCAAACCGTCCATATCTTCTTGTAGGCTTTTCCAAATTCTTATGCTCGAACTTCCTGTAAATAATATTTGTCCTTTTTCGGGAAAATTTTGAGCATCGGAAATTAGGAAATTTTCTATTTCTCTATCAAACCGATTTATTCGGCTCATTTTCATATAGTTACTTAAATCATATTCTATTTTATCATCATTTAAAAATAATCTTTTTATTCTAATGCTGTCGTGTTCTTTTGCTTTTTGAGAGCTAACAAGTTCGGTGTTGTTGCACGAAAACACAAAAATAATTATAACAAATAGTGGTAAGTATTTTATTTTTTGGAAGTTCATAAAAGTTCAATTAATATCTGTCTATGAAAAAATTGTTTGATTGTTTGATTGTTTGATTGTTAAATTGCTGCTTTACAGCAGATATATTTTATTTTATTTTATTTTTTATATTTATAAAACAACGGCTGATGGATAGACTATAAATAAAAACCAAACACAAAAAACTACTTATTTTTAATGGTGGTCATCGTTTTTATGGTCTTTATTATTTTCGTTTTCGTCGTGTTCTTCGTTGTGTTTGTTATGTTTTTCGTGTTCGTTTTTTGGAGCGTCTTTTTTTCCTATTCGGTCTCTCATTCTGGTGTCTGCCTCGGTGTTCATCATTTCGTGGTATTGATGAATTGATAGATTTCCATCTAAAAATGCTGCTGCAATTGCTTTTTGCACCTTCTCTTCTGCTTTTATTAAATTTGCTTTTGCTTCGTCGGCAGAGGCTTTTGCTCTTTCGGATTTCAATTCTGAATGCACGTCTGTTCCAACTTTTATGTCCGAAACATCAACCGATACAATATGAAATGCTGAGTCAAGATGAAGGTCTTTTTTCTCAACAGTATCTGCAAGCATATATGGACTTTGCAAAATATCGTAATGAGAGACAGCAAGACCTATTTCGGTTGCAAGTGCCTCATTTACACGAGCAAGAACTGTTTGTTCTTCTGCTCCTCCAATAATATCAGCAATTTTGGCTCGCAATGTTACTTTTACTTTCAAAGTCATTTCTACTCCGTCTCTGGCAATCCCTCTAACTCCCGAAGTTTCTACAACCGTTGGTGTAATTGCCTTATCCACAGATGCGATAACATCGTAGCCTGCAAGGTCTATATTTGCAATATCTTTAAATTCAAAATCAGATAAGTTTGCTTTTTTGGCCGCAATATAGGCTTCTACGGTTTTTTCTATATGCCCACCTGCAAGAAAATGCTCTACAAGCAAGTAAAAATGAACAGGGAAACCAGAGTTTTTTGCTGTCATTTTAACTTTCACTATTCTTACAATATCTACTTCTCTGTGATATAAATTTGCAAGTTCATCTATATTTGTATTTATATCTGCACTAATTGCGATTATTAAAGCCTCTAATAATATGTCTATATCTACTTTTGCAAGATAGTGGCGAGTAAGTTCTTCAAATGTTATATCTAATTTAGAATTTTCTGCCTTTATTAGTGCTTCTATAATGATAGTTAAATCTACTCCTGCCAGATATTTGTCTTCTAATTCTTTTATAGATAGGTCTAATCCTGCATTTTTGGCTTTTATTAATAATAGTAAAACTTCTTCTTGTGGTATTGCTCGCCAATACATTTTTATTAGTTGAACCCAAGATACTTTTACGTCCGACAACCATGCTTTATACCACAAGCCAAGCGGAATCCATTTTTTGAAAACATAAAATGTTCCTACACCAATTCCAACAGAAAGCATTATAAGAAATAGTGCTGTCCAAAAATCTATACCACTTTCCTCTTCGTCTAAAATTATTGGTGGTTCGTTTACATTTTCTACAATAGTATCATTTTTGTTATTAAGTTCGTTGTTTTTATCATTATTACAACCAACAGAAAGACTGATAATTGTGATTAATAAAATTATTAATAATTTTGTATTTTTCATATTTTATTTATTAAAACAGTTACTCTTTGGTGAGTAAAATTTCTAAAAATTTGATAATTATTTATGTAAATATAAATGACACTTTATAAAGCGAAAGCCAATTAAAAACGTAAGACTAAAAACTTAAAACTTAATTAAAGCGAAACTAATTAAAAACTTAAAACTTTATTATTATTTTCTTGCCTCTGCAACTGATATTTTGTTTTGTCCTTTAAAGGCTACAATAAAACTATCAGAATATCCAAGATTTTGTATTTTTGTGTGTAAATTTTTAACATCATCATAAGAAGAAAAGTCTCCTACTGTATAAACTACTAATTTGTTTACTATCTGTGTGCTTATTGAATAATTCTGTTTTATTTTTCCAAATTTATTTTCCAATTCTTTGTCGGAAAGATAGGAAACGAATGCACCAATTTGCACTTTAAAAGATATTTTGTTTGCAGCTTTTACATTTTGTTCAATTTTTGATGCTTTTGATATATCTATTTCTACTCCATTGTTAAAAGCTGTTACATAAGCTCCCGAAAAACCAAGATTTTTAATTCTATCTATTTGATTTTTAGCATCACTTAGAGAGTAATAAGGTCCTACCATATAACGATACAGTCCTTTTTTTGTTTTGGTTTCGTAAATTGTATTAAGATTTTTTAATTGTTCCGCAGTTTTGGGAGTTAAATATGTTCCTAACTGAATTACGTATAACAAATATTTTGTTTGTGTAATATCTTTGCTGTTTACAAAATTATCATTTTTCGTGGTTGTTGTTTGAGAATTGTTTTTATTCTTTTGAACTTCTTTTTTTGTTTCTGTTGGTTTATTTTGAGTTTTGTCTGCAACAACATTCTTATTATCATTCAACACACAATCTTCGCCAAGAATTACAGATTTTTCGGTTTTCACAATATTGTCATAATCAGCCGTTTTTTTCAATTTTGCTTTTGCCGATGCGTATGTAGTTCGTTTGCCATTAACGTATCCAACAATCAGAGCATCGCTGTATCCCATTGACTTAACCTCCATTAGAGCCAATTCGGCAGCTTCCGAAGTTTTGTATTCTCCTACCATGTATCTTTCTTTGTCGTTGTTTTTAAACTTATCGTAGGTTATTGGCATAAGTCTTACAAATTTAGTAACCGATAGCGGATTTTTTACCGTAGCCACTTGAACTCTAAATAATACTCCATCTTTTTTTGCAATTTTTTTTGGCGTTGGATTTTTTGCAGAATATTGCCAAGTAGATTCATATTCAAATTTATTGTTAGTTTTAGTTTTGGTTTTTGTTGTATTTGTTTTTTTATCATCTCCTTGTGTTTTCGCTACAATTTTTTCGTCTTCTGTTGGGTTTTCTACTTTTGCAGTATCTGTTTTTGCAGGGTCTATGTTTGGAGTTTTTGCTTTTTCAAAATTATACAAAGAAATAACCTCTTCTTGTGGCAAATTAAAATAAACAGAATAAGCATTTTCTTGATATTGAAGTGCTGCAAGCATTAAATCATTTGCTTTCATATAATTAACAGATTTTTTAGAATTATCTGGTTCTCTTTTTGCTTCGGTTTCAATTTTATTGCTTTCGTCGTAATATTTTTTTGCATTATTTCTATACGAAACAAATTTTTCATTTTTGATGCTATCTGCGGGTGTAAATTTTGAATAATTTGCATCAAAAACCAAAAATTGAGATTTATTTATTTCAAGATAAGTTTGCTTAGATTTTAATGAATAATAATATGCTTCGTTTTCGTTCATATTTGCATCTGCTATCAAGTCCTTTCTTTCCATAAAACCTTTTGTTGCAGCTTCTTTTCTAATTTTTGCAGATACATCAAAAAGGCTATCTGCTCTATTATTTTGAATAAGTGCAGTGTTTTGCTTAAATTTATTTTGCTCCAATACAGATTTATTAGCACCATCTAATTTTGTTAAAACAATTAGAGCATCAAGTTTTGATTTATATATATTTTCGTCATTATCAGCATTATAAAGCGAAGTTTTTGTTTCTACTATTTCTACTACTTCCTGTTTTGGGCAATATTCCTTTTTTATTTTTTCTATTTCAGCTTTATCATTATTAAAAATAAAAAACATTTTTTCTTGCAACGAAATTGCATAAAGCTCCAAATTATCTGCCTGATAATATTTGTCAAACTTTTTTTCTGTTTCTAAATTTTCGGCATTTGTGCGAATAATTGCCACAGTGTCAAACAAGTTTTTAGACTTGCTATCAAGTATTTGGATAAGTTTAAAATTAGAAGAGTCTGGCGAATATTTTTTCAAATTTTTTGCATAAACGTCTCTAACAACTTTGTTTGATTGCTCAAAAACAAGCATTGCTTTTAGTCCCGTTTTTGCTGCATTTTTTTCAGCTTTTGCTATTTTCTTCTGATATTTTTTCTTTTTTTTGTCGCTCATTGGCACGTTCAAATATCGTCCAAACTCCTCCGATTTATTAATATATCTATCATATTTTGTCATAATCCTATCTCCCTTGTCATATTTTTTATATGCCTTGTTGAGTATTTTTTGGTCATTTTTATCAAAAATAGAACTATAATAATCTTTATCTTTCAAATTCAATGGATTATCCAAAATAGTTGAAGGAATGGGCAAAAATGTAAAAGAATAATTTATTATTATAAAAAATAATCCTACAAGAGCTGTTCTAAAAATCTGTTTTGTTTTTGTCATGACATTTTAAAGTTTTGAAATTTGATAATATTAAATCTTAATATTTAATTTAACGATATTTTAAATACACTATTTTACTATAAATTAACAACTTATAAAATTAATAAAAATTGTAAAAAAATAAAACAGTTAAAAATTAAACATTAAAAATAAAAGATTACATTATTTTTTTATGTTTTTAACATACAAAGTTAAAAAATTTTAATAATTTTGTAAACTAATATTTTAACAAATTAACATTATTAATAAGTAAAGATATTTAAAAAACTTATTATCAATAATTTGCATTTCAATAAAAACATTTTTTTTTTCAAAGTATTCTTTAAAAAAAGTAAATTTAATAAAAAAAATATTTAAAATTTAATAAATAAAACAATTTAATAAATCAAAAATAAAAATTATGGCAAAGAAAGATAACGAACAAGACGCAGTAAGCGAATTAAAAGACAAAAAAATGAAAGCCCTGCTGCTTACAATGGATAAAATTGACAAGAACTACGGCAAAGGCACAATAATGAAACTTGGCTCACAAGCCATTGAAGATATTCCTGCAATACCATCAGGCTCAGTAGCGTTAGACGATGCTCTTGGAGTTGGTGGCTACCCACGAGGACGAGTAATAGAAATATACGGACCTGAATCATCTGGTAAAACAACCCTTACGATACATGCAATAGCTGAAACTCAAAAACTTGGAGGAATAGCTGCATTTATAGACGCAGAACACGCTTTTGACCGATTTTACGCAGAAAAACTTGGCGTAGATACCAACGAACTACTTATCTCACAGCCAGACAACGGCGAGCAAGCTCTCGAAATTGCCGACCATCTTGTGCGTTCGGGTGCAGTAGATATTATTGTAATAGACTCAGTAGCAGCACTTACTCCAAAAGCCGAAATAGAAGGCGAAATGGGAGACTCACGAATGGGACTACAAGCACGACTTATGTCGCAAGCTCTTAGAAAACTAACCGCAAATATTGGCAAAACTAATACTTGCCTTATCTTTATCAACCAATTAAGAGAAAAAATTGGGGTAATGTTTGGAAACCCTGAAACTACAACTGGTGGTAATGCTCTTAAATTTTACGCATCGCAACGTGTTGATATTAGAAGAATTGGACAAATAAAAGACGGCGACGATATTATTGGAAACAGAACCCGTGTAAAAGTAGTTAAAAACAAAGTTGCTCCACCATTCCGAAAAGTAGAATTTGATTTAATGTATGGAATAGGTATTTCAAAAGTAGGAGAAGTTTTAGACATTGCTACCGATATGGATATTGTTAAAAAAAGCGGCTCATGGTTTAGCTATGGCGAAACAAAACTCGGACAAGGACGTGAAAACGTTAAACAACTTTTCTTAGACAACCCCGAACTGATGGACGAAATTGAAGCAAAAGTTAGAGCAGCAATGAAAGAAAAAAGAGATAGCAAATAGTATATTATAACCCACGACGAAAGTCGTGGGTTGATATAAATATTAGCCCATGATTTTAATCGTGGAACAACAGGTAATTATTAAATTAAAGAAAATGAGCATAATACTTGGCATAGAATCATCTTGCGACGACACTTCTGCAGCTATAATAGATGATGGATATTTACTTTCTAATGTAATTGCAAATCAATTAGTTCACGAAACTTACGGAGGCGTTGTGCCAGAACTCGCTTCACGGGCACATCAGCAAAATATTATCCCCGTAGTAGATAAAGCGATAAAAGACGCAGGCATAAAAAAATCGGATATTAGTGCAATAGCTTTCACACGAGGACCGGGGTTGCTTGGCTCTTTGCTTGTAGGAACTTCATTTGCAAAAGGTTTTGCTTTGGCAAACAATATCCCGCTTGTAGAAGTAAATCATTTGCAAGGGCATATTTTATCCCATTTTGTAAAAGAAAAAGGCAAGGAAAATACTATTCCTAAATTTCCATTTCTTAGCCTTCTTGTTTCGGGCGGACATACTCAAATTGTGGTTGTTCGTGATTATTTTGACATGGAAATTATTGGACAAACAATAGACGACGCAGCTGGCGAAGCATACGACAAATGTGCAAAAGTTATGGGACTTGGCTACCCGGGTGGTCCTATTGTAGATAAACTTGCAAAAGAAGGAAACCCCAATGCTTTTGTTTTTCCAAAACCACGAGTGCAAGGAGTAAGTTTTAGTTTTAGTGGACTAAAAACCTCCTTCCTATATCTTTTGAGAGATGAGTTAAAGAAAAATCCTAACTTTATAGAAGAGAATAAAGCAGACCTATCTGCATCTTTGCAAAAAACAATTATTGATATTTTGCTCGGAAAACTTCGCAAAGCAGTAAAAGAAACAGGAATAACCGAAGTAGCTATTGGAGGAGGAGTTGCAGCAAACTCCGAACTAAGAGAACGATTGGTGGAATATGCCGAAAAATATCGCTGGACAGCACACATTCCCGAAAGGAAATTTACCACCGACAATGCCGCAATGATAGCAATTACCGGATATTTTAAATATTTAAAAAAAGAATTTGCAAGCCAAAGCATAACGCCACAAGCTCGCATGAAAATGTAAGTCTAAGCTCCAGCTTGGACAATGACAGTATCTGACTAATCTATTGAAAATTAAAATATTACAAAAGGAAGTCTGTCGCCGATTTTCCGAAATATCCAAGCTGGAGCTTGGACTTACACTAAAGTCTCTATTAAATAACGCAATCAAAATTTTATTTGGAGTTCTACTCCACGTTGCCCCCGAACACAACAACAAAAAAGCGAACCGTTTAAAGTTCGCTTTTTTTATTACACTATCCGTTAGGCAAATCATTATTACCTTCTTGGTTACTTCCTCCGCTATCGTCTGGTTCGGAAACATCTTTGATAGATTTGGTCTTATAAATAACATAATCGTTGCTTCGAGCCTCGTCATTTCTCCACATGGTTCTTCCTATGTAAGAATACTTAGCCAACAAATCGTAAACCCTGTTGGCTTTCAAATGTCGCTCTTGCGTGCTGATGTCTCGTAGATTTATGGCAACATTTTGCTCATCAATAGACATTATAAAATCCTCTAAAAGAAGACTATAATTATCTAAAAGCTCTTCGGTAAAACCATAATTTGAAAACAGGTCTAACGCATCTTTAATAATTGCAATACTCTTGCGAAACTGCGATGCCAGCACATAGTCCGAAAAGTTATAAATCTCTTCGTTGTCAAATTGCAAATACGTTATGCTTGTTTTTTCTTCGTGCACACGTATTTTTAGCATAATTGAGTAAAGCTCCGACCGTATTTCTTCTGCCTTAATGTTCTTCTGCTCGGTCTTATACATTTGATTAGCTAACAGCTGGTTGTCGTAATCGCTCGTAACAAACTCTTGGTTGAGCGTGCGAAATTCGTTTAGCAACTCTTCTGTTATTCCATACTTTGCAAACTCCTCTATGTCTCTTTCCATAGACGAAATTATTTGCACTCCTAATTGATACAATTTCTCGTAAGAAAAATTGAATTTCACTTGAGATAAATTTGATTTTCTCATTTTAAATAAAAATTTAATAGTAAATAAACAACAAGTAATCGGAAAATTGTATTGACTACCCGTGTTATCTTCCTGATAACGACTGCAAAAGTAAATATAAAAAATTAACTACCAAATTTTTTGTAAACTTTTTTTTATATTTTGTAATAATATATTTACTTTTTCAATACATTTCTAATCAAATATTTAACAAAACTGAGTATTACAATAACAAGATAAGTCATTAATTATCAATCGTTTTACATTAATGATTTATTTTTATAACAGCACTAATAATGTATAATTATTTTTTTATAAAAATTTTTGATTTTTTTATAAAAAAAAGTAAATAATATATAAAAATAAGTAAATTTTGATATATTTTTATCTACTTAGGAGGCATTTCCGAGAACTTAGGAGGCATTTCCGAGAACTTATTTGGGTCGTCCGAAAACTTAGCTGGGTCTTAGAATTTATTAGATGGGTCTTGCAAAAACTTAGCTGGGTCTTAGAATTTATTAGTTGGGTCTTACAAAAACTTAGGAAGGTCTTGGAATTTATTAGTTGGGGTGTCCGATAAGTTAGTTGGGTCGTCCGAGTTCGGAAGCCATATCTGAGGACTTTTAAGAGCCAACTAATAAAATAAACGTTATAACTAATATCTTAGAAGAACCAACTAATTTAAAATACTTTGCAACTAATTTGTTGAATATTGCACCTGATAAAAAATACATTTAATATAATAAATTGGAGAGTCCAACAAAAAAAACAAACGTATAATCTAATAATTAAAAAGCCATAAATAAGAAAGCAAACGTGTAATATGACAAAAAAAAAGGCTATTCTGAGTTTTTGTGCAGGCTAAATTTTGGTATTGCAACCAGAAGTTTCACAAAACTGCGGAGGAAGGTTTACAATATTGAGGTTTATTTATTATTTTTTTGCAGTTCGTAAATATATTTTTTTGTTTTTAAATCAAAAATAATTTCAGATGTTGTATTTTTTTCTAAATCGGTAAATTTAACTTTGATATTAGAGGACGTAGCTATGGGAGGCATAATTTTAATAGAGAAGGGAGCAACATAAATATCTAATAATATTCCATTATAATCATAAAACATTAATATTTTTTTTCTTGGATAAGAAGTTTCTTTTGTTTTAGCATAAAGTTCAATAAAAATCAATTGCTGTTCGTCAAAAATATCAAACGTTGCTCCTATCCTAACGTAAGCGTCCAATGTGTTTTCATAAAACATGTCTATTATAGAATCCTGTTTGTATAAATATAATTCAATTTCATTATAGTCTGTTTGTCCAATTTGAACCAAAATATTACCATTATTAAAAACATGATACACACATGGTTTAAATATGTATTCATTTTTGTTGTGAAAAGGGTAACTTTTAACTATCTCACCTTCTTTATTATAAACATCATATTTTACACCAATAGTATCTTGCTCATAACGAAGTCTTTTGAGAGAATTAACCATAAGTAATAATTTCCCGTTATCAGAAATAGTGGGTTTATAACTACTATAAGAATAAACTTTTTTTCCCGTTAGAAAACGATATTTCATCTACTCTTTCTAACCATGAACTATATTCTCCTACCGAATAAATGCTGTCTTTTATTCTTACCACATCTATATATTCTGAATTAATTAGCGTATCTGGTAGAGTTTTTTGTCCAAAAGCCAAAACACTAAACAGACTAAATGCTATAATTAATATTTTATTTTTCATCTTCAATAAATTTATTATTTTTCATATCGTATATTATTTTATAGGTTACTACTCCTTTACGGGCTTCAATTAGACCGTAATTTATAAGTATATTGTCAGTCTCTTTATCGTATTCAATTTTTTGAATCATACATAAAGAATGACTTTCTATGTTATAACCATTAATTAATTTTCCAGAGTAGTCATAAAGAAGCAATTTACTTCCCATTCTATATTTTACATTAACTAATATTAACTCTGGTATTTTAATAAAGTAATAACCAATACTCCAAATTCCGTTTTTACCAACAGTATTTTCGCCAAACTCTTGGTCAAGTATTTTTACCACACTGCCATTATTATATAGATACAACCTTCTTATGTCATTATCTAAAGAAGAACAGTGAATCAATAGATTTCCATTATCAAGCACATAATAGCTAAATAATTTAGCAATGTATTTATCTTCTATATAGTATGGGTAGCTTTTAACCAATTCACCTTTATAGTTATAAACATCTAAGGTCGTGTTCTGAAACTGCTCGTAACTATATAAAGTTTCTTTATAGTTTATATTTAAAATGAATTCTTTATTTTCAGAAAGCATTGGTTTATAGCCACTATAAGAATAAACTTTTTTTCCATTAGAAAAAGTTATCTCATCTACTCTCTCTAACATTGAGCTGTATTTTCCTACTGAGTAAATACTGTCTTTTATTCTCACCACATCTATATATTCTGAATTAATTAGCGTATCTGGTAGAGTTTTTTGTCCAAAGCTCCAAAAGGTTATTGTTGTAAATATTAATATTAATGTTGTTTTTTTCATTTTGTTATAGATTTTATTGTTCTAAAATATAAAGGCAATAGCCCTGCCAGAGTTTCAAACTCTCACAGGGTTATATTTCATAATTAGTTTTGGTTTTGTTCAAGTTGTTGTATTCGTTTGTCTTGTTCTATAATATATAAGGTGAGTTCTTCTACTTTTTTTAGTAGCGTTGCATTAAATTCTCCAAGGTCTAAGCCTTTTTCTAAAACTTCGGCTTCGCTTGGCACATCTGGTAGGTGATGGTTTGTGGTTATGTATGTTTCAAGCTCTGGCAGTGGCATAAGCTCGTAGGTGGGGTAAAACACGTGGTTGTATAACAATATTTATTTTTCAAAAACACAGAATTGCCTAATTGACAAGCATTTATACTTTTGCTAAAAAAATATATTCGTTGCAAGGGCATTTATTTTAGCTTGTCGTAAAGTCTCTAATACCTAATTTAGTGAGCTGATTTACTACTTCATCAGTTTTATTTTTTCGTATGCTAAGTTTTATTTTGCAAGTGGCAGTAAAATCTTGTTCTATAATTTTTACACCCTCTTCGCTGGCAATATTCATCACAAAATTCATTTGGTTGTAGCCAAAATTAATGTCTAAGGTGTCGTCTATTGTTTTAACAATTATTTTGTTGTTTTTAATAGCCTCGTCGGCTGCTGTTCTATAAGCATTAATAAGTCCGGGAACTCCCAGTTTTTTCCCGCCAAAATATCTTACTACTATAATTAAAATATTGGTTAAATCGTAAGATTTTATTTGCCCAAGTATTGGCGGTCCCGAAGAATTTGAAGGTTCTCCGTCGTCGCTTGCTCTAAAAACATCTTTATAAGCTCCAAGCCGATAGGCATATACATGGTGTCGGGCATCGTAGTATTTTTTTCGTAGCTCTTGTTGGATTTCTTTTATTTCGTCTTCTGTTTTAACAGGAAAAGCAAAGCCATAGAATTTGCTTTTTCTATCTTTAAAAAATCCTTCCGAATTGGTTTCTATTGTTTTATAAAAATCGTCTTCCATTATTATTTTAAATAAATTCTTATTAATTCTTTACCAATAATTTACATCTACTAATAAAACAATAATTTAACAATTATTACTTTACACGAATCTAATTATTTTTTTAACAAAAATAAAAAAAATAACGAACATTAAAAAAGTTTCATCTGTTTGAAATTAAGAAATTTTGAATTTAAGGTAATCAATCGCCCCACTTGTGTGATTAGACATTATTAGTGGTGGGCTTTATTTCTATTTATTAAACATAAAATCAACTATTTATAATAAGAGCAAACTTATTCTCCACCTTTAATAATGTAGAAATTAGACGATATACTAACAAACGATTGCTATTAAAAAGATTATTACCTTTTTTTAACAAATATTTCTATTTTTTTTGGAACACTAATTGATTGTTATGTAACACCACTTTGTTATTTAATTATATTATTAAATTTTGTTTTTCATTAAAAGTAATATAATCAGACAATTACAATAATAATATTTATTTTTAAATAATCAGCTTAATAAAAAAAAAATTAACCAACTATTGATGAAAGATGAAAAAATATTTTTTCAAATTTTGTTCATAATTATTGATACTATTAGATATGTCAAATAAGGCTAAAGCTGTAATTTTTATGCTGTTGTCGGCTCTTACATTTGCAGTTATGTCTGTTTTTATTCGTTTTGCAGGCGATATTCCTCCTGCCGAAAAAGTAATTATTAGAACTATTTTTTCTGCTTTTATACTTTTTTTTGTTTTAAAGAGGGAGAAATTACCTCTTTGGGGTAAAAGGTGGAATCAGAAATTATTAATATCTCGCTCGTTATTAGGCGTAATAGGTATTTTGTTTTATTTTTATGGAATAAATTATGTTATTCTTGCCGATGCTTCTATGATTAGTCGGCTTAATCCGTTTTTCGTAACTTTTTTTGCATGGTTTTTTTTACACGAACGTTTGCCTCGTCTTCAATTGTTTTCGCTTTTAATTGTTTTTCTTGCGTCGTTATTAATAATTAAACCCCAATTTAATTCCAGTTTTTTGCCATCTTTGGCAATAGTGGGAGCTGCAGTATTTACCGGAGCCTCGCATACTATTGTTAGGGCTTTGCATTTTAAAGAACACCCTCTTACCATTGTTTTTTATTTTTCTTTTGCATCTACAATCTTTTTGCTACCTTTTGTTATATTAGATTTTGTTTTACCAACTGGTATTCAGTGGATTTATTTAATAGGTATTTCAGCAATGGGGCTTTTTTCTCAAATATTTTTAACTTTTGCCTTTCGGCTTGCCCCAGCCTCAGAGGTTTCTATTTATAGTTATTCAATAATTATTTTTGGAGCAATATTTGGCTATGTGTTTTGGGGTGAAGTTTCTGATATTTATAGTATTATAGGAGGAGTTATTATTGTTATAGTTTCTATAATTTTATATATAAAACAAAAACACACGGTTTTTTAAAATTTGATACAGATTATTTGTAGAGAAATTTCATGAAATTTCTTTACGGGGGGTGATTGTTTGTGGAGACGTTTCATGAAATTTCTTTACGGGGGGTGATTGTTTGTGGAGACGTTTCATGAAATTTCTTTACAGGGTGGTGATTGTGTGTAGAGAAATTTCATGAAATTTCTTTACGGGGGGTGTTTGTGCGTAGAGACGTTTCATGAAATTTCTTTACAGGGGTGATTGTGCGTAAAGACGTTTCATGAAATTTCTTTACGAGGGGTGATTGTGCGTAGAGACGTTTCATGAAATTTCTTTACGGGTGGTGATTGTGCGTAGAGAAATTTCATAAAATTTCTTTACGGGTGGTGATTGTTTGTGGAGACGTTTCATGAAATTTCTTTACGGGGGGTGATTGTGCGTAGAGAAATTTCATGAAATTTCTTTACGGGTGGTGTTTGTGCGTAGAGACGTTTCATGAAATTTCTTTACGGGGGGGTGTTTGTGCGTAGAGAAATTTCATGAAATTTCTTTACGGGGGGGTGATTGTGCGTAGAGAAATTTCATGAAATTTCTTTACAGGGGGTGATTGTTTGTGGAGACGTTTCATGAAATTTCTTTACGGGGGTTGTTTAATGAATTTGTTAAAACAATTTCGGAGGAATATATCCAAACTCGTAACCATATTCTTAGGAAAATAAATGCTTGTTGGATAAAAAACATTGCTATTATTCCAATGGTTGAAGCCATTTGAATGTCTCCATAAAGGTTTATGTATAAATAAAATATAATAAATGATGGAAGTATTAATAAAATAAAAAGCACGTAAGTTTTTAATAATTTAGAAAATACAAATTTTATGGACTGCCAAAAGGCTTTAAAAATGTTTTTAGTTTCATTTGATAAAAAATAAATTTTTGAATAATCATTTATCATTATAACTATTCCTAATGCAAAGGAATGTAATAATATGGCAATTATTACCATAAAATAATATGATGTTTCGGTAGTAAATCCTAAAGATAGTGCTTTTATTATATAAAATATTGGAACATAAATAATTAATCCAACAATAATATGAAGTAGAATATTTAATATGCTTGTTCCCAAAAAGCGAAAAAAATTACGCCCCGAAGCGGCAAAAAAATCGGAAATTCTAAATTTTTGTTTGCTGATTGTTTGCAAAATTCCTCCCGACAAAAATATATTTAAGAACCAAAATATTATTACAAACCATTTTATTTGTTTAAAAATGTTTTTAAAAACCTCTCCCGATTGGTTCATTAAATCTACGAAAAAAGTATAATTAAACCTGCTCAAAACAGTCTCTAATTCAAGAGATTGCCCAACCGCACCTTTCATTGAGCTGAAAAATAAAGTGGCAAGCAGTATTGCAAATCCAAAATTAATTGCATACAGCATCAGAATCATTAATGGAAATCTAATTGATGTAAAAAGTCCTTTTATATATGATTTTATTATGTCCATCTAAGTAAGTTCTTAGTTTTTAGTTTTTAATTAATTCTAATCTACAAAGTTAAAACAGTTTTAAATACTCTTTTTTTTTGCTTTCAACCTTAGTAGAAATATAAAATTTTATCTACTGTAAAGCAACAATTTAGCAATAAAACGATTTAACAATTCTTATTAAAAGAAACTAACAGTTTGAAGTATATTTTGCAAAAAGAATAAAAATTTAATAGTATATTTATAAATAGGTCTTTGGTCTGGCTTTAATGTTAGGCTGTTATTATTTCTATTTATATCTATTGTAAGTTTGTCTAAATAATCTGCTTTTGCCGATATTATTTTTGTATTGGTCTTATAGCTAAATGTTTTTGTGCGACTATTTCCGTCCCATTTTTCTATTTTGCTTGTTCCGTCTTCAAAATTAATTAATATTTCTATTGGCATTTTTACTTCGCCAAGTCGAGCTATTGAAACCTCCCCATTATAATAAGTTATAGTATTTTCTAATTCTACCGAAACTTTTAAATCATTTTGAGTATAAACCCCTGTGTTTTTTTCTATTATTTTTTTATTCGTGATAGATGCTAATTCGTAGTCGCAAATTCCATTTCCATACAAAACTTGCTGAAAATACCAATTCATATTTTGCCCAAAAGTATTTCCGTGTTCTTCTTTAACCACTTCATTTACAATATTTATAAAATCGGTTGCTCCTGGGTGTTTAAATTTCCAACGTTCAAAATATGTTTGCATAATTTTGTCCATTGTTTTGCTACCAATCAGGTTTTCAAGAGTTTTGAGGAAAGTTGCAGGCTTACTATAAGCAAACACATGGTAGCTGTCTTCTGGATACTCCCAAGAATAATTTGCAGATTCGGTTATTTGCAAATTTTTGTAGCCAACGTAAGATGCTCTTTTGCGTTCAAAATCAAATATTTGCAAACCAAATATATTAAAAAGAGGAGAATGTTTTTCCATTATTTTTGCTTCAAAATAAGAATTTAGTCCTTCGTCTAACCAAGGTTCTTCAAATTCGTTGGAGGCGAGCATTCCCATAAAATAATTGTGTCCAATTTCGTGTATAGTCGTGCTTTCAGGAAATTTTATGAAGTTTGGAAACTTGGAAAGCGAAACTGTTGTAACCAAACAGGGATATTCCATTCCTGCCGAGCGAATGCCCTTAAACGGCACATTTACAATGGTTAAGTTGGGATAAGGATAAGCTCCAAGTTTTTCGTTAAAATATTCTAATACCTCAAAAGCTGCTTTAAAATGCCGTTCAACTAAAGATTTATGTTCTTTAGGGATTAGCAATTTAATATTTACATCTTGCCATTTTCGTTCTACAATCATAAAATCTTTGTAGGCTGTCCAAGCAAAATCTATAACATCTTCTGCTCTGTATGTTAGGGTTTTAGTTCCATTTTGATTGTATATTTCTTTTTGTAAAACACCTGTTGCTCCTACAATATATTGGTCTGGTAATGTTATATTTACATCATAAGTTCCAAAATCTGCATAAAATTCGGAATGTGCATGAAATTGATGGCAATTCCATTGGGTTTGGCTCACGTTTCTCATTCCTTTATGTTCTAATACTCCAATTTTAGGAAACCATTGTGCTATAAAAAAATAATCGTTATTGTAGCCAGTGCGAGCAATAATTTCAGGAAGTTTTACTATGTATTTTATTTTAATATCTATAATTTCAAATGGCTGAATGCTTTTGTTTAGAACGGTTTTAAAAACTGTTCTATCATTTTGGTTTTGGTCGTCGGGCTGAATGTATATAATTTTATCGGTTAAGTTTTCTCGTCCAACTATTTCTATGGAAATAATATCTATCCACCCCCACACGTTATTTTGGGTGTTAATATTTGTGCCTTCCTGCATAAAAGTAGAATTGCTGTTTTTAAAAGCATTCATGTAAAGATGAAATTGTAGTTCGTTGATTGTGTCGGTGGTGGAATTTTTCCAATTAAGAATAAGCTCTCCTGTGAGTAGTTTATTTTCGGTATTTAGTTCTACATCAATATTATAATTTGCAATTCTGTTGCTCAAAGGCTGGGGAAAAATAACTTGCGAAAAAATATTAGTAGAAATAAAAATTAAGATTATTATAAAGTAGTTTCTTTTCATAAAAGTAAAATAATGATTGTTTTTTTTAGTTTAATTTTAAATTACCAAACTAAAATAATTAATAATTTTAAGTTATCGTATAAATATTAAACTATTATCAAACTATTTTTAAAATGAACTTTCCATTTTATTTTTTTATAAGTTTGCAGTTTGTTTAAAAACAATTTTTATACCGAGAATTGAAAAATATTGTTTTTTTTTTGTTATTATCTTACAAATCGGCAGCCTCCTCCACAATTAAGGAAGGCATGGCAATTATTGCAATTATTTTTAAGATTGTTTTTTCTAAAATTTTGGGATACTTCGGCGTTTGCAAGTTCGGCAAAACTTGTAGTAAACAGGTTGCCAATTATTTCTGTATTTTGTTCGCAGCTTCGCAGGTTTCCGATAGAATCTATCAGCCATTTTTTCACACCACACATGCAGGTTCCAAAATTTAGGTTCGGGTAGTTGGAGTGTTTTATAATACAATCCTCTATGGGAACAGAAATATTTATTTTAAAGTTGTATTTTTTTGCTTTTTGGTTGGCTTGTTCCAAAATATTTTTTAGCTGAGCGTTGCTTGGCATTAGTTTTTCTATATTTTGTTTTCCTTGTCCTCCTGGAATAAAGCGATTTAGCGAAATAAAATCGGCGGAGAAAGCAAAACTAAAATCAATTATTTTAGGTATTTCCTCTAAATTTAATTTTGAAATAATTGTGGAAATTGTAAGTGTAGCTCCGTATTTTTTTATTGATAAAATAGTTTTTTTTATTTTATCAAGTTGGTTGTCGCCTGTTAATTTATTGTAAATCAGTTCGTCAAGAGCATCAAGAGAAATTTCAAAATATGAAACACCTGCATCAATTAGTTTTTTAGTTTTTTCGTCGTTAAGTAAAGCTCCGTGAGTTGTTAAACCAATTTCCAAACCTTTTTTGTTTAAAAATTCTACAAGTTCAAATAAATTTGGATAAAGCATTGGCTCTCCACCAGTTATTGTTACTCCTTCAATTTCGGTTTCGGATAAAATTTTGTTGAAAAGTTCTTTGGCTTTATCCAAGCTAAGTGTTTTCTGCTGATAATCAGGCTTTTCTTTCCAAACATTATAGCAATAAATGCAGTTAAAATCGCAATTTGGCGTTACTTCAAAAATAAAATATGGTTTTATCATTTTTCAAAACTTTCTATAAGTTTGTGTATTGTTGGCAAAGCTGTTCTTATTTCGTTTATTTTTTCTACCGTATTGGTGTAATTTTCAGTTATTTGAGTTTTAAACTCTTCGTTGTCTTTATTTTCGTCTAATAATTTTTTGTAGTGGTTTTCAAGTGTTTGGAAATATTTGTCAATAAGGTTATCATTTTTGCTAATTTTGGGTTCGCTCATTGGGTTGAACAAAA
>Ga0193956_1000132_pt1 | contig 34067 bp, 33 predicted proteins | sample BB_7_MG_FD_140358 | JGI IMG/M metagenome (GOLD analysis project Ga0193956, IMG submission 140358) | Microbial mat bacterial communities from the Broadkill River, Lewes, Delaware, United States - BB_7_MG | ecosystem: Environmental > Aquatic > Freshwater > River > Microbial mats | place: USA...
ATCGACAAATCTTGTAAGTGCTTTTTGGAAATCTAGTTTTACAGTACCAATTGGTCCATTTCTTTGTTTTCCTATAATTACTTCAGCCTCTTCAACTGGTTTATTTACAAAAGATGATTTGTACTCTTCACCTTTATCTTTTGCTTCTTTTTCTTTTCTAGCTTCATCTCTTTCTTTATATACATCATCTCTATATACAAACATAATAATATCAGCATCTTGTTCAATAGCTCCAGATTCTCTAAGATCTGACAACATGGGTCTTTTATCTGGCCTATTTTCAAGTCCCCTATTTAACTGAGAAAGTGCAATAATAGGAATTTTCATCTCTCTAGCAAGCATTTTAAGTCCCCTTGAAATATCTGAAACCTCTTGATGTCTATCTTTATTTCCAGTTCCTTGCATAAGTTGAAGGTAATCGATGATTACAAGTTTTATATTATTTGCTTCATTTTGAGCAAGTTTTCGCACCCTTGCTCTTAATTGGTTAATATTGATACTTCCACCATCATCTACAAAAAGTTTTTTTGTGTTTAAATCATCAAAAGCTCCACTTAGATTTGACCATTGGTTATCATCCATATCACCTTTTCTTAGATTTTGTAAAGGAATAGAAGTTTTGGCTGCAAGCATTCTTAGCATCAATTGCTCCGCTGGCATTTCAAGTGAGAAAAAAATCACACCTTTATTTGCTTCAACATTTTTTAAAGCCATATTTAATACAAGTGCAGTTTTCCCCATCGCAGGCCTTGCAGCAATAATAATTAAATCCCCTTCATTAAATCCAGTTGTTCTTCTATCAAGGGCTTCAAAACCAGTAGTTTCACCTATTAGATGTTTATTACCCATCTTTTTCATTTTTTCAATGTAAGATAAAGTATCACCTGTGATTACTTGCATATCTTTTAGTTCAGAAGTTGCACTATCAGTTGATATTTTGTAAAGTTCACCTTGAATAGTATCAAGTGCTTCATTTGCACTTACATCTTCCTCTATTGCTACTTTTTTTATAGTAGTTGCAAGTGTTGCTAACTCTCTTTTTACAGCACCATCTTTAATTTCTCTAACATAAGCTAAAGTATTTGTAATTGGATTCGCAGATAAAATTTCAATTAAAATAGAGTCATCAACATCTTTATTGTCTAATCTTCTTCTAATAAACTCTTCATCAATTGGCATATCATCATTGTGAAGTTTTACCATTACCTCAAAGATTTTTTTGTGTGCAGGAAGATAGAAGTCATTAGGTTTTAAAACACCTAATACATCTTCTAACTCTTCAGGATTAAATAAAATTGAACTTAATACTGCTCTTTCAATATTTATACTATAAACACTATCCATTATTTTCTTTTTTCTGCTTCAAATTCTACTTCTTCAATAAATTTATTTATCAAAGCATCTCCAGAAAGTTTAGCTATTATTTCACCTTTTTTCATAACAAGACCACTACCTTTTCCAAAAGCAATTGCAACATCTGCACTTTTTGCTTCTCCAATCGCATTTACAACACACCCCATAACTGAAACATCAAGTGGTGTTTTAATATGTTTTGTTCTTCTTTCAACTTCTGCAACAGCACTAACTAAATCAGCTTCAATTCTTCCACAAGTTGGACAAGAAACAATATTTAATCCCTCTTTTGCAATTCCAACATCTTTTAGTATTGCTTTTCCAACTTTTATCTCTTCTTCAAGTTCACCTGTCATAGAAACTCTTAAAGTATCTCCAATTCCATCAAGTAATAATGAACCTAATGCAATTGAAGATTTAATTGTTGAGTGAAATTGTGTTCCTGCTTCTGTAACTCCTAAGTGAAATGGATAATTATTCATAGGTCTTAAAGTTCTATAAGCTTCAACTGTTCTTTGAACATCACTAGCTTTTAATGAAACTTTCAAATTTGTGAAACCTAAGTCTTCAAGATATTTAATATTATAATCAGCACTTGCAACCATTCCTTGTGGTGTTTGTCCATATTTATCTTCAAATTGTTTTTCAAGCGACCCTGAATTTACTCCAATTCTAATAGGTATATTTCGCTCTTGGCAAGCCTTAACAACTTCTTGAACTCTTTTTTTATCACCAATATTACCTGGATTAATTCTAATACAATCTACCACTTCAGCAGCAATTAGAGCTAATTTATAATGAAAGTGAATATCAGCTACTAATGGTAAATCAACTTGAGATTTAATCTCTTTTAACGCTAAGGCCGCTTCCATATTTGGAACAGCAACTCTTACAATATCAGCACCTGCAAAGTGTAAAGCAGTAATTTGTTCAACCGTTGCTTTCACGTCAGATGTTTTTGTAAATGTCATTGATTGTACAGGAATTGGAGCATCTCCTCCAATTGGTACATTTCCTACGAATATTTGTTTTGTTGGGTATCTTTTTATCATAAGCAGATTTTATCAAAAAAAGATTAAATTTAAGTCATAGGTTTTTTAAACTTTTATTTTGAAAACATTAGATACAATACCGAATATTATGTAAAGGAAGTCTATGCAAGAGTTTACTATTTTTGACATGGTAGTACTTGGTATTACTTTGGTTTTAGGACTTAAAGGACTATTTAGAGGTCTTATCAAAGAGGTATTTGGGATTATTGGGATTATTGGAGCTATATTTGTAGCTTCTAGAATTTCTGGAGATATTGGTAATTTAATAGCTCCATTTTTAGCCTTAGAAAATGAAACTACTATAAAATTAATTGGATTTATTATCTCGTTAATAGGATTTTGGATTATTGTTTATATTTTAGGCGTAGTTGTAAGTAAAATATTTAGTGCAAGTGGATTAGGCCTATTTGATAGAATTTTTGGTTTTATATTTGGTGCAGCAAAAGTATTTTTAATTTTTTCTGTTATTGCGTATTCTTTATATCAAGTTCAATCTTTCAAGAAAGCTATTGACGAGAAATCAGCTGGTTCTATAGTAATGCCTCACTTAATTAGTGTTGGTTCATACATTATTAAATTAGATACTTCAAGTATCACTGATTCAATAGGTAATACAGTTGATAAAGTTGTTGATACAGCAAAAAATGCAACAGATACACAAAAAACTTCTGAAAAATTAGAAGAAACAATTGAAAATACTACAAATGAAGTTAAAAAAAGTGTTGAGTCTACAGTAAATGATGTAAAAAAAGCAGTAGAAGAAGAAGTAGTACAAAAAGTTGAAGAACAATTTAAAAATACTAAAAATGCAACTGAAGAACAAATAGACACAGTAAAAAATAAGCTTCAAGATATTGTAAATAAATCAGAAGAAAATAAATAAAAGGGATTTAATATTGTTTGAAAACAAATATATACAACAAAGAATAGAAAAAGCAGACAAACTAAGAGAAATAGGAATTAATCCTTATTCAAATCATAGTGAAAGAAATACAACAATTGCTAAATATTTGAATGTAAATAGTGATATTTTTAAAACTGAAGAATTAAGAGATGAAAATAGAAGTTATACAGTTGCTGGAAGAATAAAATTCTTTAGACTTATGGGAAAAGCAAGTTTTCTTAAAATAGAAGATGAAAGTGGTATTTTACAAGTTTATATCACAAGAGATCATTTAGCAGAAGGTTTCTATAATGATATATTCAAAAAAAATGTAGAAGTTGGTGATATAATTGAAGTTACAGGTTTTCCTTTTATTACAGGTAAAGGTGAATTATCACTACATGTTAATGATTTAAAAATATTAACAAAAGCTATTTCTCCACTTCCTGAAAAATATCACGGAATTCAAGATAAAGAGTTAAGATATAGACAAAGATATCTTGATTTGATTATGAATAGTGAAGTAAGAAAAACTTTTCATACAAGAAGTAGAGTTATATCTCTTACAAGAAGATTTTTTGAAAATAAAGGTTTCTTAGAAGTTGAAACTCCTATGATGCATCCTATCGCAGGTGGAGCAAATGCTAAACCATTTACAACTCATCACAATGCATTAGGGATTGATAGATTTTTAAGAATTGCGCCTGAGTTATATTTAAAAAGACTTATTGTTGGTGGATTTGAAGCTGTATTTGAAATCAATAGATGTTTTAGAAATGAAGGTATGGATGCAACACATAATCCGGAGTTTACTTCTATTGAGTTTTACTGGGCATATAAGACTTATAAAGATTTAATTGTTCTTACAAAAGAGTATTTTGAATTTTTATTTGAACATTTAGAACTACCAACTGTTTTACCTTATGGTGATTTAAAGATAGATTTTAGTAAATTTACAGAAATTCCATTAATACAATCACTGTATGAAATTGGTGGAGTTCCACAAGATATAGTTGAAGACAAAGATAAGATTATTGCTTTTATGAAAGAGCAAAGATTAGATGTAAATGAAAAGATGAATATTGGTCAACTTCAAGGTGAATTATTTGATGAATACGTTGAAGATAAACTAATAAACCCAACTTTTATTACAGAATACCCAGTTGAGATTTCTCCTCTTGCTAGAAGAAATGATGAGAAAACTCATTTAACAGATAGATTTGAATTATTTATTGCAGGGAAAGAGATTGCAAATGCATTTTCTGAGCTAAATGACCCACTAGATCAATTAGAAAGATTTGAAGGTCAAATGGCAGCAAAAGATAGTGGAGATGATGAAGCACATGAAATGGATGAGGATTTTGTAAATGCTCTATCTTATGGTATGGCTCCAACAGCAGGTCAAGGTATTGGTATTGATAGATTAGTAATGATGCTTACAAATGAGCACTCAATTAGAGATGTATTACTATTCCCAGCAATGAAACCAATTAAACATGAAATAAATCTTCATGATGAAGAAATATAAAATATTAAAACTATTAGGAGAAATTAAATGAGTTATATTAGTAGCAAAACTTTAAAAGAAGCAGATAAAGAGATATTTGACATTGTTGAATCTGAATTAAAAAGACAAACTAACCACTTAGAAATGATCGCTAGTGAAAACTTTACTAGTCCAGCTGTTATGGAAACTATGGGTTCTGTATTTACAAACAAATATGCAGAAGGTTATCCTTATAAAAGATATTATGGAGGATGTGAATTTGCTGATAAAGCTGAACAATTAGCAATAGATAGAGCTTGTGAAATCTTTGGATGTAAATTTGCAAATGTTCAACCTCATGCAGGAAGCCAAGCAAATGGTGCTGTTTATGCTGCATTATTAAATGCTGGTGATAAAATTTTAGGTATGGATTTATCTCATGGTGGACACCTAACACATGGTTCAAAACCATCATTTTCAGGTAAAAACTACTCTGCATTTTATTATGGTGTTGAGTTAGATGGTAGAATCAACTATGATAAAGTAATGGAAATTGCAAAAGTTTGTCAACCAAAAATTATAGTTTGTGGTGCAAGTGCATATGCAAGAGAAATTGATTTTGCTAAATTTAGAGAAATTGCAGATGCAGTTGGAGCTATCTTATTTGCTGATATTGCACATATTGCTGGTCTTGTAGCTGCTGGTGAGCATATGAGCCCATTCCCTTATGCTGATGTTGTTACAACTACTACTCATAAGACTTTAAGAGGTCCAAGAGGTGGTATGATTATGACAAATGATGAAGAGATAGCTAAAAAAGTAAACTCTGCTATTTTCCCAGGATTACAAGGTGGTCCATTAGTTCATGTTATGGCTGCAAAAGCTGTTGCTTTTAAAGAAATATTAGACCCATCATGGAAAGACTATGCAAAACAAGTAAAAGCTAATGCTAAAGTTTTAGCTGAAGTATTAATGAAAAGAGGATATGATATTGTAAGTGATGGAACAGATAATCACTTAGTTCTAGTATCATTTTTAAATAAGCCATTTAGTGGGAAAGATGCAGATGCAGCTTTAGGAAACGCTGGAATTACAGTTAATAAAAATACTGTTCCTGGTGAAACTAGAAGTCCATTTGTTACTTCAGGAGTTAGAATTGGTTCACCAGCACTTACTTCAAGAGGTATGAAAGAGAAAGAATTTGAAATTATTGCAAATAAAATTTGTGATGTTTTAGATAATATTGAAGATACAGAACTTCATGCAAAAATCAATAAAGAGTTAGAAGAATTAGCAAGCAATTTTGTTATTTATAATCAATCAACTTACTAATATTTTATTATATAAGGATCAGTGATGCAAATAAAAGGCGAAGAGTTTATAAAAAAAGTTCAACTTCAACAAGAAAGAGATGAACTTGAAAAAAAACTAAGTGAACTTGAAGAAGTTGAATCAACTATGAGTGAAGAAGCAGTTGTTGTTGATGAAAGCATTCAATCAAATGAACATGAATTAAATAATATTATGTTAGAAAGTTCAGGTTCAAATGAAGACAACAAGAAAAAATACCTAATCTTAGGTATTATTCTTGTGATTTTATTCTTATTAACTATTATAATTATTCGCCTTTTAACTGATGATAGTTCTAAAGAAGATCCATTTACTTCAAAACAAGCTGAATCTAGTGAAATGAAAAAAATTGAAGAAAACTCTAATATAGAAGAAAACTTCCAAAAAATCATCAATGATAGAATCAAAAAAGATGCCCAAACAGAAGATACGCAAAATAGCACAACAACTCAAGCTACATCTGAAGAAAAAATTGAAGCATTACCAAAAGATGAAATAAAAGAAGAAGCAAAAGTTGAAACAAAAAATGAAACTACTGCAATATCAAATGATATTTTAGATGAAACAATTAAAAAAATTGAAGAAAAAACAAATGTTGTTAAAGAAAAAGTAACTCCAAAAAAACAAGTTGTTGTTAAAGAAAAAGTTGAGCCTAAAAAAACTATTAAAAGCTTAGTTGAAAATAGTTCAAACTCAATTAGTAAAGGTTATTTTGTTCAAGTTGGTGCTTTTACAAAAAAACCATCAGATAGTTATATCAACACTATTAGAAATGCAAAATTAAAATATAAAATTTATCAAGTAGAAGTAAAAGGTACAATGTATAATAAAGTATTAATAGGTCCGTATTCTTCAAGAGCTTCAGCAAATGAAAATATTGATTCTATTAAAAATAAATTGAACATATCTAATGCTTATATTCTGAAATTTTAAGAAGTGATTATTAATGAATTTTTACAGTAAAGAACTATTTTTAGACCAGTTTACACCTGTTTCAATATATGAAAAGGTTAAAAATATTTATAAAGATGAAATAACATTTCTTTTTGAAAGTACAATTAACTCAAGCGATGGTAACTATTCATATATAATAATTGGTGCAAGAGAACGAGTTTGGTATGAAAATGGAACTTGTTTTTATAAAAATCAAGAAGGAACTGTTGAAAAAGTAGAATCAAACCCATTAAAATTTCTAAAAAGATATTATAAAAATTTTGATAAACAATTATATAAAGATAAATCAGATGAATTAGGCATTGGCTTAGTTGATGGATTTATTGGAAATGTAGGTTATGATATTGGAAAAGAGTTTGAGCCAAGATTAAAAGATTCAATGAATTCATTAATTGATCAATTAACTATCCCTGATTTAGATTTAATAAGACCAGAAATAATTCTAGGTTTTTCTCATAAAACTTCTAAATTAGTAATGGTTACATCAGTCGATAAAAGAGCAGATGATTTAAAAAAGATTGAAGCTGAACTTTATACACCTTATGAATTTACCCCTTTGAAAAAAGCAACATTATTAGATGAAGGAAAATTTAACTATACAAAAGAAGAATTTTTTAAAATGGTTGCTAAATCAAAAGAAATGATTAAATCAGGTGATGTTTTTCAAATACTTATGTCAAATAGATTTATTCAAAAAGCAAAAGTAGACAACTTGAGTTTTTATAGAGCATTAAGAAGTAAAAATCCTAGCCCTTATCTATTTTTATTAGAGTTTGAGAAATTTGCAATTGCAGGAAGTTCTCCTGAAGTTATGATTAGATTGGTTGATGGACACCTGCTTTTAAGACCAATTGCAGGTACAAGAAAAAGAGGTAAAACTCTAGAGCGAGATTTAGAATTAGAAGTTGAAATGATTAATAATCCTAAAGAGAGAGCTGAACATCTAATGCTTGTAGATTTAGGAAGAAATGATGTTGGAAGAGTTGCAAAGCCAGGAACTGTGAAAGTAACTGATTTAATGAGAGTTGAAAGATATTCTCATGTTATGCATATTGTTTCTGACGTTGAAGCAATAATCGATGATAAATATGATATGTTTGATTTATTTGCTGCAACATTTACTGCTGGAACTATGACTGGAGCCCCAAAAATCAGAGCTATGGAATTAATCGCACAATTTGAAGGAATAAAAAGAAATTTCTATTCGGGAAGTATTGCTTATTTTGGATTTGATGGAAATATGGATAGTGCTATAACTATTAGAACATCTATGATAACAGAGGATTCTATAATATTCCAAGCAGGTGCTGGAGTTGTTGCTGACTCAATACCTGAAGAAGAGTACTTAGAAGTACATAATAAACTTGCTGCAAATATTGCAACACTTAAAGACTTATCATAATATACCCTTATTAAAAAGATTTCCTTTATTAAATATTGGCTATTATTTCATTACTAAAAGCCAATATTAAAGGATCTAATTTGCTACTTGGCGTAAATATCGACCACATCGCAGTTCTAAGAGAAGCTAGAAAAATAAATGACCCAAATCCCCTAGATGCACTCTCAATTTGTAAACTTTCAGGTGCTGATCAAATCACAATACATCTAAGAGAAGATAGAAGACATATTCATGATAATGACGCGAAAGCTATATGTGAACAATCATCTCTTCCTGTTAATTTAGAGTGTTCTATAAATGAAGATATTATAGATATTGTTTGTAAGTTAAAACCAGCACGTGCTACCTTAGTTCCTGAAAATAGAAATGAAGTAACAACAGAAGGCGGATTGGATGTTGAAACTCATTTTGAAAAACTAAAAAAAGTAGTAGAAAAACTTCATGATAATGAGATAGAGGTTTCACTTTTTATTGATCCAGATGATGAAATAATTGAACTTAGTTCAAAACTAAAAGTTGAATGGATTGAACTTCATACTGGAACATTTGCAAATGTTTATGCGATGCTTTATTCAAATTTATCAAATACTCACCATAGTATTAAAGAATTAGAGCTAAGTAAAAAAGAGTTAAAAGAAAAACTTGATAATTCAATAAAAGCAATTGAAAACTCAACAAAATTTGCGATAAAACAAAATTTAAAAGTTGCTGCTGGACATGGATTAAACTATCAAAATGTTACACTTATTTCAAATATAAATGGAATTACTGAATTAAATATTGGTCAAAGTATTGTTGCAAGATCAGTATTTACAGGACTTTCTAAAGCAATAATTGATATGAAAGAGTTAATAAAATGAAACCTAAAATTGCTATTAGTGTAGGTGATTTAAATGGTATAGGAATTGAAATAGCCTTTAAATGTCATGAAAAAATATCTCAAATTTGCCAACCTATTTATTGTATTAACAATAAGATGTTAAAAAGAGCAGCTAAACTTTTGGATATAGAAATACCAAAAGATTTTAATACATTTAAAACAAAAGGTGAATTTGAAATTAAACCTGCATTAGTTTCTAAGAAAGCTGGAAGATACGCATATGATTCTTTTATGGATGCTATAAATTTAGCCGATAAAAAAGAAGTTGATGCTATTTGTACCCTGCCTATAAACAAAGAATCTTGGAATAAAGCTGATATAAAATATAAAGGGCATACTGAAGTTCTAAGAGACTATTTTGGAAAAAATGCAATTATGATGCTTGGATGTAAAAAAATGTTTGTAGGTCTTTTTACAGAACATATCCCATTAAGAAAAGTTGCTAAAAGTGTAAATGAAGAAGATTTAACAACTTTTTTAATTGATTTTTATAAAAATGTGAAAGATGAAAATATCGGGGTTTTAGGTTTAAACCCACATGCAAGTGACAATGGTGTCTTAGGTGATGAAGAAGTACAAATATTTAAAGCAATTAAGAATGCAAATAAACAATTAGATAAAAAAGTATTCACAGGACCACTGGTACCTGACACTGCATTTTCTCCAAACTCAAGAAAAAACTATAAATATTTTATAGCAATGTATCATGACCAAGGATTGGCTCCTCTTAAAGCTTTATATTTTGACCAAAGTATAAATGTAAGTTTAAATTTACCAATAATTAGAACTTCAGTTGATCATGGAACTGCTTTTAATATTGCTTATAAAAAAGAAAAAATAAATACTAAAAGTTATGTAAATGCCATAAAAGAGGCAATTATTTTAATAAATAAAAAATGAAAACGCTAGAAGCTTGCTATGAAATAAACTTTTCAAAAGTTAATTTCATAGAGCGAAAAATAAAAATAACCCATCCAAAAACTATAATAACTGGTGCTGCGAAAACTGGTAAAAGTTACTTGATTTATGATTATTTATCACTGTTTAAATCAAAAGATTATTTATATATAGACTTTTTAGATACAAGAAATGATCAAGAAGAGATTGCAAATAATTTAGATACATTTTTAAGACAAAATAGAATAATAGTATTAATTTTAGAAAATTTTTCTTTTACTTTTGACTTACCATATTGTGATAATATAATAATAACTACAAAAGAAGAAAAAAAGATAAGAGGATTTAAAAATATAACTATTAATGCATTAGATTTTGAAGAGTATTTACTTCATGATAATAGACATCAAAATATTACTCAAAGTTTTAATACATTTTTCAAATTTGGTAATTTATCAGAACTTATAAATTATGATGAACATAAAAAAATTTCTAGATTACAAGAGATACTAAAATTACAATGTAAAGATGACACTCAATATGAAATTTTTAAGATTTTAATTGAGAATATTGACGAAAAAAAATCACTATTTCAGCTTTTTAATACTCTAAAATCAAAAATAAAAATATCAAAAGATAAATTTTATGATACTTGTAAGACTCTTGAAAATAACAAGACAATCTTTTTTTTACAAAAATATGAGCAAGAAAAAGCAGCAAAGAAAATATATATTTATAACCACTCTTTTTTAAATGCAATAACATATAATAAAAAGTTCAAAAATGAATTTACAAATATGGTTTTTTTAGAGCTTATAAATAAATATGAAGATATTTACTATTTGGATTATATAGATTTCTACATAAAAACAAAAAATCTTGCAATTGTTGCAATACCATTCTTCAATAGTTTTCTTGTAAATTCAGCATTAAAAAAAGTAATAAAAATTGCAGATGAATTAAAAATAAATGAGATAAATATTGTAACAATTTCAAATAATGAACAAATTTCAAATCCAAATATTAAGATCAATATTTTGCCATTTTACGAATGGGCATTAAGCTAAGTTTTTGTTAATGATTTTTTAGATACAATCGCATAATTATATAAGGATACACATATGAAAAAAAGAGTACTTGTTAAATTTTCTGGTGAAGCACTAGCTGGTGCTGAAGGTTATGGTATTGATACTCAGATATTAGATTATATTGCTAATGAAATTAAAGAATTAGTTGATAATGGTATTGAAGTTGGTATTGTAATTGGTGGTGGAAATATCATTAGAGGTGTTACAGCTGCGGCTGATGGTGTTATAAAAAGAACAAGTGCTGATTATATGGGTATGATTGGAACTGTAATCAACGGAATAGCAATGCAAGAAGCTTTAGAACATAAAGGTTTAAGTGCAAGATTACAAACAGCAATTAAAATGGAACAGATTGCAGAACCATTTATTGTAAGAAAAGCTATGAGACATCTTGAAAAAGGTAGGGTTGTAATTTTTGGTGCAGGAACAGGTAATCCATATTTTACAACTGATACAGGAGCTACATTAAGAGCAACTGAAATTGGTGCTTCTATGCTTATTAAAGCTACAAAAGTAGATGGAGTTTATGATAAAGATCCAATGAAATATCCAGATGCTAAGAAATTAGATATACTATCTTATGATAGAGCATTAGAAGATCATATCAAAGTTATGGATGATACAGCAATTGCATTAGCGAAAGACAATAAATTACCAATCGTTGTTGCGAATATGAATGAAAAAGGAAATTTACTTAAAATCATCAATGGTGATCATAGTAAATGTTCGATAGTTAAATAAAAACTTATAAAAGGAAATAAAATGAGATTAGAAGAAAGAATGTCACAAGCTTTAAAACAAGTAAATAATGATAGATATATTCTTGCTATTGCAGTTGGTCAAAGAGCTGATGAATTAAGTAAAGGTGCTAAACCATTACTTGCTCATAACACACAAAAAATGAAATACACTGATATTGCAATTGATGAAATTGCAAGTGGATTATTAGTTATTGAAGGTTTAGTTGCTAAATAATTATAAAAGCTTTTAGCTTTTATAATTTTGGTCTTCAACATATATGGATCCATTTATTAAAGAAGTTCAACATATAAACAATGTTGAAGATGCAATCAAAGAACTTGAAACACAGACTACAATTACCCCTAAACTTAAAGAAATAATAGATTTTATTATCCAAGCACATGAAGGTCAATTTAGAAAAAGTGGAGAACCATATTGTGTTCATCCAATTTTAGTTGCCTCAATTACAGCACACTTTTCAAAAGATGAAGCAATAATAGCAACTGCCCTACTTCACGATGTGGTAGAAGATACTAATTATTCCTTAGATTATGTTCAACAAAGATGGGGAAGTGATATTGCCCATATGGTTGATGGATTAACAAAAATTGTTGAAATTAGAGAACATGAATTTGTTCCTTCTGATAATGTAAATGATTCAAAACTAATTTCATCTGCACTAACTTTTAGAAAAATGCTTATTGCATCAATTGATGATGTTAGAGTTTTAATTGTAAAACTTTGTGATAGATTACATAATATGCTTACCCTATCAGCACTTCCTACAAATAAACAAAAAAGAATAGCAGAAGAAACACTAGTAGTTTATGTTCCAATTGCAAATCGACTTGGTATTTCAACTTTAAAAAATGCTTTAGAAGATTTAGCATTTTTTTATATTTATCCAAATGAATACAAAAAAATTGATAAGTTTTTAAAAGAACAAGAACATGCAATGCAATTAACTTTTAATAACTTTATTTCTACAACTAAAAAATTATTAGAAAAAAATGGTTTTGATCTAGATAAAATCAAAATTTATAGTAGAATCAAACATCACTATTCCATATATTTAAAAATGCAAAGAAAAGGTATCTCTATTGATGAAGTACTAGATTTATTTGCAATTAGAGTTTTAGTTGAAGAAGATATAGATTGTTATAAAGTTTTAGGATTTATTCATTTAGAATACAAGCCATTAATTTCTAGATTTAAAGATTATGTTGCAACTCCTAAAGAAAATGGTTACCAAACGATACATACAACAGTTTTTTATAATTCTAAAATATATGAAATACAAATTAGATCATTTGAAATGAATAAAGTAGCTGAATTTGGTATTGCAGCGCATTGGAAATATAAAACAGGTGCAAAAAATACAACAAATTTAAATTGGCTAAAATCCCTTGAATTTTCAAATGAAAATGTTGAAGAATTTTATCAAGAGACAAAAGATAATCTATACTATGAAGAGATAATTGTATATTCTCCAAAAGGTGAAATATTTAATCTTCCAGTTGGATCAACAGCGTATGATTTTGCATATGCAGTGCACAGTGATATAGGTAAAAAAGCAATTAATTGTTATATTAATAAAATTAAAAAACCATTATTAACTGAATTAAAAAGTACAGATATTGTATCTATAGAATTAGGCAAAGATACTATTGCTAGATGTTCTTGGTATGATATGGTTAAGACATCAAGAGCTAAAAAACAAATAAAACTATTATGCGCACATAGACAAAAAGAAATTGATGAATTATCTGGAAAGAATATTATAAATACGGTTTTTTCAAGATATTATGATGAAATTTCTAATATTTACGAAATTGATACTCCACATAAAATTGCACAAATATTAGATTATTTTAAGCATTCAAAACAAGTTATTGAAAAAAATATAATTGCAGATAAAGGATTAATGACAAGATTTAAAATTTTAACTAGTAAAATTAAAGAGTTTAAATTTGACAATATGCTAATATATTCAAATTTTAGTATAAATTCTGTATCATTTGATCACTGTTGTCATCCTAAATTTGGTGATGATATAGTGGCTTTTAAAAATGGTAATGAAGCGATTATTCATCATAAGATGTGTGATAAAGCATATGATAAAATAAAAACAAACCAACAAATGCTATTTTGCAAATGGACTAAAGATACCGTATACCAATATAAAATGGTAGTTAGTCTTCCTAATACAAAAGGTGAGTTATCAAGATTACTTACATATATGGCTCAATATGAAATTTATATTTTGTCCGTAGATTTTGGAAGACAAAAACATTCATATATTCAATATTGTGAAATAGAATTTGAAATAAATAAATCTAATATAGATGAAGTAAAAAAACTAATAGAAAAAAAAGTAAAAGTTATAGAATTCTTATCTAAAAAAGATGCATATAAAAATTAATTAAAGGCAAATAGAAGTAAATGGAAAATAAAGTTCAAGAAGCATTAGCTGAGATAAAAAGAGGAACAGCAGAAATTATTGATATTGAAGCAATAGAAAAACTTATTAAAAGATATTATGAAACTGGAGAAAACTTTTATGTAAAAGCTGGATTTGATCCAACTGCTCCAGATATTCATTTAGGTCATACTGTGCTTATTCAAAAATTAGCAACTTTCCAAAAGTTTGGAGGAATCGTTCAATTTCTAATTGGTGATTTTACTGCAGCAATTGGTGATCCAACAGGGAAAAGTGAAACAAGAAAAGTATTAAGCCCAGAGAAAGTTTTAGAAAATGCAGAAACATATAAAGAACAAGTTTTTAAAATTTTAAATCCTGAGAAAACAGAAGTAAAGTTTAATTCAGCATGGCTAAAAGAATTAGGAACTGCTGGTTTAATTTCTTTAGGTTCAAATCTAACAGTTGCAAGAATGCTAGAAAGAGATGATTTTTCTAAAAGATATGAATCAAATACTCCAATAGCAGTTAGTGAATTTTTATATCCTTTATTACAAGGTTATGATTCTGTTGCTATGAACACAGATATAGAACTTGGTGGGACAGACCAAAAATTCAACCTTTTAATGGGAAGAACATTACAAAAAGCTTATAATACAGGTAAACAACAAGCTGTTTTAATGATGCCAATTTTAGAAGGACTAGATGGTATTCAAAAAATGTCTAAATCATTAGGTAATTATATTGGTGTTACTGATGAAGCTTTTGATATGTTTGGTAAAGTATTATCAATTTCAGATGAGTTAATGTGGAGATATTTTGAACTTTTATCTTCTAAATCACTAAAAGAAATTGAAGAGATAAAATCAGGTGTTGAAAATGGAACTTTACATCCTAAAGATGTAAAAGATTCTCTTGCTATAGAAATAGTTGATAGATTTCATGGCCTAGGCAAAGGTGAAGAAGCAAAAGCAGAATTTAAAAAAGTTTTTGCAAAAAAAGATATTCCAACAGATATTGAAGAATTCTGCTTTGAAGGTGAAATTTGGATTGGTCAAGCGCTTGTTGATTCAAAACTTGTTGCTTCAACATCTCAAGCTAGAAGAGACATAAAAGCTGGTGCTGTTAAAATAAATCAAGAAAAAGTAACAGATGATAAACTAAATTTACAAATTGGTGAATACATTTTACAAAAAGGTAAAAAAAGTTTCGCTAAAATATTAATAAAATAGAAGGGCTAATTTTGAAAATAGGAAAGTATGAAATAAAACACCCAATTATTCAAGGTGGGATGGGTGTAGGAATAAGCTGGGATCAATTAGCTGGAAATGTTAGTCTTGAAGGTGGACTTGGTGTAATATCAAGTGTTGGTACAGGTTATTATAAAAATATGAGTGAAAAAGTACAAATTGTTACTAAAAAAGACAAGCCAAAAGATGTGGCAAATTTTTATAGTAAAGATGCATTAAATGAAATAATAGCTAATGCAAGAAAAATTTGTGGAGACGCTCCTTTAGCTTGTAATGTATTATATGCAATTAATGATTATGGAAGAGTTGTAAGAGACGCTTGTGAAGCTGGTTTTAACATGATTATTACAGGGGCAGGACTTCCAACTAATATGCCTGAATTTACTAAAGATTTTCCAGATGTTGCACTAATTCCAATTGTATCAAGTGCTAGAGCATTAAAATTAATATGTAAAAAGTGGAAAAGATATAATAAGATTCCTGATGCAGTTATCGTTGAAGGTCCATTAAGTGGTGGACACCAAGGATTTACATATGAACAATGTATGCAAGAAGAATATCAATTAGAAAATATTGTAGGTCCAGTTATTGAAGAAGCAAAAGAATGGGGAGATATTCCTATTATTGCAGCTGGTGGAGTATGGAATAAAAATGATATTGATAAATTTATTGGTATGGGTTGTGCAGGTGTGCAAATGGCAACTAGATTTATTGGAACATTTGAATGTGATGCAGATGCAAGATTTAAAAATGTACTATTAAATGCAAAAGAAAATGATATTACGCTTATGAAATCACCTGTTGGATTACCTGCACGTGGTGTAAGAACAAATTTACAATTTTCAATTGAAAATAATACAGCACCAAAAGTTCAATGTATCTCAAATTGTGTTTCTCCTTGTAATAGAGGTACTGAAGCTAAAATTGTAGGATATTGTATTGCAGATAGGTTAGGTGCTGCGTATCAAGGTGATGTTGATACAGGATTATTCTTTACAGGTTCAAATGGTTATAAAATAGAAAAAATCATTTCAGTTAAAGAGTTAATGGAAAAATTAACAAAAGGAGAATAAAAATTTTACATAAATTTTTTATTCTAATCCTTCTTACTTCTACTTTAGTATTTAGTGCTACGTCACAGGAAGACTTAAAACAGCAATATCATTCATCAAAAATGAATTATCTAAAAGCTGTTTTAAGAAAAGATAATGACACGAAAATTGAAGAACTTCAAAAACTCATCGTATTAGGTGAAAAGCTTAAAAAAGATACAACACCAGATATAAAAAAACTAGATATATTGCTAAAAAGAGAATCTAAAGCAATTGAAAAAAGTATAAAGAAAGATAACTCAAGAGAAGAACTTTCTACTAAAAGTAACACTAAATATTCTATTCAATCAGTGTATACAAAAAACAATAATATTATTATAGATTTTAATGTTGATATGGATAAGAATGATATTAAATTTTTTGAATTAAAACAATCTCCTTTATATAAAGATGTTTATGATATTAAAGGTTATTTTAAAGATGCAGTTCCTACAAAATTATCAATTGATGGCGTAAATAAAATTACTTTAGGACAATTTAAACCAAATGTTTTAAGAGTTGTATTAACAGATTACAAAAATCTAAAAACATCTTATAAATTAGATAAAAGACAATTAACAATATCTATTAATGATATTGAAATAAAGCAAGAAATTTCTAAACCTATTATAAAATCTAAAAAAGAAGTCAATAATAATCCTTATATTGATACGAAAAACTCTATTAAATCAATTACAGCAGAAGATAATAAAATCACTATTAAGTTTAATAAAGACTATTCTAGAAAAGATATGAAATATCTAGCATATAAATATAACAACAGTTATGAAGATGTTTTTGATATAAAAGGTAAATTTAAATATGTAGTACCAACAAGATTATCTATTAAAAATATTGATAGAATTATTGTATCTCAAAAAGATAGTAATACTATTAGAATAAAAATTAGAGATAAAAAAGATGCAAAAGTAAATTATATTCTTAGAAAACGAGAGTTAGTAATTAAAATTTCAACTGATAATGAAATAAAAAACAAAAAAAGTTCATTACCTTATCCAAATTTTAGAAGTAGAATAATAGTAATCGATGCAGGGCATGGTGCACATGATGCAGGAGCTGTAGGTCCAAACAAAAGATATGAAAAAGTTGTAACTTTAAAAGTTGCAAAATATTTATATAATATACTAAAACAAAGAGGTCATAAAGTATATCTTACAAGAAATAAAGACCAATTTATCAAAGTAAATAGAAGAACAATTTTGGCTAACGAAAAAAATGCAGATATATTCATATCTATTCATGCAAATTCAGTACCTAAATCAAAAGCTCATGAAATTGAAGGGATTGAAACATTTTTCCTAAGTCCAGCAAGAAGTGAAAGAGCAAAAAGAGTAGCAGCTAAAGAAAATAGTGCAGATATAAGTAGCATGAGTGCTTCTAGTAAAAGTGCATTCTTAGAGTCTTTAAATAGACCAAGAATTACAGCTTCTCACAAATTATCAATTGATGTTCAAAGTGGTATTTTACAATCAGTTAAAACATCTTATAAAGATGTTAAAGATTCAGGAGTTAGAGAAGGGCCATTTTGGGTTTTAGTTGGAGCACAAATGCCTTCTATTCTTATAGAACTAGGATATATTTCTCATCCAAAAGAGAGCAAAAGATTATATAATAGTAACTATCAACAACTATTAGCAAATGGTATTGCTAATGGTGTAGATTCTTACTTTTCAAAAAATCCTTAATATCATTTATCAAAGTTACTTGTTTTTTCTTTATTCTAGGTAATTCATCAAGTGAAAAATATTTCACTTTTGAATTTTCCCAAGATAAATAATTACTTTTTAATTTATCTTCAAAAAAAAGCTCTTCTAACCCTTCTATATTGTTAGAATTTACAAGCCAAACTCCAATATCTTTATCAATATTTATTTGTTCAAAATAGTCTTCAAATATACCTATCTCAACATTTATTGCACTCTCTTCAAAAAGTTCTCTTTGTGCACAAGCATAAGCTGTTTCAGTCTTATTTTTTGTTCCCTTTAAACAACCCCACTTATCTTTACTTGCTACTGATTTACAAAGCAGTATTTTAATATCATTTTCAACAACAATATATGGCACAACACCATAAGCTTTTTCATGAGATCGCATATAATCTATTCCTTAAGAATTAATTTTTCGTTTATAAAAATAATAAGAGCCAACTAGCCAAAGAAACATTGGCAATAAAATTGAAATTTCAGGAAGGATGATTCCTCCATTTGTAAATTTGAACAACATAAAAAATACACCCCAAATTATTAATGTTCCAAAAATTGAAAGTGAAGTAAATTTACCCATATTGAAAAATCTACTATTTAAAGATGCATAAGCAAAAACTAACATTAATATAGGAATCACAAAATAAGGGATAACTGTTTGATTATATAAAATACCTCTTATTTTATCTGTATTTATACCTTGATTACTTAATAGTATCAAAGCTGACACCGCATCTATTATTGAAAAATTTGAACTTGATTCATATACATTATCTAAAATTTTTGGTTTAAAACCTTCAAGTGTATTTAAGAATTTTTCATATTTTACATCAAGTTTTGAATTATTTATGTTTAAATCTTTTGGTTTATTTATTACTTTAGCATCAACTACATACCATTTATTATTTTGAAAATAAGCATTTTTAGCAATTATTGCTTGAATAATGTCTTTATCATTAACTTTAAAGATATGTATTCCTTCGGCTTTTTTTTCTAATGGTAATAACTTTTTAAAATATACATAGTATTCATTATATTTTAAAAAAATATCATTTTTAGTATTTGTGAAATATTGATTATTTGAAATTTTCGTTTTTTGATCATATGAATAAGCAAGTGGCGTTGATTGTAATAAAATTAAGATTGTAATTAAAAATATAGAAACTTTTACAACAGGAGAGTAAACCTCTTTTAACGTTGCTCCAAGCGCATTAAAAGCTACAAATTCATTATTTTTAATAAATAGTACCAATGTAATAATCCAACCAAATACAATTGATAAAGGAAGTGCTAATGTTAAAGTAAAAAATCCATTATATAAAATATATAATAATTGCAAGTTTGCCGATTTAGGTAAATCTTTGAAGTTTTGTAAAAAATCTATTCCAACGAAAAAAAGTTCTAATGAGATTAAAACAATTATAAAATTTAATAGGTATTTTCTTAATATATATTTTGTTAATATGCTCATTTTATTTCAATGTAAATTTGGATTTTACTTGATCGATTTCTTCAGTTTTAAGTGCTTCAATCGCTTTAATAGTATGAGATATTATATCTTGTAATTTATTTAATTCTTCTTTTGAAAAGTTGCTTAAAACATAATTTGCAACATCGCTTTTATCTTGAGGTTTTCCAATTCCAATTCTAACTCGAATATATTCTTTTGTAATATGTGCATCAAGAGATCTTAAACCATTGTGACCACCATGTCCACCACCAATTTTGAACTTAACAGTTCCAAATGGTAAATCTAAATCATCATGAATTACAATAATATTTTCTAAGTCAATTTTATAATATTCTTTGATTGCATGAACTGCAACTCCTGAATTATTCATATAAGTTGTTGGTTTTGAAAAAAGGTTATATCCTGATTTTAAAAGAGTTGATTGAAAGTTTGAATTATTTATATTTGAAGTTGTAAGATTTTTGGTCATCTCATCGATAACCATAAATCCTACATTGTGTCTTGTTAATTGATATTTTTCACCAATGTTACCAAGACCTACAATTAAGTGCATTTATCTAAAATTATTTAGCTTTAATAACACCAACAACTGGTACTCTTGGATCTAAGAAACATTGTACATTTGTTGGGAAAGTTAAATCTCTAATTAAGATATTATCACCTGTATCTAAGTTTGTTACGTCTAATGTGAAGTTTTGTGGTAAATCTTCATAAGTACATTTAACAGGAACTCTTTTAGTGTGAACCATTACAAGACCTTTATTTTTAAGACCTTTTGCAATACCTGTTGGAATAACTGGAATTTTGTAAGAAGCTCTAACACCTGGTTGTGCAACCATTAAATCAACATGTAATAAATCTGAAGTTAATGGACATTTTTGATACTCTTGTACTACTACTTTAAAAGTATTATCACCTACTTTAACATCAAATGCTAAAGTTTCTTTACTTCTTAAGAATTTAATAAATTCATTTCTTTTAAATGCAGCAGCAACGTTTTCTAAACCTTTACCATAAATATTTGCAATTAAATATCCATTTCTTCTTAAAGTTTTAGTTGCTTGTTTTGTCATACTATCTCTTACGATACCCTCTAACATAACGATCCTTTGTTTTAATTTAGGGCGTGATTTTACAGAAATTTACCTAAATATTTGTTTAAGTTTTGATTAAACTATTATTTAACTTTTATTAATGGATATTTTGATAATATAATTCCCTTAATAAAATACATAATTACAAGGTAAACCCCTATGATACTATTAGATGGAAAAGCATTATCTGAAAAAATCAAAGAAGAAGTAAAAGTAGAAGTTCAAGAATTAGTTGAGAAAGAGCATATAACTCCAGGACTTGCTGTTATTTTAGTAGGAAATGATGCAGCTAGTGCAACATATGTAGCTAGTAAAGCAAAATCATGTAAAAATGCAGGCATTTACTCAGTTGTTCATGAAATGCCAGATTCTATTACTCAAGAAGAGTTATTAGACACTATTGCTATGATGAATAACAATCCTAAATTAGATGGAATTTTAGTTCAATTACCATTACCAAAACATATTGATACAACAATCGTTCTTGAAGCAATTGATCCTTTAAAAGATGTTGATGGCTTCCACCCTTACAATGTAGGAAGAATGGTTTCAAATCTTGATGCATTTTTACCTGCAACTCCTTTTGGTGTAATGAGAATGTTCCAAGAGTATGGAATTGATTTAAGTGGTAAAAACGTAGTTGTAATTGGTTCATCTGATATTGTTGGTAAACCAATGGCTGCACTTTTAACAAATGCCAAAGCTACAGTTACTGTTTGTAATTCAAGAACTAAAGATTTAGCATTTCATACAAGAGCTGCTGATATAGTTGTTATTGCAGTTGGTGTTCCTCATTTATTAAAAGGTGATATGTTAAAAGATGGTGCAGTTGTTATTGATGTTGGTATTAATAGATTAGATACTGGTAAATTAACAGGTGATGCAGATTTTGATGATTGTAAAGACAAATGTACACATATTACACCAGTTCCAGGTGGAGTTGGACCAATGACAATTGCGATGTTATTAAAAAATACTCTTAAAGCTGCAAAATTAAGAGAAAAAAGAGAAAGTAAATAAATGATAAAAAAATTTTATAACTGGTCCTCAACATGGACTGGTACAATTGTAATAGTTTTAACTATTATATTTTTCATTGCACAAGCATTTGTTATTCCAAGTGGAAGTATGAAAAATACTTTATTAATAGGTGATATGCTTTTTGTAAAAAAATTCTCTTATGGTATTCCAACACCAAGAATCCCTTGGTTAGAAGTAAAAGTTTTACCAGATTTTAATGATAATGGACATTTAATAGAAGGTTCTCGTCCACAAAGAGGAGATATTGTTGTATTTAGATATCCAAAAAATGAAAGTATTCATTATGTAAAAAGAGCTATTGCAACTGGTGGTGATATAGTCGCTATAAAAGACAAACATCTTTTACTTCATCCAAAAGAAGGTAATGAGTTTATAAAAGCTAATTATCCAAAAGAAAATATTATTGAATTTGGAGATAAGTTATGGGTTGTAGATCCATACAAAAAAGATCATCCAGGTATTCATAATGACCCTACGGTTGTAAATAATGGATTAAATCCAATGGAATTATTTAATATGATGCCAATTATTGTTCCAGAAGATGAAACATTTATGATGGGTGATAATAGAGATCATTCAAATGATTCAAGATTTTGGGGAACTGTTCCTTATAAATTTGTAGTTGGGAAACCTTGGTTTGTTTATTTTTCATGGGATGAAAATAAAGAGATTAGATGGGATAGAGTTTTAAAAAGTGTAAAATCTATTGAAGAACAAATGGAAGATAAAGAAATAGAGATAAATCATGAAAAAGGAATTTACTAATGAAATACTATATTGGTGCAGATCATGCAGGAATTGATATTAAAGCATATGTAAAAGAACTTTTTGAAGCAAGGGGACATGAAGTAATTGATTTAGGTCCGAATACAAAAGATAGAGTTGATTATCCAGATTTTGCAGCTAAAGTTTGTGAAAGTGTACTTTTAAATGATGGAAGTAAAGGTATCTTAATTTGTGGCTCTGGAATTGGTATGTCTATGGCTGCAAATAAATTCGATGGAATTAGAGCGGCACTTTGTCACAATGAATATTCAGCTAAAATGGCTAGAGAACATAATGATGCAAATGTAATCTGCCTAGGTGAGCGTGTATCAGGATTTGGAATGGTTGAAGCAATAGTTGATGCTTGGGATAAAGCCTCTTTTGAAGGTGGAAGACATGAAGGTAGAGTTGAAAAAATAAATGCCTTAGGAAAAATAGGAAGCTGTAGAGAATAGATTCTTATCTTTGTATATTTTCAATATATATATTGAAAAATATACAAAGTTCTTAAAATATTAGCTTCATTTCAATTTTCTTTTATTTCTGCTATTTTGTCAGTATGAGAGAAAATTTTTCCTCTTTTTCTTAAAATATTATTTACAATATGATATCCATGATTTAAAGCAATAGCAATAGAACCACCTGATTTAAATGCTATATCACCTGCGACATAAACACATTTTGCTGAAGTTTCTTGATGCTCATTAAAAATTGGTTGATTGTTTTCATCTACATTAACACCACAAGATTTTAGAAAATCAACAGGTGTAGTACCTCCAATTGCATAAATTACTCTATCATATAATACCGAAAAACCATCATTATAATTTACTTTTATTTTTCCACTTTCATTTTCTAAAGACTCAATATCTGTATTCATTCTAAGTCTTAGTTTTTCTTCGCCATTATATTTATTTAAAATCTCTTCATTTGTTTCATTTAATCTTGAAAAGTTTGGTTTTCTATAAACTAAAGTTACATTGATATTTTGTTCAGCTAAATCATAAGCATACTCAGCAGCAGAGTTTCCTCCTCCAACTACCAATATTTTTTCATTAGCTAAACATTTATCAAGATTAAAATTAACTTGAGCTTTAATTGATGGTGGAATAGTATATGAGGGTTTATTTGGTTTACCCATTTTCCCAATTGCAATTACCACATTTTTACTTTTTACTAGACCTTTTGATGTGTATATATATAACAAATCATCATTTTCTCTAACAATTTTTTCAACTTCAGTGTTAAAAGAAGAATCTATTTTATCTGTATCTAATAAATTATTAAAATAATCAAGTGTTGTCTCTTTTGTTCCATCATAGAAATCAACATTACCTTGTAATATTGTAACTTGGCCTTTATAATCTTTATCAACTCTTTTATTGTCTTTATAAAATTTTCTAATTGTATTTGAGTGATTATCTGATTTTTCAATAAGTAGGATTTCTCCTACTTTATGAGCAGAAGCCTCAATAGCAGTACCTATACCACCAGGGCCTCCACCTATAATTACTATATCATATATTTTATCTGGCATATAATGCCTCCTTAATAAATTAAAGTTTTACTAAATATCTACCTACTGATTTTCCTTCAAGTAATGCAGAATATGCATCTTTTATTTCTTCAAGTGAAATTTCATTTGTTAATTCATCTAAAGTTGATACTTTAAAATCGCTCGCAATTTTTTCCCACGCTGCAATTTTCTTTTCTCTTGCACATTCAACTGAATCAATACCAACTAATCTAACACCTCTTAAAATAAATGGGAAGACATTTGTATTTAATTCATGTGAAGATGTAAGTCCACAACACGTTGCTACTCCATCATATTTAATATATTTTAATGCATTTGCTAATATTTCACCACCAACTGTATCAACTACACCAGCATACTTTTCACTCATCATTGGTTTAACAGATTGCTCATTGAAGTCATTTCTTAGAATTACTTCACTTGCACCAATTTCTTTTAAGAATGGTATTTTGTCTTCTTTCCCTGAAATTGCAACAACATTAAATCCTAGTTTATTTAAAATTGAAACTGCAATTGAACCAACTCCACCAGTTGCTCCTGTAACTAATACATCTCCAGAAGTAACACCATTATTTAATAACTCATTTACTGAAAGTGCAGCTGTTAAACCAGCTGTTCCATAAGTCATAATTTCTTTATCTGAAATACCTTCTGGCATTTTAACTACCCACGAAGCAGGAACTTTTACAAATTCTGCATGCCCACCGTTTGTATTCATACCTAAATCATAACCAGTAACTAATACAGCTTCTCCTACTTTAAACTCATCAGAGTTTGACTCTTGAATTACACCTGCAACATCAATACCTGTAACATGAGGGAAAACTCTAGTTACACCAGGATTTCCAACTGAACTTAATGCATCTTTAAAATTTAATGATGAATAAGATACTTTTATTAATACTTCATTTTCTTCAATTACTGGAACATCAATATCTTGAACACCTGATTCAAATACTTTACTTTCGATTTTTTCAACTACATATGCTTTCATTATTTATCCTTTTATTTACTTATACTGAAATTTTAACTAAAATAGTATATATTAACAAGAACTTACCAAAAAGAAATGTACTACCCAAAAAGATAGTTATGTGATTTAAAGGGATGAAAGAAACAAAAAAGAATTGATATAAATTTAAAAATAAAGAAATCTCCAGTTAAAACATCTATTGATATCTTAGTTGGAAAATGAAAATACCTTAACAACGATCTTAAAATAACTATATATATGGTATAAAAAACAAAAAAAAGAATAGTTAAATTTAATATTTAATATCTATTTTAAGTAAAATTTATTTATTTTTAAAATAAATCTTATTTTTTTAGTAAAAAATTTATATTTCTAAATTTTTATATATTAAGACAATACCCTAGCCTTTTTATAGACATTTTCAATAAAAAATCTTAAATTAAAATTAAAAATTCAATTCAAAAGTATCTTTTTAGATAGTACCTTTCTTTTTAGTAAGTTCTTGTTTTTATTATAGTTCTAAGTTAAACTTTCTTTTATCAATACTAAGGAGAGAGAGTATGAAAAAAGAAATGATTTTAAAAGGTTTAATTGTTGGTTTGTCATTATCAATAACTACACAAGCTAGTGAACTACCAAATTTTCTAGATAAGAAAGATATTTTAAATGCCCAATTTAAATGTCTAGGCGATACAAAAAAGTATAATCAAGAAGAACAAAAACATATAGATGTTTTATGGAAAGAAACACTTTCATATTTAAATGCTTATGCACAAGCTTTAACAAATCCAAGTCAAAGTGACTGTTATAACTCAGATGAAGCTATGATTGATTCAACTAAGGGCGTAAAAAAAATGTGTATCATGGATAGAAGAGACATGAAGTTACTTGTAAAAAATATTTATCAAGTAGTAAATAATCCAGATAAAGCCAAAGAGTGTTTTAGTGCAAGAGAAGACGTTGACTGGATTTATAGTCCAGGAAAAGAGATTGAAGAAAAATCTCCAGTTGCACAATGGTTAAATAGAACTACATTTGATGAATTTTTTGATACAAAAGTTACAAACCCTGAAGTAAAAAAACTAGGAAAAGTATTTAGTGAAAACTTCTATGAAATGGTTACAGGAGATGAAATAAAAATGCCTTTAACTTTTCCATATGATGTAAGTGCAAATGCCTTACCAAACCTTTGGGCCTCTGCAGGATGGTTCCCTATGTATGCTCAAGAGAGTAAAAGAAATGATAAAAACTTTACAAATATTAGAGCTGGATATGCATATGCTGAGATTTTCGGTCATTGGGGTTTACTTAGAATCGATGAAATCAATGGAGAAAAAGTTGGTGCAGAAGTTGGTATGACAGTACAATCAGTTGATACTTTTTATCCATATCATAATCATGCAATTTCAGAAATCTATTATAATATGAGAGTTCCTGCATGTGCAAAACAGTTCAATAGTTTTGCAATAAAAGAAGACTCACCTCTATTAAAAACAGTAGAAGTAACTGATAAAATGAGAAAAGTACAGTTTGATGCTGGACAAAAACATGAACATAAGATGTGGAATGATAGTAGTTATAAAAAAGATCCTTTGATGTATTTCCATCAAAATACTATTCATGCCTTTGAAATTGATGGTGACTGTGAAGCGAAACCATCTGAAAGAGCTATTGTTTCAGTATGGGCAAGAAGTAATGCACATGATAAACGAAATGATTATGGAACTACTCTATTGTGTGAATCTGCTAAAAAACCTGGAACACCTGCACATAGAGGTGAAATAATTCAATGTGATTTAACACATACTAAGTGGTAAGAAATTATAATCAATCATAATCTACTTAAATGGAGTATGAAAATGGAATATAAATATATTATAGTTGAGGAAAAAAATAATTGTGTTGGACTAATTACTTTAAATAGACCAAAAGAATATAACGCATTATCTTCTGATTTGATAAAAGAAGTATCCCATGCGATTATTGATTTTGAGAAGAAAGAGCATATAGGTTCAATTGTTTTAACAGGTGGCGAAAAAGTTTTCGCTGCTGGTGCTGATATTAAAGAGTTATCAAAATTAGATTTTGCAAGTGCATATAATAGTGATTTTATTTCAAGTAGTTGGTATGCAATTGAAACTCATAAAAAACCAATTATTGCAGCTATTAGTGGTGTTGCACTTGGTGGTGGATGTGAGTTAGCTTTAATGTGTGACATTATTATATGTGATACAAGTGCAAGATTTGGACAACCAGAAGTAAAATTAGGAACAATGCCTGGAATTGGTGGAACACAAAGACTAACTCGTGCAGTTGGAAAAGCAAAAGCTATGCAAATGTGTCTAACAGGAGATATGATAAATGCAAATGAAGCAAAAAGCTATGGCTTAGTTGCAAATGTTTTTGAAGTAGGAACTGTTTTAGATGAAGCAATTATTATGGCAGAAAAAATTTCTTCTATGTCACAACCTGTTGTAAGACTTATCAAAGAATCTATTGATAATGCTTATGAAAGTACATTAAAAGCTGGACTAGAAAGCGAAAGAAAGTATTTTTATACTACTTTTAATTTGGAAGATAAAAAAGAAGGTATGAATGCTTTTATTGAAAAAAGAAAAGCTAATTTTACTAATAAATAAAAGAGACTTTAAAAAGTCTCTTTTATCATCAAATATCCATCTTCATTTTCATAATAGTCTTCTAAATTTTTATTAATTTTAAAATCAAATTTTTTATATAAGTTAATTGCACTTTCATTTGAAACTTTTACTTCAAGTGAAAAGTTTTTATCTTTTAGATTTTCAAAACTATACTCTAAAAGTTTTTTAGCAAGTCCTCTATTTTGAAATTTGCTACTAATAGCCAAAGAATAAAGTCTATAATACTTTTTTCTCTCTAACCATAAAATATATCCTGCAACAAAACCATCAACTTCAATCTTAAATAAATCATTTTTTAAAATATGATATTTTAAAGAGTTTTTACTCATAGAAAAAGGGTCATTTAAAAACACCTCTTTTTCTATGTTATAAAGTGAAAGTAAATCACTTACATTAGCTTTTGAAATCATTTTTGATAAATTGTATATTTTGGAACTAATTTATTTGGACGATAAGACATTTTTACTTTTTTAAGATTTTCAAATCCCATATCATCACCAACATTTATATACTCAACACCATATTTATCTTTTAATATTTTTGTAAATTCTCTAAAAATAAATTGTGCACAACCAAGTATTTCAAAATCAGTTTTTTCAATAATAACACTAGCAGTTGTTTCATTAATTTTTTCTCCAACTGTAAAGCCTTTTATCTCATCATTGATATAAATCACAAGTCCAATAATATCAAGATTATCATAATCATTAATTAATCTTTTTATGGCAAATCTCTCAAAATATATTCCATCCATAAATACTTCTACTTCTTCTTTTGGCATATACGTTGTTCTATCTTTTACCCATTTATTAAATAAATTCATTACTTCTTGAGAATGTGCAGTTTTATCTAATATTTCAATTCTATGTTCTGGATAAATTTTTTTAAATTTATTTATTTCATTTCTTTTTGATTTATAAGAATCACCTTTTAAATCAATTAAATCATCAACTTTATAAATATAATCTACAAGTTTTTTTTCAATAACAAAATCTTTTAACATTTCATATACTAAAGTTCCCTCTTCTAAATAATCAACAAATCCTTCTAATAGCTCTTCATGAACATATTCAATTTTTGAATAGTTTCTATTACTATTATGAGCATTCATAATATCAAAACATTGTAACATTGCTTCATAGGTATTATTTTTTTTACCAATTGGAGGTAAAAGCATAGATAATTCCCCTGAATTTAATATAAATAAACAGAATGTTTCATTTACTATTGTATAAAATCCAGTTGCAGTTGATAACCAAATATAATTACCTGCAAAAGTATAATCACTTACATCTACATTTATTAATTTTAGATACTCAGTCATAGTATCTCTAGCTTTTAAATCAAAGTGCTTTAAAGTGTAGTCGCTTATTGTCAATGTTGACATTTTTATTTTATCCTTAATGAAATTTTTGGAATTATACTCCTAATTTTTTATTTTGCATCAAAAATTAAAAAATATTATTCTAAGCACCTATTTATCAATCTTATGAGATAATCAAAGAAACTAAAAAAGGCTTATTTTATGAGTGATTGGCAAGTATATTTAATGATGTTTGTAATTGTAAGTTTAATGTTACTTGGCAAAAAAATGATGTTTTTTGATGATACAAATAATAAGCCAAAGGATAAAAATTGATAAATCCCAAAATTATAGATTATATTTTTTCAAGTGCTTCAATTCAAAGGTGGAATGATTATCCAAGAATGGTTGAATTAGTTGAACTTGATAAACAAGCACACAAATTTATAATTGCATTTTTTATTGCAAAACTAGAAAAAGATATAAATTTCACTCACTTAATAGAAGCAGGAATATTTGAATTTCTAAGACGAGTTGTTGTAACAGATATTAGACCTGATGTTTTTAGAAAAGCTTTACAAAAAAAATCAAAAGAGATAAATACTTGGGTTATATCAAAATTAAGTCCATCATTAAAAGACATTGATAATGGAAACTTTTTATTAAAATTTGAAGATTATTTAAATAACCCTTTGATGTACAAAAAAGAAAGATTTATACTAAAAGCCGCTTCTTATCTTGCTACAAAATGGGAGTTTTCAATAGTATATCAAACTAGTGCATTTTTAAGTGATATTGATGATGTTAAAAAAAGCGTTGATGAAGAGATTGAAGATTATTATGAGTTAATTGGTGTTAGAAAAATCGCATTAAATAAAAAGCTTGCTAAAATTGTAGATTTAAGTGGAAGATTAAGATTTCAAAAAAGATGGGCACAAACACCAAGAGTTCCTGAAACTTCTGTTTTAGGGCATATGTTAACAGTTGCAATTTTTGGATATTTTTACTCTATTGATGTAAAAGCTTGTGAAAAAAGATTACAAAATAACTTCTTTACAGCACTTTTTCATGATTTACCAGAAGCATTGACAAGGGATATTATAACACCTGTAAAATACTGTGTAGATGAATTGTCAGATATTATTGCAGAGTATGAAATACAAAAGATTGAAGATGATATTCTTCCTTGTATTCCAGAAGAATTACATGATGAATTTTCATATATACTTGGCCTTTATGATGGAGTAAAAGAGGAATTTGAAAATAAAATAAATCTAGATGGTAAAATTCAAATTGTTGAAGATGTATCAAAATACAACTCAGATAAATATAATGCAATAGATGGTTTAGCGCTAAAACAATGCGACAAATTATCAGCTTTTGTAGAAGCTAGTTTATCTATATCTCATGGTATTAAATCAAAAGAGTTAGTCAATGGTAAAAAAGAAATTTTAAAAAGCTTAAAAGAGGTTCAAGGAATTGATTTTAAAGCAATAGCAACGCAAATAGACTTTGAATTTGGTACAACTGGCCAAACTCAAGTTAGAATGGAATTTGATTAAAATATAGCTTTTAAAAGCTATATTTTAAATTTACATATCCATATCTTCCTGGGTCGTTAAATAATACTCTATCCCCTAATTGTATGTATGTTACATCTTGATATGTATTTGTTGAGTTATATGTTTTATCAAATAAGTTATCAACACCAAGTGTTAAAGCAAAGTTTTTAGATAATTGATTATTATATTTTAAATTTGTGATTGCATACCCTGCTAACTCTTGCTCTTTTGCACTAGCATCAAAACTATCCCATCTATCAACTGCAATTAACTCAGCTGTATATTTAGAATTATTTTCTTCATAATTAAATGCTAAATTAGCTTTTAAAGGAGGGATTTCAGCTAAATCTTTATCAGTATAATCTCCATCTTTTTTCCCTCTTTGATAAGCGATTCCATAATCAATAGTAAAGTTTTCACTCGCTGCATAAAATCCAGAAACCTCAGCTCCATATATTTTTGCATCGATATTAGAAAATGTACCTGAGTTATAAATATAATCTTCTAATTTTGAATAGAATAGTTTTGTTCTAATATTTAAATTACCAATATTTTTTTCAAAACCTAAATCTATTTCATAATTTTTTGTATCTTCTAAATCATTATTAGCTCCCATATAAAGTTCTCTAGCATCTGGAACTCTTGAAGATTTACCTATTCCTGCAAAATATTTTGTATTTTCATCAGCATTATAAATACCAAAAATATTTGCATTTAAAGAGGCATATTTTCTATCTGTTTTTGATGCATTTACTGAATCAACATCTGTATAATCATATCTTGCCCCAAATTCTAAATCAAGTTTTCCAAAAGATTTCTCTAGTTTTGTAAAAATTGCTTTATTTGTAGTATCAGTTGAATCTAAACTTGCAGTTGATGGCATTTGCATTCCCATAACTGTAGTCATATATTTTTCACCCTTCCAATTTCTAACACTTGTATCTAAACCAATAGTTAGTAAAGAATCTGCTATTTCCATACTATTTTTTATTTTCGCACCCCAAATAGATGATTTCATATGATTAGTCATATATCCAGTTGCACCCATTGCAGTATAATCCCTAAGTTTTGTACTCATTGGATGATCAACATTTGAATAATAATAATCTAAATTTAACTCTTTTGAAAAAGATGCTAAATCTCTTTTTGTATATCCTAATGTATATATATTTGAATCATCATAGTCAGCATCCATTGGAGTATTTGGATATAAAACACCATCACTTCTATTTGCTGTATATGATAATTTGATTTCAGAAGAATCATCTATATTATAAACAGCTTTAGTAAGTAAAGTTTTTTTCTCATATGCATCTAAATCTGTTCTTAAGTATCTATTTGCAGGTAAAACACCACTTGATACTTGTTGTTCATAAAAACTATTACCATTTCCATCTTCATATTGTTCACTACTTTCAGTAGAAGCAGAAATTAAAATCTTAAATTTATCAGTTCCTCCACTAACAGTTGCACTAGCTTTTTTATATCCGTAACTTCCAGCACCCAAGTTTATCTCACCATTTAAATCTTTACTTGGCTCTTTTGTTTTAACAGTAACTTTTCCACTTAATGTTCCAAAATTTTCTACATCATATGGACCTTCTACTACTTCTACACTTTCAATATTGTTTGATAATACATGAGAAGTTGGTGGATCCATTCTATTTGGACATGCCCCATAAATTTTTGCATCATCTATTAAAATATTTATATTATCTTTTTTTTGCCCTCTTAATATAATATCATTTGCAATACCACTTCTTCTAACAATAGAAATTGATGGTATATTTTTTGTAAGAGCTTCTGCTAAATCTGCACTTTTGATTTGTTCATTACTAACATCTTTTACAATTTTTGTATTTGCACTTTCAATTACACTAATAGCTTCTAAAGTATTAGTTTCACTTGCATTTAACAAAACAGCAGTTGCAACAAGTGATAAAGATAAAACTTTTTTCATAAAAATTCCTTGTTTAAATAAATTGAGAAATTATTACAAAGAGCTGTTAATTTAGTGTTAATTAGTATACTTTCGATATAATTCAAATAAAAAAGGATACTACTTTGAGTAAAATAGTATTAGATGTTGATAGTAAAAACCTTGATACAGTTTTAATAATTTTAAACAATTTAAAACAAGGTTTAGTAAAAAATATCTCAATTGATAATAAAAAAATACCACTAAACCTTGAAGCAAAAAAAGCACAAAAAAAAGTATTAGAAGATGAGTTTATGCCTTCAAAACCAAGCGGTGGAAAATACTTATCTAAAAATGATTATAAAGAAAGACTTTATAAAAATAAAGGAAACAAATGCAAATTTTAATATTTTCAATTCTTATTATTGCACTTATTGTTTTTTTGATTTATAAGATCAAAAAAAATTTTACGAAAAAAGAGTTAATAAGCTTTATAAGCATAATAGTTCTTATAATAGTAGCTTCAATATATTTTAATAAACAAAATAAAGATATGATGCCAAAAGCATTTAAACAGTACTACTTAAAACATAATAATCTTGATGTTTTAAAGCTATCTATTTCACAACAAAATGTTCAAGTTTTAAGTTCTAGTAAAAGTATTTATAACTTTGATTATATCATCTCAAAAGATGCTAGAGAGTATGTATGTCAAGCTAAAGATATCGAAGTTATAAAAATAGAAGATGAATATATTTTCAATAATTTTAAAGAGACATGTAAAGTAAAATAAAAAGCTAAATGCTTTTTATTTTATGCAGGTTTAAAAGACTTTTTAGTTTTACAAACATGAGGGAAAAGACAATTTTCACACTCAGGTTTTACAGCCTTACAAATATATCTTCCAAACAATACCATTGCTTGATGAAAGATATGCAAATCATGTCCTTTTAATTTTTTAACTAAATCAGCCTCTGTAATATCAACAGTTTTACCATCACTTAGTCCCAATCTATGAGAAACTCTAAATACATGAGTATCAACTGCCATCAAATTTGCACCTTCAAATTCAATCATAAATACATTTGCAGTTTTGTTTCCAACACCTGCTAGCTTCATAAGCTCTTTTTGATTATGGGGAATTTCACCATTATAATTTTCAAGAACACTTTG